>Ga0302279_10004181_pt1 | contig 17301 bp, 13 predicted proteins | sample III_Bog_N3_3_FD_194541 | JGI IMG/M metagenome (GOLD analysis project Ga0302279, IMG submission 194541) | Peat permafrost microbial communities from Stordalen Mire near Abisko, Sweden - III_Bog_N3_3 | ecosystem: Environmental > Terrestrial > Soil > Wetlands > Peat | place: Sweden: Abisko...
CGAGATCGATGGTGAGCACCACGTCGCGGTCGGAGCCTGGGTGCCCGACCCCGGCGGCAAGCGACTGATCGGCGTGGCTCGCTTCATCCGGAGCAGCGACGATCCGCGCGCGGCCGAGGCCGCGATCACCGTGGTGGACGACATGCACCACAGGGGTCTCGGCAGGCACCTGCTCGAGACGCTGATCGACGCGGCGCGACGAGGCGAGATCGACCGGCTCCTCTTGATGGTGATGCGCACCAACCAGGCGATGCGCGGGCTGGTGCGCGGAGCGGGCGGGAAGCTCATCGGCGAGCGGGGCACCGAGCTCACCTTCGAGGTTCGCGTCTCGCCGCCGGCGGCGACGGCGGTCACCCCCGGCAGCCCGAGGACCGCGATGGGGACGTCGCTCCCCGTCGTCGAGCCGTTCTCGCCGGACACCGCGAGCCTGGAGCGCGTGGCGGCGATGCAGTAAGCCCTCGGGGATGGAAGACACGCTGGCCCAGTGGAGCGGGTGGCTCACCGTCGCGCTGATCGTGTCGGCGGCTGTCGTGCCCCTCGCCCACCGGCTCCGCGCCGGCAAGCGGGCCGCACCGGATGGGCCGGCCATCCGTGGGCACGTCGCGCTGGGGATCGCCGCCGCTCTCTTCGCGTTCGGTCACACGCTCTCCTCGCTGATGTCGCTCGGCTCCGAGCGCGCCACGGAGGGCGGCAACCTCGCCATCTTTCCCGGGTGTGCTGCGTTCCTGATCGTGATCGCGCACGTCGGCCTCGGCCTCCAGCTCCGCGACGTGAAGCTCCGCAACCGCGCGCGCAAGCGTCGAGGCCACCTCACCACGGCGATTGCCCTCGTGATCGCGGGCGGTGTCCACGTGGGCGCGTTCGTGGCCGCGGGGGCCGCCAGGCGGTCCGCGCGAGCCCTCGGGGACGGCGAGGTCCTCGGCCGTCCGCATGGGGTGAACTGAGGGTGTAGCCCTCGAATCGACGTCGACGGAGGGCGTTTCCAGGAGAGGGGAGCCTCGGCCCGGTGCTCGGCGCGAGACCCGACGCTGGCTGCCGCGCGCGACGGTTCGCGGCGCGGTGCGAAGTGCGGTGGCGACGCCCAGTCGAAATATCGACGACGCCGGGCCGGTTCCACCGCACGCGTGGAAGGGCAAAGCGCCTGCGAAGCCGAAGCTTCACCAGCTTTTCTGCCCGCGAATCCATCGCGATACCCAGGGCGGCGCCGACCATCGGGACCCGGCATGGTCGTTGCGAGTCGCCGAGCTCACCTGGAACGCCGTCCGCGCGGCCGGAAGAGTTGGGTATGTTACCATGGTGTCGCTCGACCACGTTGCCCTGCCCCTCGACCTCGTCCGCGGCGCCTCGCTGCGTTTCTTGAGCCGGAGCCCCCTGCTCACCCGGGTGCTCGGGCGCCGTGACACGCGCATCGCGGCGCTCGGTGCCGCGCAGGTCCTCCTCCTCTTCGCGCTCACCCTGCGCTTCCCGGTCGCCCTGTTCTTTCTCGGCCCGGTGCTGCTCGGCGTCGTGCACCTCGCGGCGGACGTCCGCTACCTGGCGCTGCGCATGGCGCCGCCGCGGCCGCTGGTGGTGGCGTCCGTGGTCCTGGCGGTGGGGTTGACCGCGGTGCGGGCCGCCGTCGGCCTCGGTGAAGTGAGCACGATCCTGGGCGCCCGGCTGGACATGGCGGTCGGGATCACCTGGGTCGGGCTGGCCCTGGTGCTCAGACTGCAGCGGTCCCGTCGCGCGCTGGTGCTGGGAGCGCCCCTCTTCGGCGCCGTGGCGGCGCTGGTCCTCACGCATGCGCAGCTGGGCGATGTGCTCCTCACGCACCTGCACAACGTGCTGGCCCTCGTGCTCTGGCTCACGCTCTTCCGGCGCCGCCCGGGGTGGACCGCGCTCCCGGTAGCCCTCGTCGTCCTCGGCTCCGGCGTGCTCCTCTCGGGCGCGTTCCTTCCGTGGACGGCGCAGCAAGGCGGGCTCGGCGCCTTCGGGGTCGCCGTCTCTCGCCTCGGCGCGGGCCTCGCGCCCGGTGCGGCGCCGCACGTCGCGGCGGCGGTGGTGATGGTCTTCGTGTTCCTTCAGTCCGTGCACTACGCGGTGTGGACGGCATGGATTCCGCAAGATTGCCTGGTGGGCGAGGGCACGCCGACCTTTCGCATGACGGCGCGGTCGCTCCTGGCCGACTTCGGGCCCTGGGCGCTGGCTGCCGTCGCCGGCCTGACCCTCGTCTTCGCGGCGCTCGCGTGCTGGCATTTTCGGCAAACGGTCATCTGGTATCTGACGCTCGTCCGCGCTCATGCGTGGTTCGAGGTTGCGATCTTCACATTCTTCGTGGGTCGACCGCGCGTGCCGCGGGTGCGCTCGCGGACACTCTGAACAAGGACGGAATCATGAAAGTCTCTCTTGGATTGTCTCTGGGAATCTTGATCGCCGGCGCTGGTGCTGCGACGGTCGGTTGCAGCAGCGCGGCGTGCCAGGCGCCGGAGGTGGTGTCGGACACGAGCTCGGCGACCTACTCGTACGGGGGCCCGGGCGCGAGCACGCCGAGCACCGGAAGCGTCGCGAGCCCGGCCGTGTCCGGCGATTCCTCGACGCTCACGGTGACCGGGATCATCGGGTCCGCGAGCAGCTTCACCATCACCGTCCCGCTGTCCAGCGGGCAGGGCACCGGTAGCCAGAGCCTCAACCCGCTGAGTCAGGTGTGCCTGTACACGTCGGACGCGAACAGCGGATCCTGTCAGACGCTCTCGGGGACGCTCGCGACGACGAGCTTCACCGACCAGTGTGGGTCCGCCGGGTGCGCTCTCACCATCGTCGGAACCCTGAAGGGAACGGCCAGCTGGACGGGCGGTAGCTTCACGATCGATGCGGCGCTGAATCACAACGAGGCGCTGGAGTCCATCTCGTGCGCCTCCGGCGGGGAGTGAGCAGCCTTCCGTGAGCCGGCCCGCCATGCGGGGCGGGGCCGTGGCTCCGGCGCGAGGGGCTCCCCCCATGGCACGACTCCTCGGGCTGGTCGTCGTCGTCGCCGCCTGCGTCGCGTGTGGTAGGCATTCGCCCGCTGCCCGCGGCGAGGTGCCGACCGCGGCGGCGCGCCGGGAAGCGTCGACGCCCCCCGAGGCCCTGCTCGTACTGGCCAAGCGCGACCGCATCCTCGCGATCGTCGACCCCTCCACGCTCGCGGTGGTCGCGCGGGTGCCCGTCGGCGATGACCCGCACGAGGTGGTCGCCACGGAAGACGGCCGAACGGCCTACGTCACGAGCTATGGCCACGGCACGTTCCACACCCTCTCCGTGGTGGATCTCGTGGCGCAGGAGCCTCTCCCTCCCGTGGATCTGGGCGCGCTGCGCGGCCCGCACGGGATCGTCGTGCGGCGTGGGAGCGTGTGGTTCACGGCGGAGGGTGCCAGGGCCGTCGGATCCTTCGATCCGCAGCAGCGGAGCGTGGAGCGGGTGCTCGGGACAGGCCAGGACCGAACCCACCTGATCTTCGTGTCCGAGGACGGGCGGCGCATCGTCACGACCAACGTGAGCTCGGGGACGGTCAGCCTCTTCGACAAGCGCGCGTCGTGGGAAGAGACCATCGTACCCGTCGGGCTGGGCGCCGAAGGCTTCGACGTCTCCCCTGACGGAAAGGAGATCTGGGTCGCAACGGCGCAGACAGGGAGCCTCGTCATCGTCGACGCCGGCGAGAAAAGAGTGCTCCGGACGATCGACGCGGGGATCCTCGGCGCCAATCGAGTGAAGTTCACGCCGAACGGCAGGCGCGTCCTCGTCTCCTCTCTGCGGCGTGGAGGGCTGGTGGTCTTCGACGCGCAGAGCAGGGCGGTGGAGAAGCGTGTTCCGCTCTGCCACGGCACCGCGGGGATCGTGGTGCAGCCCGACGGCTCACGCGCCTTCGTGGCCTGCCCGCCCGAGGATGAAGTCGCCGTGGTGGATCTGGCCGTGCTCGAGGTGACGGGGCACGTCTCGGCAGGTCACGACCCCGACGGCCTGGCGTGGGCTTCGCGGCCGTGAGGCGGCGGTACTCCATGGCTCCGAGGGGCGGAGGTCTGCCCTCGCCTACTTCCGCGAGGCAATCCACCCATCGACCTGCTGCTCCAGCACATCGAGCGGCAGCGCCCCCGACCCGAGGACCGCGTCGTGGAACGCGCGGAGATCGAACCGGTCGCCCAGCGCCCGCCTGGCCTTCTCCCGCAGCTCGAGGATCTTGAGCTGCCCGATCTTGTACGCGAGCGCCTGCGACGGGATGGCGATGTAGCGATCCGTCTCGCTCTGCACCTCGATCTCGTCGGAGGTCGAGTGGGCATGGAAGAAGTCCACCACCTGCTGCCGCGTCCACCTCTTCGCGTGGAGCCCGGTGTCGACCACCAGGCGGATCGCCCGGAGCATCTCGTCCTGGAGGTGACCGTAGTAGCTGTAAGGGTCCTTGTAGAACCCGACCTCCTCGCCGAGCCGCTCGGCGTAGAGCGCCCAGCCCTCGACGTAGGCGGTGACGGAGTAGTGCTGCCGGAACGGGGGCAGGCCCTCGATCTCCTGGGCGATGGACTGCTGGAGGTGATGGCCCGGCACCCCCTCGTGGTAGGCGGTGGTCTCGACCGTCAGGGTGGTGCGGGAGGCGAAGTCGCCGGTGTTCACCTTCACCTGCCCCGGGCGCGAGCCGTCGGGCGTCCCGGTGCCGTACTCGGCGCCGGCCGCGTCCTTCTCGCGGTACTCCTCGACGGGCAGGATCTCGATCTTCGCCCGCGGCAGGCGCCCGAACAGCGACGGGAGCTTGGCGACCATCCCGTCGGTGTAGGTCCGGTACAGCGCGAGGATCGCGGCGCGCGAGGCGAAGTGGAGGTCGTGATTCTTGGCCGCTGCCGCCGCGAACGCCGGCAGATCGGCGTGGCCCAGCGTCTTCGCGACGCGCAGCATCTCCGCCTCGATCCGGGCGACCTCCTTCAGGCCGAGCGCGTGGATCTCGTCGGGCGTCATCCGCGTCGAGGTCGTCGCGGCCACGTCGAACGCGTACCGCTCCTGGCCGAGGGGCAAGGCCCACTCGCCCGGATCCTGCCGGCCGTGCGGCTCGTACTCGGCGCGGACGTAGGCGACGAAGCGAGCGTACGCCGGGTTGACCTGCTGCTGGATCGCGGCGAGGCACGCGGCGCGGATGCGGGCCCGGTCAGCCTCGGAGAACGCCTTCGGGATCTGCTTGAGCGGCGCGGCAAAGGGGCTCTCCTCCAGCGCGGGAGCGGCGATGTCCTCGGCCTCCTTGGCGACCTTGCCGAGCAGGATCCTGGGCGGGACCAGCCCCCTCTTGAGCCCGAGGCGCATGTCGTCGACCACGCCGTCGAGGAGCGCCGGCAGCGTCCGCAGGCGAGTGAGGTAGTCGTCGTAGTCTTTGACCGTGTCGAAGGGGATCTGCGTCACGAACGAGGCGACGTCGATGTGCGGGCCGCCGAACTGGTTGACCGGCATCAGCCAGCCCTCGAAGCGCTCGCCCGCGACGGTGAGCTTCTGCTGGCGGAGGAGCAGCGCGTGGTCGAGGCGCTCCTGCTCGGGGAAGCCGGCCGTGTCGATCGCCTCGAGCCTCGCCACGTAGCGCCGGCTCGCCTCGATGTCGGCGCGGGCGGCCTTGTCGGAGGGGTCGCTCCAGCGGTCGTTGTAGCGCTTGTCTCCCAGCAGGGTGGCGTACTCCGGCTGCGTCCGCATCGCGTACTCCCACTGGTCGGCGATGACGGCGCGCAGCTCCCGCCGGCGGGCCTCGAGCGTCGCCGCGGAGGCGGGGGAGCTGGAGGCACCTGCAAGCGTGCCGGGCGCGCTCGCAGGGGAGAGCGCCCCCGGTGCCGGATCATGGCAGGCGGCGAGCGCGAAGAGCACGACGAAGGCGGCGGCGTCGCGGGGCATGGGCATGGCGCCGGACGCTAGCACCGAAGGCGGCCCGGGGGCGCATGGTACCGTCGACCGGTGGACACGAGAGCTCCCGCCGAACAGACCCTGGTGTACGGCCTCGAAGATCGCGTGCCCCTCGGCACCGCGCTCCTGGTGAGCGTGCAGCAGGTGGCCGCGATGGTGGTCGGCACCATCACCCCGCCGATGATCCTCGCCCGCCTCCTCGAGCTCCCGCCCGCCGACACCGCCTACCTGATCAGCATGTCGCTGCTCTCCTCGGCGCTGGGGGCGCTCCTGCAGACCACGCGGCCGGGCCCCGTCGGCTCCGGCCTGCTCAGCGTCACCGGCACCAGCTTCGCGTTCCTCCAGCCCCTGGTGCAGGCCGGACGCGCCGGGGGGCTCCCGCTCATGCTGGGGCTGTCCTTGACCACGGCGCCGGTGCAGATCCTCCTCGCGCCGTTCGTCCCCCGGCTGCGGCGGGTGTTCACGCCGCTGGTGTCGGGGGTGGTCGTGCTGCTCATCGGCCTCTCGCTCATCCCCTCCGCGATGGCGAACATCGCCGCGCCGCTCTCGCCCGCCGCCCCGGCCTGGGCGAGCGTGGCCGTGGCGCTCACGGTGCTGGCCGTGGTGGTGACCGCGCAGCTCCTCCATCGCCCCTGGGCCAGGCTCGCCAGCGTGCTGCTGGGCATCGGCGCGGGGTACCTGGTCTGCGCGCTGGGCCACTGGCTGCGCGCGCCCGAGCCGGGGGACGGCGCGTGGCTGCGGCTGCCGCGGCTCTTGCCGCACGGCTTCGCGTTCCAGTGGGATCTGGTGCTGCCGTTCGCGTTCATCTACCTCGTCTCCTCGATCGAGGCGGTGGGCGACATGACCGCCACCGCCCAGCTCTCCGGGCTGGACACCCAGAGCCCCGAGCACTGGAAGCGCCTGCGCGGCGGCGTCCTCGCCGACGGGCTGACCTGCCTCGTCTCGGCGCTGGTCGGCGCCCTCCCCAGCACGACCTATGCGCAGAACAACGGCGTCATCCAGGTCACCGGGGTGGCGAGCCGCCGCATCGGGCCGCTGATGGCCTTGATCCTGGCGCTGCTCGGCCTCCTCCCCGCGGTCGGCCGCTGGGTCACCGCGATGCCCCCGCCGGTGCTGGGCGCGCTGGCGCTGCTGCTCTTCGGCCTGGTCGCGGTCTCCGGGCTGCGGTTGATCCTGCGCGGAGGGCTCGGCCATCGCGACGCGCTTCTCATCGCGCTCTCTCTCGGGGTAGGCCTCGGCGCGCCCTCGCAGCCGCGCCTGTTCGCCGCGCTGCCGCCGGCGCTGCGGGCGCTGCTGGAGTCCGGGATCGCCGCGGGGGGCGTGACGGCGCTGGTGCTCAACCTGGTGCTGCCGAGGCCGCGCGAGCCCCGGGAGGCGGCCGCACCGCCGTCGTCGGAGTGAGGCGGGCGCGTTCCGGCGCTCCGGCTCGGTAGCGGGGCGCTCGCGCCCGGCGCGACCGCCGTTGGCCCTTGGCGTCGCGGGTGAGGTGCGGCATACGGCGTGGAGAAAGAGGTTCCGATGCCGTCTCCCGTACCTGGATGGAGCTACCTCGCGCGCTCGGTGCTCGCCGCCGCCGCGCTCGGCGCCTGCGGGGGCAACGTGATCGTCGACGGTGTCCGCACCGATCTCGGCACCGGCGGCACCGGGGGCACCGGCGGATCCCCGTCGAACGCCGGCGGATCCAACCCCGCCACCACCGCGTCCGGCGGCAACTGCACCGCCGATCTCACCAGCGACCCGTCGAACTGCGGCGCCTGCGGACACGATTGCCTGGGCGGCGCCTGCGTGAGCTCGCAGTGTCAGCCCGTCGTCATCGCCACCAACGGCTACCCCAACAGCCTCGCCGTCAACGCCACCGAGATCTACTGGACCGACCTCATCATCGGCGTGATGAGCCTCCCGCTCCAGGGCACCACGCCGACGACGCTGGCGATGGCGAACACCCCGACCGCGATCGCCCTCGACGGCACCTCGGTCTACTGGGCGGCCCAGGGCCCCATCTCCCGGACGGCCCTCGCCGGCGGCGCGGTGACCAACGTGGTGCCCGCCGGCGTGGTCACCGGCAACTGGGGCCTCGCCGTCGACGCGACCTCCATCTACTGGGGCGACAGCGCCGCCAACGTCCTGAAGAAGGTCCCCCTCGGCGGCGGCGCCGCCACCACCCTGGTGGGGGGCCTGACCGCGCCCGATGGGGTCGTCCTCGACGACGCCTACGTCTACTTCGCCAACGGTACCAACGACTCGGTGAGCGGCACCATCCAGAAGGTCACCAAGTCCGGCGGCATGCCCACCATCCTCGCCACCGACCAGAACGGGCCCAAGGACCTGGCGCTCGACGCCGACCACGTCTACTGGACCAACAGCGCTCCTTACGCCCCCAACCCCACCGGAGAGGTGATGTCGGTGCCGAAGAGCGGCGGGACGCCGGTGACGCTGGCGAACGGGACCGGCAACCTGCTCGGCATCGCGGTCGACGCGACCCACGTCTACTGGTTGAACGGTGACGCAGGGACGGTGTCGAGCGTGCCCAAGGCGGGAGGGATGCCGTCGGTGGTCGCCGCCGGGCAGAAGTACGCCATCTCCATCGCCGTGGATGCCAAGGCGGTGTACTGGACCACGCAGAGTCAGGGCGGCACGGTGGTGAAGCTGGCCAAGTGAGCTGGCCAGGCAGGCTGGCCAGGGGAAGAGAGGCCGCGGTCAGGCCGCGACCGGCGGCGCCTCGAGGGTCTGCACCAGCGTATCGAGCGCCACCGGCTTCACCAGGTGGACGTCGAACCCCACGCGCCGGCTCCGCTCGCGATCGGCGTCCTGCCCGTAGCCCGTCAGGGCGATGAGCCGGAGCCGCCCGCCCGCGCGGGTCTCGCGCAGCCGAGAGGCCAGCTCGTAGCCGTCCATGACCGGCAGGCCGATGTCGAGCAGGGCGACGTCGGGCGGGGCGCGCGCCGCCGAGGCGAGCGCCTCGGGGCCGTCGTAGGCGACCGCGACGTCGTAGCCGGCCTCGCGGAGGGCCGCGGCGAGCATGTCGCTGGCGTCCTGGTTGTCGTCGACCAGCAGCAGGCGCACCCCGCGAGGAGGTGCCGCCGAGGGGGCGGCGAGCGCCGCGTCGGCCGGCGCGCGGGGGAGGCGCACGGTGAAGGTGCTGCCCCGAGAAGCGCCCTCGCTGCGGGCAGAGACGGTGCCGCCGTGCAGCTCGGCGAGCATCCTCGCGAGCGGCAGGCCCAGGCCCAGGCCCCCCTGGGCGCGATCGAGGGTGCGCTCGCCCTGCACGAAGAGCTCGAACACGTGCGGGAGCACCTCGGCGTCGATGCCACGGCCGGTGTCGGTCACCTCCAGCACCACCTCGCCCTCGTCGCCGCGGGCGGTGAGGGTGACGCGGCCCCCGGGCGCGGTGTAGGTGGCCGCGTTGGTGAGCAGGTTGGTGACGATCTGGCAGAGCCGGAAGGGATCGGCGTGCAGCAGCAGGCCCGCGGGCGGCACGTCGAGCGTGAGGGTATGGGCCCGCCGTTCCATCAGGGGGGCCGCGAGCTCGACGGCGCGGCTGACCACGGTCTCGAGCTCGACGAGCTCCCGGCGCAGCTCGAGCTTGCCGCGGGTGACCCGCGACACGTCCATCAGGTCGTCGACCAGCCGCCTCATGTGCTCCGCCTGGCGGCGGATGACCGCGCGCTCCCGCAGGCAGCAGCGATCCGCGCGGTGGTCCATCAGCTCGAGGGCGGTGGTGATGGGCGCCAGCGGGTTGCGCAGCTCGTGGCCGAGCATGGCGAGGAACTCGTCCTTGCGGAGGGAAGCCTCGGCGAGCCGGCGCAGCGCCACGGCGCGCTCCTCCGCGAGATCGCGGAGCGAGGCCTCGGCGCGGCGGCGCTCGACGATCTGGCCCTCCAGCACCAGGGCCTGCTGCTCCAGGACGGCGATGCAGCGGCCATGGCCGCCGGGACCGTCCGCCAGCTTCGCCATGGGGATGATCATGGCGTGGGCGTCGCATATCCCGAGGAAGCGCGGGGCCAGCGACGGCCGGGCGAAGAGCTGGAGCGGGTACGCACAGTAGAGCGCGCAGCGAAGGGTGCCGAGGAGGTCGTTCCACAGCCGCTCGACCGCGAGCGCCGCGTCGGCCGTCCGATCGTCGGCGATGAGCAGCCCCACGCACTCCCCGAAGGCGCGCACCCGACCGCTCGGGGCCACGCGGGCCACCTCGTCCACGAGGCTGGACACGGCGCCGCGGAACAGCGCCGGATCGGGGAGGTCGCCGGCCATGAACGAGCCCAGGGTCGCGCCGGCGTCGTGCAGGCGCAGTCGACCGCTCCGCTCGAGCGCATCGACGGGCGCGCCGCGGTCCGCCAAGCCGCGGCGGACGGCGGCCGCGTGCTCGGGAGTCACCAGCAGCAGCGCGCCGTCGCCTGCGTCCAGCCCCACCCCGAGGAAGGCGGCCACGGACTCGCCGGGGAAGGTCGCGTCGTCATAGAAATGGACGCGGTGAGCCAACGAGCCTCCCGGCTGCCCGGACGCGACCGACCTCGGCGGTGGCGGTCTGGTGTGCCCAGCGTGCTCGGGAGAGAGCTTCATGAGCATCCCATAAGTGGCACGCCCCCGAGCGCAAGGGCGGGTGGGCAGAATCGCGGCAGTGGCCCCTGGTTGGCGCCCGCTCGTCCGGCTGGTAGCCTGCTGCCCGCGATGGAGAGCCGAGAACCGCAGCGAAGCGACGCGTCCGAGGAGCCAGCGGACGGCCACCGAACGCCCTGAGCGATGCTGAGCCACGCTGTTCTCATCGCCCGGATCGCCGCCGGAGGCGCGCTCGGCGGCGTGATCGGCTACGAGCGCCGGCGGCCGGGGCGAGCGGCGGGCCTCCGCACCCACCTCATCGTGGCGATGGCGGCGGCCACGTTCATGGTGGTCTCGTCGCAGTTCGTCTACTACCAGGGCTACGGCAAAGACGATCTGGTCACCGTCGACACCTCCCGGATCGCGGCGTCGGTGGTGTCCGGTATCGGCTTCCTGGCCGGGGGCGCGATCCTCCGCAGCGGCCCCTCCGTGCAGGGGCTGACGACCGCCGCCGGGCTGTGGCTGGTGACCGCGATCGGGCTCTGCGCGGGGAGTGGCATGCTCGTCGAGGCCGTGGTCGTCACCGGGCTCGGGCTGGTGGCCCTCCACCTGCTGCGGCGCTTCGAGGGCGGCAACGATCCGCTGGTCCGCCGGCGGGTCTCGGTCGTCCTCGGGGACGGCGCCCCCGCGACCTCCGAGCTGGTCGCCGCCATCAACGGCATCGGCGGGATCGTGGGCGAGCTCGACTACGACAAGCGCCTCGACGACAAGAAGAAGGTCGCCGTCTCCTTCGACGTGCGGCTGCCCGCGAGCGTCGGTTTCGCGAAGCTCATCGACGTGCTGGAGAGCCGCCCCGGCGTGCGTCGCATCCAGGTGCGCGCGCCGTCATGAGGGCCCCGCCGACTACCATGTCGTCTGCGCGTCCGGGATGCACGGCGTGTACGCGTAGCCGCTGGCGGTGGCTCCCACCAGGTCCAGGTCCGTCTCCTGGGCGTTCAGGTGCGCCAGGTTCGCCTGCGCGCAGTCCGGAGCGACGTTGTACTCGACGTCGAAGACCGCCTTCCCCGCCGGGATGAAGCTGCCCGCCGCGGTGTACGTGCCGCACTCCCCGTACTCGTAGCACTGCTCGTTGAGCGCCCAGTCGAAGGCGGAGAGGAAGCTCGGATACTGGCTGGGGTCGAGGTCGGTCATCACGTTCTTGAGGCCGATCGACAGCGGCAGGGCGTGGGCGAGCCCGGCGATCGCCAGGTCGTAGGCCAGGTTGTCCGCCTCCGTCACGCCGGAGATGTTGGTCCACGCATCGAGGTTGTCCGCCTCGATGCCGTCGAAGCCCTTGCCCTGGCACCACTCGGCGAACCGCGCCTGCATCAGCGGCAGGAGGACGCTCTGGTTCGCCGCGGTGGCAAGGAGCCATTTCTCTCCCGGCCAGCCCTGCACCGCCGGCCCGACGACCGACGCCGGAAAGCTGGCGACATCCGGCCGCTCCGGCTCCAGGGTCCCCACGTCGACGTAGCAGACGGCGATCGCGCCCGCGGCGTGAATCGCGGCGACGTCGGCCGCCGTGGCGCTCTGTCCATCGATGTCGTAGACGACCGGGCCCGCTTGACCCGGGAGGATGTCGGCCGTCGTGAAGCTGCCAATCATCCAGTGGAAATGAATCGGGGCGCTCGCGCCGGGCGCCCAGACCGCTCCGCTGGAGCTGCTGGAGCCACCCGACGTGGAGCTGCTCGAGGAACTGGAGCTGACCGAGGCCGAGCTGCTGGAGCTGCTGGAGCTGGTCGAAGTCGAGCCGGTGGAGCTGACCGAGGTCGCGCCACTGGAGCTGACCGAGGCCGAGCCGCCGGTGCCCTGCCCCGTGCTCGAGGAGGTCGAGCCGCCCGGCGATCCGCACGCCAGGAGCGCGATGGACGCGAGGGCCCCGAGGGCGAGGAGCGGCGAGTGTCGTGAAAGCGTGGGAGGCATCTTGGCGGTCCAGCATCGCTCACTCCGGCGACCCGTGGAGGAGCTTTCGACGTCAGCGAACGCCCGTCGTCACCGCGTGGGCAAGCCGCCGCGGCGCGTCTCCTCGCAGAACCGAAGGAGCGGCCCGAGCACCGGCTCGCCTTCCCCCAGGAGGTGGACCAGGCCCTCGCGCAGGTCGCTGGTGACCTTCACCTGCGCCTCGGGCCGCGCCAGCGCGAAGATGCCGGTCATGACGCCGCGGTGGATCGCGGAGCCGAAGCCCGGGCCCGGCAGGACCAGGCTACCCTTCGACACCCGATCCGCGAGGCGCTTCGCCACGTCGAGCATCGCGTCGCGCACCGCCGCCGACGGCGCCCTGGCGTTCACCTCCGGCAGGACGAACAGCACCCGCGTCTTGCCCTTGCGCAGCCGGGCGACGCGGTGGAGCACCCGCGATCCGGTCTCCACGTGCTGCACGTCGGCGTAGGAGCCCTCGCGGGCGAAGATCAGGACCACGTCGCCGCACACGGCGACGCAGTGGTTCTCGGTGGTCTCCTCGACGACGAGGGGCCAGCCCGGCGCGAGCTCCGTCACGTGGCCTCCGCGAGGCTGGGCAAGCGGCAGGTGACGTGGAACACCCCAGCACGGTAGCCAGATTCGCCGGCGGGAAGAAGCACTTCGATCACTCCCTTCGACCTGGGATCCCAGCGATGGTGCGCTTCGCCCGAGGCCGTCGAGAGGTCTTGGCTCCCAGCAGTATCTCAGGGTCTCTTCGGCGGTGCGGCACCAGGGGAGCTCACGCCACTGCACCCCAGCGAGAGCACCGAGGGGAGCACGAGAGAGAGCCAGCGATTCACCCGGTTCATGAACCGGCGACGGCGCCCGGGTGCCCCTCGGCTGTCAACGTGAGGAGTCCGAGCGCTGCAGCGTGACGCGCCGGCGGCGAGCCCTCACCCCACCAGCTTCGGCCAGTGCAGGCTCAGCCACGCGCGGGGGGCGAGGCGGTCGCGATAGGTCGGATCCGCCGGGTCCAGCCGGGTGGACGCGGCGAAGAGCGCATCGAGCTCGACCTCCACGGCGGCGCTCTCGCGCGCGTCCTCGATCACCAGCAGGGCCTCGCTCTCCCAGTAGCCCGCGGTGATGTCGAGGTTGGCGCTGCCCACCGCGGTGACCTCGCCGTCGGCGCTGACCAGCTTGGCGTGGACGTGGGGGCGCACGGCGCCGAGCTCGGGATCCCACCCGTCCCGCGCGGGGAGAGTCAGCTCGTGGACGGCGGCGCCCGCCGCGACGAGGGCGTCCATCCTGGCGTGGACGAGCTGATTGGCGAGCTCGTGGAGCGCGCTCGATCCCGGGAAGGGCACCTCGGCACCGTATACCGGCCGCGCGCGGCCAAGGAGCACCCGGACGCGCACCCCGCGCGCCACCGCGCGGAGGAGAGCGTGCTGGACCTCGAACTGGAGCGGGAAGCCGTTGACCACCGACAGCCGCGTCCGGGCGCCGTCGATGAGGGCCAGGTACGCCTCGAGGGTGTAGGCGTCGCGGAGCCCGCGGTGGACCACGACGCGGGCGCGCACGTCGCCCCCGGCGGGCGCGGGTGCGGGCGCGAGGGCGAAGGGCTCGCCCCCGGCCTCGGTCCACGCGGCCAGGAACGAGGCGTCGAGCGCGGTCGCCGTCGGGCCCGAGACCCGCGCGCTGGCGTCGAGCCAGGGGACGTCCCGCCACGCGGTGCGCGGGGAGAGGTGGGTCTCGGCGAAGCCGCGGTAGTAGACGCCCCCCAGGTTGCGCCCGCCGACCGTGGCGACCGCGCCGTCGACCACCAGGATCTTGCGGTGATCGCGCTGCTTGAGATCCTCGATCGAGGGCACCCCGTGGAGCGGGCGCGAGGCGAGCACCGTGACGCCGGGGCGCGCGGCGAGGCCGGCGAGGACCGCGTTCTCGACGCCGTACGACCCGTGCAGGCTGTAGAGCGAGTCGACCAGGAACCGCACGGTCACCCCGCGGGCCGCCGCCTCGGTGAGGGCCGCCGCGACCTCCCGGGAGGTGGCGTCGTCCTCCACGATGTAGACTTGGAGGTGGACGCGCTCCCGGGCGCCGCGCACCAGCTCGAGCAGGGTGCTCCTGGCGACCTCGTTGTCGAGGGTGACCCGCACCCGGTTTCCCGCGGAGGCCACGCTCCCGGTGGTGACGTCGAGGCGCGCGGCGAGGCCCGCCCCCGCGGGCGGCGGCTCCACGAAGGCGGCGCTGATCCGCTCGCTCGCAGCCCCGAGATCCGCCGGCGCGAGCGCCGCGAAGCCCGCCGCGAGCACGCCCTCGCCCGCCGCGGAGACCACCGCGTCGACGCGCCCGCCGGCGAGCCGGAGCCGGGCGGCGACCCGGCAGAGCCTCACTGCGTCCACGTTGGGGGGCACGTCGGCGGCCTCGCCCTCGTCGAGCACCCCGCGCGCGTCGAGGACCAGCGGGCGCGCGAAGCCGGCCGCCACGAGGCGCGCCCGCAGCGCCGACAGGCTGTCATCGAGCGCCAGGCGCACCCCGACGAGGAGCCTGTCGCCCTGCCCCAGCTCGGCCCGGATCGCCGCGAGCACGCCGCTCTCGAGGCGGGCGTCGAAGAGCGCCACCCGGCCGGGCCCGAGGCGCACCAGCTCCACGTGGGTGTCGACCGCCGCGATGGGATCGGTGCTGTCCTGGGCCGGGCTGCGCCCGATCCCGATGGAGGTCGGCCACTCGTCGGGGCCGAGCGCGTCGAGCTCGAGCACCATCCGCCCCCCGCGCAGGGGGCACAGCCCCGCGATGCGGCCTCCGGCGATGATGGCGAGATCCTGATCCGGCAGCGGCACCGGGTGCCCGAGGCTGCTCAGCCCGGTGACGTGGAGGGTGACCGCGCGCCCCATCCTCGGGAGATCGGGCGCATCCAGGGTGGCCTCCGGGCGGGCCTCGGGGAGCGCCGGGACCACGATCACCGGGAGGCTGGATCGCTCGATCACCCGGCGCTGCGCGCGCCCTTCGAGCCAGCCGAGGGCCCCGGTACGGCTCGCCGCGAGCAGGATCACGTCGGCGCCTCCGGCCACGGCGAACGCCTCGATCGCGTCGGCCAGCTCCAGCCCGCTCCGGGGGAGCCGCGCCAGCGTCGCGGGCGCGCCGATCCCCGCCACCGCGGCGAGGGCGTCCAGCGCGAGCCGCGCGCCCGGCGGCTCATCGCTCAGCGAGAGCATGGTGACGCGCGAGCAGGCGCCGCCGTGGTCCCGCAGGAAGGCGGCGACGGCCGCGAGCGATCGCACCTCGCCGTCGAACGGGCAGAGGACGTGCGCGATCCCGTCGCGCGAGGCCCCGCGAGGCGTCACGACCACCGGCACGCCCGCGGTGCGGGTCAGCTCCTCTGCCCACGCAGCGATCTCCGTTCCCGACGCCTGCGCGAACGGGCCGAGGACCACCAGGTCCGCGCCGGCGCAGGCAAGGGCGTCCCGGAGCGGGGGGAGGCCGAAGTCGGTCTCGACGTCGACGCGCACCGCGAGCCCCTCGGCGACGAGGCGGTCACGGAGCTGCGCGGTCTCGGCGAAGCTCGCGTCGAAGCGCTGCTCGAGCTCGCTCCAGCGGTCGTCCCCCGGCCAGAGGCGCCACGAGACGGGCAGCCGGACCAGCAAACCGAGGCTACGCGCGTCCGGGGCGACACGTCGGAAGAGGCTCACCGCCTCGGCGGGATCGCCGCCGGCTTCGTACGTGAGGACGGCTCCGTGAAACACCGCGGACTCTTGGCACGAACGGGGCGCGCACGCCCGCGTGCCCGTCGCGGCACGCTCTCGCGCGTCCCGCGCGAGGACTCACGCCGCGCGCTGCGCGACCGCGAGGCGGAGCGCCGAGACGGACGCGGTCCGCAGGTACACCACCGGCGCATCCGCCGCGGCGAGGTTCTTCACCTGATCGCGGAGCGTGTGCGACACCATCCCCACCATCACCACGACGAGCGCGACCCGCGCGATGCCGTGCCGCGCGCCGGGCGGCACCTTCTTCTCGTAGTGCACGAGGTCCCAGCCGTGCTCCGCGGCCACCTCCCGGTAGCGATCGGAGAGCCCGCCGTTGCCCCCGACGACGAGCACGGTGTTCTTGCCACGGCCATCACGGTCACCTTCGCGGTTCTTCTGGTTCATGCCGAGGAGACGGAGCAAGCCGCGCGCCACTTCCGCGACGCGCGTTTTCCCGCGGTGACCGCGAAAAGAGGCTTTATTCCAGGGCAAATTGGCGGGACCGCGAGGGGGGCCCCTGCCACGTTGACAGTCGGCCGCGCGCCCGGGACCGGAACCGGGGCCCGTGCCGGTCGCCGCTTGACCCCCCGGCGGACTCGCTCGACGATCGGGGGCATGGAACCGGCCCACTTCCTCGACGAGCTCGATCACGCGGTGCGGGCGACCCTCGCCGATCTCGGGAGGGCTGCGGGCGAGCCCGCGGCGGACGTGGGGATCGCGGACCTCCTCGCCACCGCGCTCAAGAAGGAGCTCGAAGCCTCCGAGGAGGCGGCGCTGTGGATGACCCGCGAGGACGACGTCGAGGTGAAGCTCGCCTTCGCTCGCCAGTGCGGCGACGAAGCGCGGCACTACCGCCTGATCGAGGTGCGCCTCCGCGAGCTGGGCGTCGACGCCTCCGCGCTTCGCCCGCCCAAGGGCGCACCGAGCCCGATGTTCCAGTTCCTCGCCGGGCTGGACACCACCGTCGAGCGCATCGCCGCCGGGCAGTTCACCCGGGAGGCGCTGGCGCTCGCCCACAATGAGCTCTTCATCGAGTACTGCGAGGGCAAGGGCGACCTCGTCACGGCGCGCCTCTACCGGGAGGTCATCCAGCCCGACGAGGGGCACCACCACGAGATGGGCCGGCAGCTGCTCGCGCGGCTCGCGGCGACCGAGGAGACCCAGGCGCTGGCGCGGGCCGCGGCGGCGAAGACGCTGGCGATCGCGG
>Ga0302279_10004183_pt1 | contig 17292 bp, 16 predicted proteins | sample III_Bog_N3_3_FD_194541 | JGI IMG/M metagenome (GOLD analysis project Ga0302279, IMG submission 194541) | Peat permafrost microbial communities from Stordalen Mire near Abisko, Sweden - III_Bog_N3_3 | ecosystem: Environmental > Terrestrial > Soil > Wetlands > Peat | place: Sweden: Abisko...
GAAGCTGCTGGCCCGGATGGCTCCCGTGGTCAAGCGCCTCCGGCACGACCGACGGTCGGCGGGCGGGTCGGCGGGCGGGTCGGGCGGGTCGGCCGGGTCGGCCGGGTCGGCCGGGTCGGCCGGGTCAGGTGGATCGACCGGACGGCCCGGTGCGACCCGGGGCGGTCCCCAGGGTCCGCCGGCACCGGACGGGGACACGGAGGAGGCGCTCCGGGCCGACGCCCTCTTCCTGTTGCTCGACGGATCCCGCACGAGGCCCCGCACCGGGAAGGCCGGCTCCGCCGATCCCGATCGCCCGCACGATCCCGATCGCCCGCACGATCCCGCACGCACGTCCGATCCCGCACGCACGTCCGATCCCGCACGCACGTCCGATCCGGACGACATGGCCAATCCGGGCGATCTCGGCTGTGCCGACGACCTCGTCACCGCCGCCCCTCCGACGACCGTCATCGTCCGTGTGGACCTCGCGGCCCTGCGCCGCGGTCGGACTCTGCCGGGAGAGCTGTCGGAGGTGGGCGGACACGGCCCGGTACCGGTGACGGTCGTCCGCAGCCTGGTCGACGACGCCTTCCTCGCCTGCGTGTTCACCGAGGCCGGCGACATCCGGGCCGTGGCCCACCTCGGGCGGACGATCAACCAGCACCTGCGTACCGCGCTCGCCCTCCGGGACCGGCACTGCGTAGTGCCGGGGTGCGGGGTGGCCTACTCGCTGGAGATCGATCACGTCCGTCCGCTCGAGTCGGGTGGTGACACCCGGTTGGACAACCTGGCCCTCCTCTGCCGGCACCACCACCGCCTCAAGACCTACGAGGGCTGGACCCTCGAGCGCACCGGCCCGACCGATGAGGACCCCCGGTGGCGGTTCCTCCCCCTGCCCCCGTTCGGCCAGGAGCCCGACCTCGGACTCGACCGTCCCGACCTGGTGGAGGCGCCCGAGGCGGTCCCCCGGACCTGAAGTTCAGCCGTGGTGGGCCACCTCCAGGGCGGCCAGTGCCCGGGTGAACGCCGACCGGTTCTGGCCGAGCGCTCCGAAGTAGGCCTCGTCACACGCCTCGACCGCCGCCACGGCGCGGTTGACCAGCGCCCGGCCGGAGGCGGTGACCGACAGGGCCCATGCCCGGCCGTCGTCAGGATGGGGCGAGCGGTCGACCAGCCCCCGGGCCACCAGAGCGCGCACCACCTGCGAGGTCATCATCGGGTCGGTCCCGGCGTAGTCGGCCAGTTGCTTCTGGGTGAGCGGACCATCGGGCCCGAGCCACGTCAGCGCTGCAGCCAGGACGAACTGCACGTGGGTCAGGCCGAACGGGTGGAGGGCGGCCCGTTGAGCGGCCTGCCAGCGGTTGGTGACCTGCCAGAGCAGGAGCCCCGTGCTCTCCTCGGCGGTCGTGAACCTCGTCGCCAGGCCGACGTCGTCCGTCACCGCCCGGACTCCGTGGTGGCCATCGTGGGTGCACCCATGGCGGCGGCGATGACGGCGACGTCGCCCGCGGTCAACTCCACCAGGCCGCGTCGCAGTCGGTACCCCCAGTTCGGTGCCGACGTCAGTTCCAGGTCGGCCTTCACGTCGGCGAGGGGCACCGCGCCGGCGCCGGTGTCGTAGTCGACGCGTCGACGCCACGGGCGGAACCCGCCCTCGTCCTCGGCCTGCCAGATCTCGTCGTCGGCGACCCGTCCGATCGCGGTGAAGGCCTGCAGGGGCACACCCCCGAGCGTCTGGCGCGGCGAGTAGTAGACGAGCACCTCCCCGGAGTGCAGCCGGGCCAGACCCGACCGGGAGCCGTGGCCGATCTGGGCGATCCCGAGCCCGACTCCCCGGGCCACGTGGTCGGCGGACACGACACTCAGCCAGGCGGTCACCGGTCGGCGGCCACGTCGGCCTCGGCCACGGCCACCAGCCGGGTCAACGCCATGGGCGTGGACGTGGCGATCCCCCGACCGAGGAACTTTCCCCACAGCCATGCGAGTGGCCCGCCGATCGAGACCTCGATGTCGACCCGGGTCCGGCCGTCGGCCCCGGTCGCCACCACGTGGCGGATCCGCAGCTCGGCCCCCGGCATCGACGAGACATCGGTGAACTCGGTGCCGGGCTCCAGGGTCTCGATCAGGAACGAGACCTTGGGCCCGCGCAGGGGCTTGAGCACACCCGTCGTGCCGGCGACGAACGGACCGTCGAGCCGGGTCCAGGCCACGGCCTCGTCCCACTCCGGCCAGGTGTCCATGTCCTCCCAGCGGGCGAAGAAGGCAGTCGGGGGTGCGCTGGAGACGGCTGACGCCGTACACAGGGTGGTCATCAATTTAGTATGCGCACTTACTATTATCGTGTCAACCGGTCTCCGCAGAACGCCCGCCCGCCCGGTCACACCTGGTGGACCGGACACCGCCCGCCCGCCCGGTCACACCTGGTGGACCGGACACCGCCCGCCCGCCCGGTCACACCTGGTGGACCGGACACCACCAGGAGGTCCGACCCCCGACGGCGGCCCGGGTGAGCGGAGCGCCGTCGCGGGGACACCGCCCGCCGGGGTGTCGCTCCGGGATCACGTCCCCGAGATGGCATCCCCCTCGCTCGGTCAGCTCCGCCAGCGTCCGGACCAGGTTCCGGTGCAGCCGGCGTACCTCGACCTTCGACAGCGACCCGGACGGACGCAGCGGCGACAGCTCCGCCCGCCACAGCAGCTCGTCACCGATCAGGTTGCCGATCCCGGCGATCCGCGACTGGTCCAGCAGTCGGGCTTTCAGCGGTGCGGACGACCCGTCCAGTGCGGCAGCCAGTTCGGCGACCCCGATCACGGTGGCGTCGGGGCCGATCCCCGACACGTCGGGGTCGAGCGTCACGCCGCCCAACCGACGCGGGTCGTGGACGATCAGCCGGCCGCCGTCGGCGAAGTGCAGCGACCACCGCTCCCAGGCCGCGTCCCTGCGGGTCGGCGAATAGAGGAGCGGTCCGACGGCATCGGTCCCGTCGACGAGCAGTGTCCCGGTCATCCCGAACCGGACCCCCACGACCGGTCCCCCGTCGACGTCGAGCAGCAGGAGCTTGCCGATCCGTCGGGCGTCCGTGATCCGGTTCCCGACCAGCACCGCCTCGAGGGCGGGGGCGGTGGTCCCTCCCTTCAGGAACCATGGATCGGGCGCCTCCACCGCAGCCACCGTGCGCCCGACCGCCTGCTCGGCCAGCACCCGGTACCGCTCGACCTCGATCAGCTCGGGCACGGGCCGAGCGTACCGAGGGGACCGGAGCGTCGATCCTGATCCGGGCGGGGAGGCGGACGGTAGGGTGTCGCCCATGCCGCCCGAGAAGCCGCACTGGTCCGAACTGCTCACCGAGGTCGTGACCTCCGGCCTCTGCACCGGATGCGCGGCGTGCGTCGTGGCCTGCCCGTACGACGTCCTCTCCTACGACGACACCGGCGGCCGCTACAAGCCGTTCCACATCGACGCCGAGGGCGGTCCCGACAGCTGCACCCACGGGGTCAAGGGCTGCACCATGTGCACCCGGGCCTGCCCGCGCTTCCGCCTGTGGGAGACCGAGATCGACACCCACCTGCACGGGCGCGAGCGGACCGACGAGGAGGTGGCCGGCATCGCGTCGGACGTCCTGCTCGTCCGGGCCACCGATCCCGACGTGCTGGCCGCCGGTCAGGACGGCGGCCTGGTGTCGGCTCTGTTGATCTGGGCCCTGGAGCACGACGTCATCGATGCGGCCCTGGTGTCGGACCTCGAGGGGGACGGCTCGACCTGGAAGGCGCAGCCGACCGTGGCCACCACCCGCGAGGAGGTGCTGGCGGCCGCCGGGTCCCGGTACACGTACTCCGCCAACACCCTCGCCTACCCCCGGGCGATCGAGGCCGGTGCGGAGCGCATCGCGCTCGTCGGGATGGGTTGCCAGGCCTCGGCACCGCCCATCATGCAGGCACGCAAGGCCGGCAAGATCGCCCGGAGGCTGTCGCTGACCATCGGGCTGATGTGCTCGAAGACGTTCGACGACGCCATCTTCCCCGAACTGTTCGAGGCCAAGTACGGGATCGCCCGCGCCGACATCGCCAAGATGAACATCAAGGGCGTCTTCCAGGTGTGGACGAAGGACGGCGAGTTCCACGAGATCCCGCTCAAGGAGGCCCACGCCTGGACCCGCGAGGGCTGCACGTCCTGCCCGGACTTCGCCGCCGAACACGCCGACATCTCGACCGGTGGCATCGGTGCGTTCAGCGACTGGACGCTCACCATCGTGCGCACCGAGAAGGGCCGGGAGCTGCTCCAGGGCATGATCGACGCCGGAGCGGTGGAGACCCGCCCGGGGGACGACGACCCCGGGGCCATCGCCCTCCTCCACCGGCTCGCCCGGGTGAGCCGCAAGCGCTGGCCCGAGACGGCGGTCCCCATGCCCCGTCGGCTGCCCGCCGCCACCTGATCCCCGGCCGGTCGTCCACCGACCCCGACCTGCCGAACCCGTCCCGCCGCCACCGCCCCAGCCCACCGCGGCTCGACCCCGGCCCACCCCGGCCCCGACCCCGACCGTCCCCGGGCGACAGATCCGGAGGACATCCGGCGTAAAACTCGCGAAAAAGGGACTAATTACCCTCTTGCGCGACCTATGCGGGAAGGGGGTCCGGACGTAATGTGGATACTTGCCGTCGGATCATCACACCGCCTTCTTCGCCTCGCTCGGCGCCTGGACCGTCCGCCTCCGATGGCTGATCGTCGCCGCATGGATCGTGGCCACGGTCGCGCTCACCCTCGGCCTCCCGGGCATCTCGAGTGTCGAGAAGAGCAGCGACTCCCAATTCCTCCCGGCGTCGATGCCGAGCGAGCAGGCGTCCCGGATGACGGCACCGTTCCGCTCGACGACGACGTCCGACGCCACCCTCGTCGCGGCCACCGAACAGGGCCGGCTGTCGGCCACCGACATCGCCGCCATCGACCGGGTGGAGGCGGCGGTGGCCGACGTCCCGCTCGTGACCGCCGTCCAGGACCAGGGCACCTCGACCGACGGGCGTGCCCGTGAGGCGATGGTCACGCTGGAGGTGCCCCCCGGCTCGACCGGCCCGGCGGCGAACCGCGTGGTGGACGACATCCGCCGCACCTTCGTCACCGCCGATCTCCCGCCGGGTCTGGACGTCCACCTGACCGGGGCGGCCGCCCAGGCCGTCGACCAGCAGAACCAGCAGGGGTCCACCCAGAAACTCACCGAGATCCTCTCCGTGGTGTTCATCCTGCTGCTGTTGTTGTTCACCTTCCGGGCCCTCCTCGCACCGTTCATCGCCCTCCTCCCCTCCGGCATCGCCCTCATCGCCGCCGAGCCGCTCATCGCCACGTCCACCCACATCGGTGTCCAGGTGTCCGACCTGACCCCCGTCCTGCTCGTGGTGGTGATGCTCGGGGCCGGCACCGACTACGGGCTCTTCCTCATCTTCCGCGTCCGGGAGGAGATCCGACGGGGCCTGGCCCCCCATGACGCGGTGGCCTTCTCGTTGTCGAAGGTGGGCGAGTCGATCACGTTCTCCGGCCTGACGGTCATCGCCGCGCTGTCCACCGTCGTGATCGCCACCTTCGGGCTCTACCAGGGGTTCGGCCCGGCCCTGGCCATCGGTATCGCCATGGCGCTGCTGGCCAACCTGACCCTGCTGCCTGCGCTGCTGGCCATCTGCGGCCGGAGCATCTTCTGGCCCCGGATCCCGGTGGCCGGCCAGCAGACCCAGGGGACGTGGGGGCGGATCGCGGCACGGGTGGTCGGACATCCGGTCAAGACGCTGGTGGTCGGGCTGGTCGTCCTCGGGGGTCTCGCCATGGGCATGCTCGCCTACTCCCCCACCGGCTTCGGGAACACGCCCGCGCCCGCCTCGGCGGACTCGTCGCGGGGCCAGGCGCTGCTCACGGCCCACTACCCGGCGGCCGTGTCGGACCCGACCAACGTCGTGTTCACCCTCGAATCGCCGGTCTGGGAGCAACCCCAGGCGCTCGCCACGGCGGCGGAGGGCCTGCAGACATCGGGGCAGTTCTCCTCGGTGACTTCGGTGCTCGATGCGGGTGGGAACACGGTCACGCCGTCCGAGCTGGCCGCCGCCCACCAGGAGCTGGCCGCCGACGGGGCACCCGCGGATCTGCCGGCGGTGCCTCCGGCCGGCTACACGGGGTCGCTCGCCACCTACGCCGCCTACCGGGACTCGGGCCAGTACATCAGCCCGGACGGCCGCACCCTGTTGTTCCCCACGTCGCTGACGGCCGGTCCGTCGACCAGCACGGCGGCCGCCTCGGCCATGCCCGCCGTACGCACCAGCGTGGCCACGGTGGCGCGATCCATCGGGGCCACCGGGTCAGGCGTGGACGGCTACGCGGCGGTGGCCGCCGATGTCGGGAGCATCTCCCTCCACGACCTGATGCGGATCATCCCGATCGTGATGCTGGTGCTCGCCCTGCTGTTGGGCGTGGTGCTGCGCAGCGTGGTGGCCCCGCTCTACCTCGTGGCCAGCGTGGCCCTCTCCTATCTGGCATCGCTCGGCTTCGCCGTGCTGGTGTTCGTGATCATCGGAGGCCAGGACGGGATCAATTTCGTGCTCCCGTTCTTCATGTTCATCTTCATCATGGCCCTGGGACAGGACTACAACATCCTGGTCATGACCCGCATCCGCGAGGAGGCCCACTTCGCCCCGATCCGGATCGCCGTCCGCAACGCCGTGGCCGCCACGGGGACCACCGTCACCTCGGCGGGTCTCATCCTGGCAGGGACCTTCGGGGTCCTCACCGCCACCGGCAACACCCAGATCGTCGAGATCGGTGTCGGGCTGGCGGCCGGGATCCTGCTGGACACCTTCTTCGTCCGGACGCTGCTCGTCCCCTCGGTGGCGGTGCTGCTCGGCCGGTGGAACTGGTGGCCGTCCCGGTTGTCCCGCGAGGACCGCGACCACGGCAGTGCCGTACCCGGTCCCGAGTGGCCGGAAGAGGGCCCGACGTGGGCGGAACGCACGGGCCGCACGGTCGCCGCCGTCGACGGACCGAGTACGGTGAGCGGGCGTGGCCAGCCGACCCAGACACTCTGAGCGACCGACGGTCATCCTTCTCGTGCGTCACGGGAAGACGCCGACGACCGGACAGGTACTTCCCGGACGGGCGAAGGGGCTGCACCTCTCCGACGAGGGGCTCGCCCAGGCCGACGAGGTCGCCGGGCGCATCGCGGCCCTGGCCCAGCCCACGGGGCCGGGGAAGGGTGGCGGGAAGCGGGGACCGGTGGCCGTCTACGCCTCACCGCTCGAGCGCACCACCGAAACGGCCCGACCCATCGCCAAGGCCCTCGGTCTCCGGGTCCGGTCCGACCGTGGCCTCCTCGAGTGCGATTTCGGCCAGTGGACGGGAGCCAAACTCGCCGACCTGGCCAAGAAGCCCGAATGGACCACCGTCCAGCGCAATCCGAGCGGGTTCCGCTTCCCCGGCGGCGAGTCCTTCCTCGAGATGCAGGCCCGGATGGCCTCGACCCTGGCCCGTCTCGTCTCGCTCCACCCCGGTGACACCGTGGTGGCGGTGTCCCACGCCGACCCGATCAAAGCGGTGGTCGCCCAGGCCGCCGGCACGCCACTCGACCTGTTCCAACGTCTGACCGTGGCCCCGTGCTCGGTGTCGGCCATCGCCTACACGGGCGGTGGGCCGTTCGTGCTGACCGTGAACTCCACCGCCTCGCTGCAGGCCCTGGCCATCGCATGAAGGTCCCGACCACCAGCCGCACGAGGGGCCGGACGATCCGTCGCACGAGGGGCCAGACGACAAGGAGCTGCCGCCCGTGACCGAGGCCTACGATCTGTCCGCCGAGCGCCTGTGCGTCGGAACCGTCGGCCCCGTCGGCAGCCGACTGTTCCTGCTGCAGGTCCGCCGGGCCGAGACACTCCTGACGCTCAAGATGGAGAAGCTCCAGGTGGCGGCCCTGGCCGAGACCCTGGCCCAGGTGGTCCGGGACCAGCGGCGCCCCGGGCACCTGCCCGACGACCAGGCGCTCGAGGAGCCGACGGACCCGGCCTGGGCCGTGGGGACCATCGGCGTCTCCTTCGACGAGGCCGAGGACCGCGTGGTGCTGGTCATCGAGGAGCTCGTCGCCGAGGGGGAGGTCGGCGCCATCGCCCGGGTGTCGGTCTCCCGCGAGCAGGCCGCAGCCTTCTCGATCCAGGCCACCCGACTGGTCGAGGCCGGACGACCTCCGTGTCCCCTGTGCGGTTCGCCGCTCGATCCCTCCGGTCACGAATGCCCGCGGACCAACGGCCACCGTCCACCGGCCGTGTGAGCGGGTGGCGGCCGGACACCGGTCCGTCCCTGGAGGAGGCCCTGGGCCTGCTGGCCAGCCGTGAGCTGTCCATCGAGGGCCGGCTCCCGTGGAGTTCCAATCTGACCTTCCTCGTCACCCTGGAGGACGACGGTGATGACCCGGACACTTCCTCCGGGCCGGTCCAGGCCGTCTACAAGCCGCACCGGGGGGAGCAGTCGCTGTGGGACTTTCCCGACGGTCTCTATCGGCGCGAGGTCGCCGCCTACCGGCTCTCGGAGGCACTGGGCTGGGGGCTCGTCCCCCCGACCGTCGTGCGTGACGACGCCCCGTTCGGATCCGGATCGGTGCAGCTCTTCATCGAGGCCGACTACGAACGTCACTACTTCACCGTGCTGGAGGAGGGCGACGACGGGGACGGCGACCACCTGGACACCCTGTTGGCCTTCTGCGCCTTCGATGTGGTGGCGAACAACGCCGATCGCAAGAGTGGCCACGTCCTGGTGGCGGCCGACGAACGGCTGTGGGGCATCGACCACGGCCTGTGCTTCCACGTGCAGCACAAACTGCGCACCGTCATCTGGGACTTCGCCGGCGAGGAGGTGCCGGAGCACCTCGTGGACGACCTCGAGCAGCTCGTCTCCGGTGGGCTACCGGGCCCGCTCGAGGAACTGCTGTCCGGAGCCGAGGCCGAGGCCGTCCTGCACCGTGCCGCCCGACTGGCCGCCGAAGGGATCTTTCCGGAGCCGACCGGCGACCGCCCGCCGTATCCCTGGCCGCTGGTCTGAGGCCGACCCGCCGGCCCGGCCCTTGCAGCCGAGCTGGCCCCCGGCCCCGTACGCGACGGGTCCCCCGCCGGGACGCTCAGGTGCGGCGGCCGGTTCCCCCCACGCCGGGAACCAGGGCGATGTGGAGTTGGGTCTGGATGGCACTGGTGACCGCCGCGGCCAGACGGGCCCCTCCGCCCGGGGTGAGGTGGATACCGTCCGGGGTGCGCACGTTGATCACGGCGCCCGACGCATCCGGGAGATACGCCGCGTACACCCCCTTCGCACCCCCGAGCGCCGGCACCGACGACAGGTAGCTGGCCCCGTTGTCCTTGGTCGCGGCGACCTGGGCCTGGACGAGGCTGTTCAGGTGCTCGAGCTCGGCGTTGAGACCCGGGTTCTGCATCGGGGGCATCCCCACCCACAGCACGTGGGCCCCGGCCGCGTTGGCCTCGGCGATGAAGGCGGCCACCCGGGCGGAGTAGGCGGCGTCCCAACCGGGCTCGCCGTAGCTGAGGCTCCCGGTGGGCGTGACCAGGCCCTGGGGGTCGTTCGCCCCGATCATCACCACCACCAGGTTGGGCTGCTGATTGGCGAGGTCGACCTGCAGTTCGGCCGGCCAGTTGAAGTAGTCGGGCCGGCTGAGACCGGTGTCGATGCGGCCGTCGAGATAGGTGGACACGTCGCCGTAGGCGGCGAGGGCGTTGACGAGGGGCTGTCCGAGGTCGAGCCCGACCGAGTCGCCCACGATGAGGACCTTGAGCGGCATCGCCGGCGTCGGGTGGTAATTCAGCGGAGGCAGGGTGGTCGTGGTCGTGGTGCCGTTGACGACGACCGGTGTCGGGGTCGGCTTCGGCTTCGACCGGTGCACGGGAACGGCCAGGCTCGGGCCGCCACCCGGGGTCCGGCCGAGGACACGGTCGGTCGCCCCCACCACCGACGACAGACCGAGCGTCCGACTGAGTGCGGCCACCGGGCCCACCACGTCGAGGGAGACCGTCCGACGGGTGCCGAGCGGGGACACCTGGGCCGAGCGCTGGAGGCTCGGAGCGTCGAGCAGGAACCACAGTCCGAAGCAGAGGAGGCCGATGGCGAGGACCCGGGTCCAGGTGGTGCCGCGGTAGGGCAGACGCTCCCAGAAGGCGTGATCGCCGAAGTCGTCGTGACCGCCGCGCGGCGGTGGCGCAGCCGGGTGCTCGGTGACGGTCGCCGCGCCGCCCCTGCGGGACCCGCTCCGGGCGTCCGACCAGTCGTAGGGCGCGCCTCCCTCACCGGATCCGGGCGAACGGGGCGGGCCGGGCGGAGTCGGCGGAGTGGGAGATGGAGGTGGCACGGTCAGAACCGGTAGTAGATGAAGGGGGCGACACCCTGGGGTCCGAGCGTGGTGATGGCCAGCAACACCAGGCCAAGTATGCCCCCTTGGACCACCAGACGGCGGTCGGCGAAGAACGCCAGGGCCCGGTCGAGCCAGTTGTCGGGCAGGTACTGGCTGGCGATGCCGGCGACGATGGCCAGCAGGGCCAGCGGTGTGACGAGCGGCGACGAACCCCAGCCCACCACGAGTCGGCTGAGCATGGCGAACGCGTCGCCGAGGGTGTCGGCGCGGAAGAAGAGCCAACCCAGGCAGACCACCTGGAAGGTGACGAACCGGGCCCAGGCCACCCGGGCCCGACCGACGGGCTCGGCCGGCTCCCCCCGGGCGATGCGCGCGGCCCGCCGCCGCCGTCCGATGACCTGGCCGACCCCGTGGTACGCACCCCAGATGACGAAGGTCCACGACGCGCCGTGCCACAGACCGCCGAGCAGCATGGTGACCATGATGTTGAACGAAACGCGCCCCTCGGTCCCCCGGTTACCGCCCAGGGGGATGTAGAGGTAGTCCCGCAGCCAGAAGGACAGGGTGATGTGCCAGCGGCGCCAGAAGTCCTGCAGGTCGATGGCCGTGTACGGGCGCCGGAAGTTCACCGGGAACCGGAACCCCATCAGCATCGCCAGGCCGATGGCGATGTCGGTGTAGCCGCTGAAGTCGGCGTAGATCTGTACGGCGTAGCCCCAGATGGCGAAGAGCACCTCGAGGGCCGAGTGCTGGTGCGGGTTGGCGAACACCGGGTCCACCACGTAGGTCGACAGGTACGAGGACAGCACCACCTTCTTCGCCAGGCCGGCGGCGATCAACCAGAACGCCTCGACGTAGTGGACGTCGTCGCGGTTGCGCATCGTGCGGATCTGCGGCAGCAGCTCGGTGCCCCGGACGATCGGTCCGGCGATCAGGTGGGGGAAGAAGGCCAGGTAGACGGTGACGTCGATGCCCCGGGCCGGGCGCAGGACGCCCCGGTAGATGTCGACCACGTAGCTGATGGCCATGAACGTGAAGAACGAGATCCCGACCGGCAGGGTGACCGCCAGAAGGGGCACCGGGCGTCCGAGGTCGAGCGCGTGGGTCACATTGTCGACGTTGACCGCCAGGAACCCGTAGTACTTGAACCAGCCGAGCAGGCCGAGGAGGAGGACCACGGTGGTCCACATCGTCGCCTTGCGGCGTCGGCCCGTGGCCGGGTGGACCAGTCGACCTCCGATGTAGGCGATCGTGGTCGACGCGGCCAGGAGGAAGATGAACCGCCAGTCCGACCACGCGTAGAACACGTAGCTGGCCAACACCATGAACGCCTTCCACGGCCCCGCATACGGGACGAGCAACCACTGCACCGTGTAGACCACGGCGAAGAAGATGGCGAAGTCGATGGTGGGAAAGAGCATGTGACCGTCGTTCGGACTCAGATGGGCGCCGTCAGCCGCCGGATGGCGACATGGTGCGGACACTACCCGGCGGTCCCCCCCGTCCCGGTGATGACTGTGGGCCTCCCGGGATCGCGCCCGGGGCCCTTCCGGGCGACCCGTCGTCCGTCGGCCGACGGGCGGCCGACAGCCGTCTCCGCGGTGGCGACACGGACCGGACGCGCAACGACCTGCGGCCGCAGCCGCAGGTCGTTTCCGCACTTCATCCGGGTCCCCGTCCGGGTCACCCGGCCCCCGACGACGGTGGCCGTCGGGTGGTGGATCAGCCCCGGGCCTTGATGGCCTCGATGAGCTGCGGGACCACCTTGTGCACGTCACCGACGATGCCGAGGTCGGCGACCTGGAAGATCGGAGCGTCCTGGTCCTTGTTGATGGCCACGATGTTCTTCGAGTTCTTCATGCCCACCATGTGCTGGGTGGCACCGGAGATCCCGCAGGCCAGGTAGACGGTGGGCTTCACCGTCTTGCCGGTCTGGCCGACCTGGTGCGAGTAGGGCACCCACCCGGCGTCGACGATGGCCCGGCTGGCTCCGGCGGCACCGTGCAGCAGCCCGGCGAGCTCCTCGATCAGGTGGTACTCCTCCTTCTCGCCGAGGCCGCGGCCGCCGGACACGACCACGTCGGCCTCGTCCAGCTTCGGGCCGGTGCGCTCCTCGACATGGCGGGCCAGGATGCGGGCGCCGTTGGCCGCACCGGTGTCGGGGGCGGCGGCGGCCACCACGGCGGCCGGGGCGCCACCCGAGGACTCGGCCGGGAAGGACTTGGCCCGGATGACGAAGATCCCGGGGCCCTCGCCGGTGAACCTGGCCGTGAGGATCTCGGCGCCCCCGAAGATGGCGTGCTGGCTGGAGAGCACGCCGTCGGCCTCGGTCAGTCCGACCACGTTGGTCAGGACCGGGCGGTCGAGCTTGACCGACAGGCGCCCGGCCACGTCACGGCCGTCGTAGGTGGCGGGGAGGAGGATGGCGTCCGGACCGGCGCCGGCCGACACCGCCGCGGCGATGGCTGCGGCGACGGGGGCTCCGGGGAGCGCGCCACCGAGGTCTCCGACGTCGTGGACGGTGGTGGCGCCGTACTCGCCCAGGGTGCCGGCGGCGGCCGCGCCGCCGTCCCAGACGACGACCTCGACCGTGTCGGCCAGGGTGCGGGCATGGCTCACGAGCTCGAGGGAGGTCGTGGTGGGGGCGCCGTCGACCACTTCGGCGACGACCCAGATCTTTGCGATGGACATGTTCGTGTTCTCCTGATACCCGGCCCTAGAGGACCTTCAGCTGCTCGAGGAAGTCGATCACCCGCAGGTAACCCTCACCCTCGTCGACGACGAGTTCACCGGCCGCCCGGGCCTCGGCCGGGACGACGTCGGTGATCTCCTGGCGGGCCCCGGGGGCGCCGACCTGGCCGGCATCGATGCCGAGGTCGGCGACGGTCAGGTTCTCGACCGGCTTGGACTTGGCGGCCATGATCCCCTTGAAGGACGGGTAGCGGGGCTCGACCACGCCGGCGGTCACCGTGACGACGGCGGGCAGCGGACACTCGACCTCGTCGTAGCCCGCCTCGGTCTGACGCTCGACCTTGACCGAGTCGCCGGTCACCTCGACCTTCTTGGCGAAGGTGACCGAGGGGAGACCGAGAATCTCGGCGATCTGCACCGGGGTGGTGCCGGTGTAGCCGTCGGACGACTCGGTGGCGGCCAGGATCAGGTCGGGCTCGGCCCGCTTGATGGCCGCGGCCAGCACCTTGGCCGTGCCGAGGGCATCGGTCCCGGCGAGGGCGGGGTCACTGATCAGGATGGCCTTGGCGGCGCCCATGGCGAGCGCGGTGCGCAGGCCCGAGACCTCCCCGTTGGGGGCCATCGAGACCAGGGTCACCTCACCTCCACCGGCGGCATCGGCGAGCTGCAGCGCCATCTCGACGCCGTAGGCATCGGAATCGTCCAGGATCAGCTTCCCGTCACGGACAAGGTTCTTCGTCCCCGCATCCAGCGCCGGCGGAGCGGCGGGATCGGGGATCTGCTTGACACAGACAACTACGTTCATAGCCGTGCATTGTTGACGAAAACCGACCCCTTCGACCAATCGGTGCCCTGGCCCAGGTCAGGGGGTGCTCCGTGGGAGGGAGCCCCCGCCGCCGACGGCCTTCGCGTCGTCCCTGGTCGACGGGCCCCCGGAGCGTGGCCGAGGGCGAGGATCGGGTTCAGCCCTGGTCGACGGCCCTCCGGGCCGCCGCGACATCGTCGGTGATCACCGTGTCCACGTCGGCCGCCAGCACCCGGGCCAGGGTGGTCTCGTCCGCCACCGTCCAGACGGCGACGGCCAGTCCGGCGGCATGGGCCGCGGTCACGGTCTGCGGATCGGCCAGACCCACGGGCAGGTGCACCGCGGCGCAGCCCAGGTCCACGGCGGCGGCGATACTCGACGACGGGTCGAAGGACGGGATCACCAGCAGACCCGTGGCTACGTCCGAACCGGTCGACCGCACGGCGGACAACGCCCCCGACCAGAAGGAGGAGACGACGACCGCCGCCGTGCGCTCCATGCCCTCGACCAGGGCGATCACGTCCTCGGCAGCGCGGTCGGCCGGGTCGAAGCCGGGTTCGTGCGGATGGTTCTTGATCTCGATGTTGACGACCATCCCCGTGCAGGCGTCCAGCGCCTCGGCCAGGAGGGGGACGTGGGCGGGGAGTTGGGTGGTGGACAGGTCGTGGATCGGGCCCACCCCGTCGATCACCGGGTCGTGGTGGACGGCCAGGCCACCGTCGGCCGTCAGGCGGACGTCGAGCTCCACGCCGTCGGCCCCCAGGGCGCGGGCGCGGGCGAAGGCGTCGAGGGTGTTCTCCCGGATGCCCGAGCCCGGATCAGGGCTGCCGCGGTGGGCCTGGACTGCCGTCGATCTAGCCACGCTGCGTACTCCCCCCAACACATGACGCGACATCGGAATTCTTGTGTCAAATCCCATGTAGAAGCCACAAAACTGCTTGCAAGCGTGGCGACCGCTGGATACTCTAGTGAACGAACCCTGAACGGCCGGTGACACGTTTCGCGCCGAGCTATGTGAATCAAATCACAAGAGGGTCATTCGAACTGATGATGTGGAGGAATCAGCGTGGCCCTCATGTGGAATCGCACGGTCGAGTGGGACGAAGGCGACTGGCGCCAGTTCGCCGCCTGTCGGAGCACGGAGCCCGACCTGTTCTTCCCGATCGGCACCACCGGTCCGGCGGTCGACCAGATCGAGTCGGCCAAGCGGGTCTGCCGCAGTTGTGAGGTCCAGGAGACCTGCCTCGACTTCGCCCTCGCCACCAACCAGGAGTCCGGCGTATGGGGCGCCACCTCCGAGGAGGAGCGCCGCAAGCTCCGCAAGGCCTGGTTGGCCGCACGCCGCCGCGCCTCCTGATCTACGGCGCCTCCTGATCTACTGCGCCTCCTGATCTACTGCGCCTCCTGATCTACGGCGCCTCCTGGGCATCCCCCGCTTGCGCCGACACTGAGCGCCGGCGCACCGGCGCTCACCAGGTGACACCCGAGCTGTGACAGCCGATCGGCGACACCAAGTGGCTACAAGCCGATCGGCTGGGGGTCCCGGGCGGGGAGCTCGATGAGCACCAGGGTCCCGTGGTCGCCGTCCCCGGTCGCCGACCGGTTCCGCATCGCGATGGTCCCGTCGAGCTGACTGCGCACCAGATCGCGCACGATCGACAGCCCGAGACTCTGGGTCTCGTCGATGTCGAACCCCTCGGGCAGGCCCGAGCCGTCGTCGAGCACCTGGACCCGCAACAGTCCGTCCTCGGCTGACAGGTCCACCTGGATCGTGCCGGCCAGGTGCTCGGCCTCCTCGGGTAGGTCGGTGTCGTCCTCGGCCTCGAAATCGAGGAAGGCGTGCTCGATGGCGTTCTGCACGAGCTCGGCCAGCACCACCGCCAGGGGTGTGGCCACGTCGGCCGGCACCTCGCCCAGGGCGCCGTTGACCTCGAAGGTCAGGTGACGCGAGATGACCGAGTCCTTGGCCATCCGGATGAGCGAGGTGACGATCTCGTCGAAGGGCACCTGGTCACTGGGCTCACGGGAGAGGATCTCGTGGACGATGGCGATCGACCGCACCCGGCGCTCGGCCTCGAACAGTGCCACCCGACCGCCCCCGGGGGGTAGGCGCCGGGCCTGCAGCCTCAGCAGCGCCGAGATCGTCTGCAGGTTGTTCTTGACCCGGTGGTGCACCTCGCGGATGGCGGCGTCCTTGGAGAGCAGCAGCCGGTCGAGCCGGCGCACGTCGGTCACGTCCCGCAGCAGCACGATGCAGCCGGACACGTCGTCACCCTGGATGAGCGGGATGCAGTGGAGCAGGACCGTCACGTCCGGACGGCGCTCCACCTCCTCCACCACCGGGAGGGCCGACGCCAGCGCCCACTCGATGGCCGACTCCTCGATGCCCAGGTCGGTGAGGCGGCGGCCCTCGATCTGTGAGTACATGCCCATGCGGTGCAGCGCATTGGTGGCGTTCGGTGAGGCGTAGCGGACACGGCCCTCCTCGTCGACGAGCACCACGCCGTCGCCGACCCGGGGGGCCTCCTCGGTCGCCACCTCTTCGCTCGGGAACGGGAACGAACCCTCGGACAGCATGATGGCGAAACGGTTGAACACGTCGCGGTAGGTGCGCTCGAGATGACCGGGACGACGACCGGCTCCGGCGGACATCCTCGCCAGCACCGCCACCGTCTCGCCCTGGCACCGCACCGGGATGCAGTGCAGCCGGACCGCCTCCGCCCCCGCCTCGAGGATCATCTCACCCCGAGAGGGTTCGCCGGACTCGTAGGCGAGGACCACCAGCGGCCAGATGGCGGCGTCGACCGTCTGCCCCACCAGGTCGTGTTCGACCACCGTCGAGCTGTTCGACGGACGCATCTGCCCGAGGATCACCAGCTCGATGCCACCGGTCCTCGGGGTCGCCGGCTCGGGGGCCATCGGCGCCATCAGCACGAGGTCCGAGAACGAGAGGTCCGCCAGGATCCCCCACGTCCCCAGCAGGCGCTGGAGGTGGGCGAGCTGGTCCTCGTCGAGGTTGGTGCGCTCGAAGGCGAGCTCGGCGGGGGTGGCCACGGCTCAGCCGTCCGTCCCGGTGGGGGCGTCGACCGGTGCCGACACGGCGATCTCGTGAGGCCTCCGGTCGCGGAACCCGCGCAAGGTGTCGACACCGGCTGCGGACAGGAGGAGACGGAGGTCGTCGGCCCGCTCCGCCACGTCGGGGAGCGTGTGGGCGTCGGACGCCGTGGTCAGCGGGACGCCGTGGTCGACGAACCGCCGGAGCAGCGGCGGCGCCGGGTACTCCTCACCGATCGGCTTCCGCCAGCCGGCCGAGGACACCTCGGCGGCCATGCCCGAGGCCACCGCGGCCTCGGTGATCCGGTCGTAGAACTCATCGGGGACCGCCGGCACGTGCCCGGCAATCTTCACCAGGTCCGGATGGGCGAACACGTCGCACACCCCCGAC
>Ga0302279_10004187_pt1 | contig 17279 bp, 15 predicted proteins | sample III_Bog_N3_3_FD_194541 | JGI IMG/M metagenome (GOLD analysis project Ga0302279, IMG submission 194541) | Peat permafrost microbial communities from Stordalen Mire near Abisko, Sweden - III_Bog_N3_3 | ecosystem: Environmental > Terrestrial > Soil > Wetlands > Peat | place: Sweden: Abisko...
CGACGCCGGCCACCGAGGTGCTGCATCCGCTGCTGGACAAGTGCCGCTTCCCGACCTCGGCCTGACCCGGGGCAGGGCTGGACCGGGGTCCCGCTGCGATGTCCGCCCTGTGCCGGTGCGCCGGCGCTGCGGTGTCAGTCCCAGCTTCGTGGCGGCGGCGGGCTTGGCTGGTTGGGCAATCCGGGGAGGCCTGCCCACCCGGGCATCGCTTCGTTGGGGTTGCATTGTACGGCCGTCGCGCGCCTGTCCCGGGAGCCAGGGTGCTGGGCATGCGGTGCGTGCGGGTCCGGCCTGCGGGGCGCGCGCAAAAGGTCCTTGGGAAACCCAAACAGCGACCTGGGATCGATGGCTGAACCTCGTTCTCATCCTTTGTGGGGGTGCGCTGGTCATTGCCCCCGGATGCCCTGACTGTTCTCCCCGAACCGGCAGCGGGCTCCCGTGATGCCCACGCCGCCTGCGCGAACCCGCGGCGGGCGGCTGAAACGATTTCACAACTCCCGCCGCCCTAGCCTGCGCGCGCAACCCAAGCCGCGGACCGCGCATGAGCCTCTCCCGCCCGATCGACCTGTTGCGCCACGCCGACTGGCTGACCCGGCCGCGCGTCATCGCCTGGGGCAGCGTCCTGCTGGCCGAGCAGTTGCTGTTGTTGGTGTTCCTGGGGTTGTGGCAGCACGGGTTGTTTGTCGCGATCGCCCAGCCGACCTCCAGCGATTTCGTCAGCTTCTATGCCGCGGGGAAACTGGCGCTGGCGGGGACTCCGGCGTTGGCCTACGATCAGGCGGCGCATCATTTGGCGCAGGCGGCGGCGACGGAAGCCGGCGCGCCGTATCAATTCTTCTTTTATCCACCGGTGTTCCTGATCCTGTGTGCCGGTCTGGCGGCGATGCCGTATCCGCTGGCCTTCGCGGTGTTCGAATTCGTTACTCTAATGTTGTTTGTGTGCGCGATGCGCGCGGTCCTGCGGGAGACGGGGGCGGCGTGGATCGCGCCGCTGCTGGCGTTTCCGCCGGTGTTCTGGACCCTGGGGCTGGGGCAGAACGCATTCCTGACCGCGGCGCTGTTCGCCGGCTTCACGGTGCTGTCCGACCGCCGTCCGGTGCCGGCGGGCGTCCTGCTGGGGCTGTTGTGCTACAAGCCGCATTTCGGGCTGCTCGCGCCGATGGCGCTGCTGGGCGGACAGCGCTGGCGGATCATGGGCGCCGCCGCCGCGACCGTCGGCACTCTGGTGGCCCTGTCCGCGGGACTGTTCGGGTGGGAGACCTGGCGTGCCTACCTTGCCGCCTTCGCCGGGTCGGACGCGGTTTATGCCTCGGGGCGGATCGATTATGCCGGGATGATCACCTGGTTCGGCGGCGCGCGCCTGCTGGGGTTCCCGGCGGGTCCGGCATACGGGTTGCAGGCGGTGATGGCGGTGCTGATGGCGGCGCTGACCGCGCTGATCTGGCGGCGCGTCTGCTCGCTGCCGCTGCGCGCGGCGTCGCTGCTGGTGGCGACGTTGCTTGCGGTGCCGATGGCGCTGCTGTACGACAAGCTGCTGGCACTGGTCGCCATGGGGTGGCTGCTGCGTGAGGCTCGCAGTGGTGGCTTCCTGCCGTGGGAGAAGACGGTTCTGCTGGCGACCTATCCGCTCGCGCTGGTGACATGGTCGGTTGGCACGGCCTGGCATGTGCCGCTGGGGCCGTGGATCAGCTTCGCGGTGCTGGTGCTGTGCCTGCGGCGGGTGTGGCGCGTGCTGTCGGTTCGGAAGGACGCTGCGGCCTTGGACGCGGTGGTGGCTGGTGCCGGGTGAGGGATTTGGTCAGAACTACACTTTGCCATCAATCACCGTGCTGGTTTGAGGCGTCGCCAGATCGGCCGCACCGGCGGCGACCTCGCAAACTGAGTCAAACGCAGGTCGGGACGGCAGGATGTCCGTCTTGATCAAACAACTGGATGATTGTTAGCGAGCCGCGGCGAACCCATAGCGGTTCACTGGCCAGGGTGGTCAAGTAGGCCGGAAGGTGGTGGCCTAACAAAATAGCGCGGTCGTCTCGGTCACCGACGTCCGGGTATGTTTGCTGTTCCGGTGTCAAGGCGACAGGGACTTCGACTGTGATCGGGCGCAGGTGATCATCCGAAGGCCGGAGGGGACCACCTAAGTCAATGCGTATCACGGTCGCCTGAAGGCGTGGATGCGCCGCTTCCACGGCGTTGCGACGAAGAACCTGCCCAATGATCCGGGATGGCGCCGGACCCTGGAGGCGCTGGACGATAACGCCACATCCGCAGATTGGATACTCGGCGCTATCGGATTAGGCTCCTATCAACGGATAACGCCATAAGAGCCAAATTTTTGGCGCAGGTCTTGCCGGACCGGCCAATCGCTTGTTGCCGTCGTTTAATCAGCAGGTTAGTGTGCGCCTTGCGATTCCCCTGGCAATGACGCCCGCCGGCCTTGTCGTCATATCCACGGCAGGCTACTGAATCTCCGTCTTCCGATCAGCGGAATTGGCGCGCGGGTTCTGCGGCGACCCTGGACGCCCAAATCGACCCTAACTGGCAGCCCTCCGCGATTTCTGAACCAGCAGACAGCGTGATCGTGCCCGCCTGCCCGCGTGGCACATAACCCTGCCAGCGGTCCAGTCCTGCCCCCACTGCGGACCGAAAACGTGCGGCGGCCGCCCGCGCCGGTCATCCCGCGCAACGTGTGCTTGCCGCGACGCTTACGTCTGCTGTAATTGGCTGGATGCGCCTCGATCGCGATCACCGCTCCCGCTGCGGCGGCCTGCGGGATGGCAAACGCGCCCATGTCGTACACCAGGTCGCCGGCATCGACGAAACGGAGCAACATGGCGAGTTCGTTGCACGTATGCCCGCCGTACCACAGCAACTGATCGGTGATCAGGTCGTTCGGGAAACGGGCCATCGGGCCGATGATGGTCTGAGAAACAATCACGCCTGGCGGTATTTGACCCGATCACGTTCCGAGTTGCGGGAGCTTGGAAAACTGCCGGTCGGGAATGCCGCGGTACAGCATCGAATTGACGAATTCCCGGCGCGACGCCACGAAGATCGCGCGATGGCGACCCGCTGGTGGTCGCGGTTGGCGCCAGTCAGGCGAAACTGTTCATGCACCGGCTGGGTCGGCGGCATGTACACATGCTCGAAGAGCTCGGATAACCGACGGTAGATCCATGGGCGCGACGGCAGGCAGCCCCGGCCGGATATGGTGTTGGTGTGGTCGGAGGCGTCCTCGTCGATAAAGACGAGGCTTTCATCGGTGTCGTATGAGACGCAATTTTCCAGAATCAAAAACCCTGAGCAGATCGCCGACGCAGGCGCCGACCTCGAGCACCGGCTTGCCGGACACGGGTAGCGACAGGGTCGCGAGATGCTCCAGCCGGCGCGCATTCATCCAGAGATAGCGCAGGTTATCGAACGCTTCCCGCGGCGAGATCATATCGTTCACCCACGATGGGGTTGTGCGCCAAGCCTACCTTGGCAACGTGCTGGCGCCCATCAGGAACAGATCGACGGCACGCGCGCACTGCCGGCCCTCGCGGATCGCCCAGACCACCAGGGACTGGCCCCGCCGCATGTCGCCCGCGGCGAACAATTTGTCGCGCGAGGTGCGGTAATCGACCGTGTTCGCCGCCACGTTGCCGCGCTGGTCCAGTTCGACCTCGGCCTGCTCCAGCAGCGTTCGGCGGTGCGGGCCCAGGAAGCCCATCGCCAGCAGCACCAGATCGGCCTTCAACTGGAACGCGCTGCCGGGGATGTCCCGCATCTGCATCCGGCCGTCCGGGCCCTTCACCCAGTCGATCCGCACGCAATCCAGCGCGGTGACCCGCCCGTCCACGCCGATGGCGTCCTTGGTGTTCACCGCCCAGTCGCGTTCGCAACCTTCCTCGTGCGCGTGCGACGAGCGCAGCTTGGTCGGCCAATCCGGCCAGACCAGCGCCTTGTTTTCCTTCACCGGCGGCTTCGGCATGATCTCGATCTGGGTGACCGAGGCCGCACCCTGGCGCAACGACGTGCCGATGCAGTCCGATCCGGTATCGCCGCCGCCGATCACCACGACGTGCTTGCCTTTGGCGGTGATGGTGCCGTCGGGCGCGGCGGTCGCTTCATCATCGCCGGCGTCGCGCTTGTTCTGCTGGGTCAGGAAATCCATTGCGTAATGAATACCCGCCAGGCCACGGTTCGGTACATCCAGATCGCGTGGCCATTCGGCCCCGCCGGTCAACGCGACCGCGTCGTATTCCGCCAGCAACTGATCGACCGTGACGGTCACGCCGACGGCAATGCCGGTGCGGAACACCACACCTTCCGCCTCCATCTGGTCGATGCGGCGGTCGATCAGATGCTTTTCCATTTTGAAGTCGGGGATGCCGTAGCGCAGCAGGCCGCCGATGCGGTCGTTCTTTTCAAATAACACCACGGCGTGGCCAGCCCGAGCAAGTTGTTGGGCGCAGGCCATGCCGGCGGGGCCGGAGCCGACGACCGCGACGGTCTTGCCGGTTTTGTGGGCCGGCGGAAGCGGCACGATCCAGCCTTCTTCCCAGGCGCGATCGACGATGGCGCATTCGATGGTTTTGATCGTGACGGGATTGTCGTCGATGTTCAGGGTGCAGGACGCCTCGCACGGGGCGGGGCAGATGCGGCCGGTGAATTCCGGAAAATTGTTGGTCGAGTGCAGGACCGTGGACGCGGTCTTCCACTGCTTGCGGTAGACCAGGTTGTTCCAGTCCGGGATCATATTGTTGACCGGGCAGCCGTTATGGCAGAACGGAATGCCGCAATCCATGCAGCGCGCCGCCTGGCCGTTCAGCTCGTCGTCCGGCAGGGGTTTGACGAATTCCGTGTAGGTCTTCAGCCGCATCTCGGGCTTTTCGTAGCCGCGGTCGTGACGTTCGATCTCCAGGAACCCGGTCGGCTTACCCATCGTGGTCTCCGCATTGTTCGCAAGGGGGAGTAGAGAGTACCTACTCCGCTGCCGTTTTCGCCGCCGTCTGCTCCGCGCGCAGGTCGAGCAGCGCGCGACGGTAATCGCGCGGCACGATCTTCACGAAGTGCGTCAGTGCGGTGTCCCAGTCGTCCAGCAAGGCCCGAGCCCGAGCGCTGCCGGTGAACAGCAGATGGCGCTCGACCAGGATGCGCAGGCGTTCGGCGTCGAAGCGCAGCGGGTCGCCCATGCCGCTGTCCTCGACACTGACCGACCGTTGCCGCGGACGGCCAGGCGCATCGGTGGGGCCGGGTTCCGGCGGGGCGATCCTGGTTTCCAGATCGACACCGGCCAGGTTGCAAAGTGGCTTGAATGAGCCGTGTTCGTCGTAAACGTAGGCGATGCCGCCCGACATGCCGGCGGCGAAGTTCCGCCCCGTCTCGCCCAGCACCACGACCACGCCGCCGGTCATGTATTCGCAGCCGTGGTCACCGCAGCCTTCCGCCACCGCGACCGCGCCGGAGTTGCGCACGGCGAAACGCTCGCCGGCGACGCCTTCGAAATAGGCCTCACCGGCAATCGCGCCATACAGCACAGTGTTGCCGACGATGATGTTCTGGCCGGGATCGCGTGTCACCTGCGGCGGCTGGCGTACCACCACGCGGCCGCCGGACAGGCCCTTGCCGACATAGTCGTTGCCGTCCCCGGTCAGGATCAGCGACACGCCGCGGGCGAGGAACGCCCCAAAGCTCTGGCCGGCGGTGCCGGTCAGGTTGATGGCGATGGTTTCCTCGGGCAGGCCGGCATGGCCGTAGCGCTTGGCGATCTCGCCCGACAGCATCGCGCCGACGGTGCGATGGATGTTGCGGACCTCGCGGGTGATCCGCACCGGCTCGCCTTTTTCCAGCGCGTCCCTGGCGGCCTCGATCAGGCCCTGGTCCATCGCCTTGTCCAGATGGTGGTCCTGGGTCTCGCAGTTGAACACCGCGACGCCGGGCTTCGGCACCGGGTGATACAGGACACGGGTCAGATCGACCCCCTTGGCCTTCCAGTGTTCCAGCGCGCGCCGCAGGTCCAGCCGGCTGGACTGGCCGATCATCTCGTTGAACGTCCGAAAACCGAGTTGCGCCATCAGTTCGCGGACTTCCTCGGCGATGAAGAAGAAGAAATTGATGACGTGTTCCGGCGTGCCGGTGAAACGCTTGCGCAGCACCGGGTCCTGGGTGGCGACGCCGACCGGGCAGGTATTCAGGTGGCACTTGCGCATCATGATGCAGCCGGCGGCGATCAGCGGCGCGGTCGAAAAGCCGAACTCGTCCGCCCCCAGCAGCGCCCCGATCACCACATCGCGCCCGGTGCGCAAGCCGCCATCGACCTGCACCGCGATCCGCCCGCGCAGCCCGTTCAGCACCAGCGTCTGCTGCGTCTCGGCCAGCCCGATTTCCCAAGGCGATCCCGCATGGGTCAGCGAGGTCAGCGGCGAGGCGCCGGTGCCGCCCTCGAACCCCGAGATGGTCACGTGATCGGCGCGCGCCTTGGACACGCCGGCGGCGACCGTGCCGACACCGACTTCCGACACCAGCTTCACCGACACCCGCGCGGCGGGATTGGCGTTCTTCAGGTCGTGAATGAGCTGCGCCAGGTCCTCAATGGAGTAGATGTCGTGGTGCGGCGGCGGCGAGATCAGCCCGACCCCCGGCGTGGAGTAGCGTACGCGGGCGATGTTCTTATCCACCTTGCTGCCGGGCAACTGTCCGCCCTCACCCGGCTTCGCGCCCTGCGCCATCTTGATCTGGATGTCGTCGGCGTTGACCAGATATTCGGTGGTGACGCCGAAGCGCCCCGAGGCGACCTGTTTGATCGCCGACCGCATGGAATCGCCGTTGGGCAGGCGCTTGTAGCGGTCGGTTTCCTCGCCGCCTTCGCCGGTGTTCGACTTGCCGCCGATGCGGTTCATCGCGATCGCGAGCGTGGTGTGCGCCTCCCGCGAAATCGAGCCGAAGCTCATCGCGCCGGTGGCGAAACGCTTGACGATCTCCTTCGCGGGTTCGACCTCGTCCAGCGGCACTGGTGTTTCGGCGAGCCGAAAATTCATCAGCCCGCGGATGGTCAGCAGCCGTTCGCTTTGGTCGTTGATGGTGCGGGTGAAGGCGGAGAACTCGGACGGGTTGTTGGCGCGCACCGCGTGTTGCAGTTTGGCGACCGACTCGGGGGTCCAGGCGTGCGCCTCGCCGCGCAGGCGGAAGGCGTAGTCGCCGCCGACATCCAGCATGTCCTGGTAGATCGGGTTGTCGCCATAGGCGTTGCGGTGGCGGGCGACCGCTTCCTCGGCGATTTCCTTGAAGCCGACACCCTCGATGGTGGTGGCGGTGCCGGTGAAGCACTTGTCCACGAAGGCCGAGGACAGGCCGATGGCGTCGAAAATCTGCGCGCCGCAATAGGACTGGTAGGTCGAGATGCCCATCTTGGACATCACCTTCATGATGCCCTTGCAGACCGCTTTGATGTAGTTCTTCTGCACCTCGTAGGCGGAGAGCGGGAGGCCGTTCTGCTCCCGGATCTGTTCCAGGGTTTCGAAGGCCAGGTACGGGTTGATCGCCTCGGCGCCGTAGCCGGCCAGGACGCAGAAGTGGTGCACCTCGCGGGCTTCGCCGGTTTCCACCACCAGGCCGGTGCTGTGGCGCAGGCCCTGGCGGATCAGGTGATGATGCACCGAAGCCGTCGCCAGCAGGGCCGGGATCGGGATGCGATCCGCGCTGACCGCCCGGTCGGACAGGATCAGGATGTTGTTGTGGTCGGACAGCAGTGCATCGGTCGCGTCGCGGCACAGCCGCTCGATCGCGCCGGCCAGACCCGCCGCGCCTTCGCTCGCCGGCCAGGTGGTGTCGATCGTTGCGGTGCGGAACGCCCCGCCCGCCTGGCTTTCATCGATGGTGCGGATCTTGTCCAGGTCGGCATTGGTCAGGATCGGATGCGGCACCTCCAGCCGGTAATGCGTGCCGGCGTGGTGGCCCAGCAGATTCGGCCGCGGCCCGATCATGGAGACCAGCGACATCACCAGCTCCTCCCGGATCGGATCGATCGGCGGATTGGTGACCTGGGCAAAGTTCTGCTTGAAATAATTATAAAGCATCTTCGGCTTGTCCGACAGCACCGCGATCGGCGTGTCGGTGCCCATGGAGCCGACCGGGTCCTCCCCATTCGCGGCCATCGGCTCCAGGAAGAACTGGATGTCCTCCTGGGTGTAGCCGAAGGCATTCTGGTGTTCCAGCAAGGCGCCCAGGTCGTTCGGCCGGGGCAGCGCGCGCCGTTCGGCGCCGTCGGGCAGATCGTCCAGCTTGAACTGGGTCTGATGCAGCCACTCGGCATAGGGATGGCGGCTGGCGAGCTTCTGCTTGATCTCGGAGTCGTCGATGATCCGCCCCTCGTCGAGGTCGATCAGCAGCATCTTGCCGGGTTGCAGGCGCCATTTGCGGAGGATCTTCTCCTCCGGCACCGGCAGCACGCCGGATTCCGAGGCCATGATCACCTGATCATCGTCGGTGATGATGTAGCGAGCCGGGCGCAACCCGTTGCGGTCCAGGGTGGCGCCGATCTGGCGGCCGTCGGTGAAGGCGATCGCGGCGGGGCCGTCCCAGGGTTCCATCAGCGCGGCGTAGTACTCATAGAAAGCCTTGCGCTGCGGGTCCATCAGCGGATTGCCGGCCCAGGCCTCCGGGATCAGCATCATCATCGCATGCGCCAGCGAGTAGCCGCCGGCCACCAGGATTTCCAGCGCGTTGTCGATGCAGGCGGTGTCGGACTGGCCGTGCGGGATGATCGGCCACATCTTGTCCAGGTCCGGCCCGATCAGGTCCGACGCCATCGACCGGCGGCGGGCATACATCCAGTTGACGTTGCCGCGGACGGTATTGATCTCGCCGTTATGGGCCAGGAACCGGTAGGGGTGCGCCAGTTTCCAGGACGGGAAGGTGTTGGTGGAAAAGCGCTGATGCACCAGCGCCAGCGCCGACAGGGTCAGCGGGTTGCCCAGGTCCTGATAGAAGCTGCCCACCTGGGTCGCCAGCAGCAGGCCCTTATAGACCACGGTGCGGGTGGAGAAGCTGGGCATGTAAAGGTCGCCCAGGCCGGGCATGCTGCGCCGCTCCGCCAGGGTGCGGATATTGTTGAGGATCTGCTTGCGGATCGCCAGGATCTTGCGTTCGAACGCGTCCTGGTCGCGGATCGAGGCGCTGGCGCCGATGATGGCCTGGCGGATCACCGGCATGGTCTCGATGACGGTCTTGCCCAGGCCGGTCAGGTCGGTCGGCACGTCACGCCAGCCGATCATGGTCTGGCCCTCGGTGACGACCACCTGCTCGAAATGCTCGATCGCGTAGTCCCGCGCGCGCTGTTCGCGCGGCAGGAAGCACATCGCGACCCCGTAGCGGCCGGGTGGCGGCAGGGTGCGGCCGGTCGCGGCGGCCCAGTCGCGCAGCAGCGCGTCGGGCATCTGGATCAGGCAGCCGGCGCCGTCGCCGACCAGGGGATCGGCCCCGACCGCGCCGCGATGGTCAAGATTCTCCAGGATTTTCAGGCCCTGGCGGATGATGTCGTGCGACTTTCGGCCCTTGATATTCACCACGAAGCCGACGCCGCAGGCATCGTGCTCGTTGCGGGGATCGTACAGGCCTTGTCTCACAACCTCATGCATGGTTTGTCTCTGCTCTCCGGGGGGCAGCGTTGTCGTTTGGGCAAGATATCCCTTTTGCCCCAGTCTCCGGCAAATGGCAACATTGCTGTCGTATTCCTGCCGCAATGCAGCGTAAGCGATGCGGGGGGCAGGCGGCAAGGGAGGGTTGCGATTTCTGCCCGCATTCCGAGCGGGCGGTATCGGATGGCTGACCGGCGGGCAGGGGATTGACTGATAAAGCAGCGGAGGGGCGCGAAAATGCTGGGGAATCACATCGCGGTGCGGCCTCTGGCCGGGGCGGTCGGCGCCGAGATCGCCGGGTTGGACCTGTCCGAACCGCTGTCGGATGCCTCGCAGCGGGCGGTGCGGCAGGCTTTGGCTTCCTTCGGGGTGGTCGTGTTTCGCGACCAGGTGCTGACTCCCGATCAGCATATCGCCCGGGCTCGGCAGTTTGGCGCCATCAACGTGAACCGGTTCTTCGCCCACGCGCCGGGCTACCCCGAGATCGCGCTGGTGGTGAAGGAACCGGAACAGACGAAGAATATCGGCGGCGGGTGGCACACCGACCACTCCTACGACGAAATCCCGGCGCTGGGGTCGATGCTGTATGCCCGCGAGGTGCCGCCGGCAGGCGGCGATACGCTGTTTACCAGCATGTATGCTGCCTACGACGGGCTGTCGGACGGGTTGAAGCAGACCTTGGCCGGCTTGCGCGCGCTGCACTCCAGCCGGCACGTGTTCGGGGTGAAGCGGCCGGGGATGGAAGGACGGATCGGCAATGCGGATCTGGCGACCCAGGACGCGGTGCATCCGGTGGTGATCACGCACCCGGAAAGCGGGCGGCGGGCGCTGTATGTCAACCCCGGGTTTACGCTCCGGTTCGATGGCTGGACGGACGAGGAATCGAAGCCGCTGCTGGATTTTCTCTACCGCCACGCGGCCCGGCCGGAGTTCACCTGCCGGTTGCGCTGGCAGGCGGGGTCGCTGGCGTTCTGGGACAACCGGTCCACCTGGCATTACGCGCTGAACGACTACCAGGGGGAGCGGCGGCTGATGCACCGGATCACCATCGAGGGGTGCCGGCTGCACTGACGGAGGCGATGATGGGCCAGCCCGCCGCTCGCCTGACCGACATGCATGTATGCCCGATGTGGGACGGGCCGGTGCCGCATGTCGGTGGCCCCGTCGTCGCCCCCGGCTGCCCGACCGTCCTGATCGGCGGCCTGCCAGCCGCTCGGGTCACCGATATGGCGGTGTGCTGCGGTCCGCCGGACATGATCGCGCAAGGCTCGCCGACGGTGCTGATCGGCGGGCTGCTGGCGGCGCGGATGGGCGATATGACGGTGCATGGCGGGGTGATCGTGGTGGGCGATCCGACCGTGCTGATCGGGGATGGCGGGTAGCTTGGCCGGCGACCCCGAGGCGAGCAAGCCATACCGGGATGACCCCGGCAAACGGAAAGGGCGTCACCCGGGCGACCTGGAAAAGGAGCTTGACGACACCCTGGTCGACAAAAGTAACTGGACGAAGAGGCGATCGAGGGACGGAAACGGCATCCGCTATACCGATGGAAAAGGCGGACTTGTCCAAATCAACGATGGCTACCCGGACGGATTGGATGGCGGCGGGGGCGATTCTGTGCACCAGGCGCCCTATGTGAAGATCCAACCCGGCGGGACTCAGATACCGCTTGCCGGGAACCCTGCGCTAGGAGAGTCGTGATGTCGGCCCTGAGTTTCGAGCACGAGGCACTGCGGTACGCTCTCGATGGTGACAGCGTGCAGAATCTGCTCCGTGAGGAAGTGCCTCGCTGGCGGATCGATCCCGCAACGGCGGTTGAGGTCGTTAGACGACTGGCGTTGCAGGGCGATCTCAGCCTTTACGAAACCCGCCAGGAAGACGGACAGGATGTTGCCGTTGAGCCTGCCCTTCTCAGCAACGCCTATCTCGACAGCCGGCCCTACACCTTCACGCTGAAAACGGATCGCACTATTTCCCGGCTGAATGAAATCGCACGCCGCTTGCGATTGCAGCCGCAACTGACGGACGTCGGCGATTGCTGAATCGTTCGGTGCGGCGGCGATAAGGCGCGCGTGTTAGAAGCCGGGTCACGAAAAACCCCGCCATTCCCGGGAATCTAGATAACTATTAGTAATAATCTGTCATCGATATTACCGTCAATGGACCAAAAGGCGGTAACGTGGTCCGAACTGGATGGATTATAGACTCGGCCTCCGATCTCCCGCGTTTGGTGATCCCTTTCGTGAAGTCATGGAGAACAGCATGCCGGACCTGAGAGAGAATGATGGGGTCGTGCTCAGGGACGACTTACCGGGCATCGGACTGAGGCGAGGAGCGATCGGGACCATTGTGCACGTTTTCACACGACCGCGCCTGGCATTCGAGGTTGAGTTCTGTGACCGGGACGGCCGCACGTTAGCCCAGGTTCCTCTGACGCCAGAGCAGATCGAATGGCCTGTCACCGCTTGATCGCCGGCGGCCGCCGCAGCCCCCAGAACGCCACGCTGCCGCACACATAAAAGAAAATCGACAGCCAGAACGCCACCCGATAACTGCCGGTCACATCGAACACATACCCCGCCAGCCACGACCCGCTGGCCGACCCCAGCCCGGTGCCGATCGTGATCACCCCCAAAATCGCCCCCAGATTCGGCCCCGGGAACAGATCCGCCGTCTTCGCCGTAATCGCCGGCCCGCGCGCCCCCCAGGTCAGCCCGAAGAAACACGCATGCAGCCACAGCAGCACATGCTGGTCCGGGCTGTGGATCAGCAACGCACACCCGACCCCGATGATCGACGTGCCATAGGTGATGATCGCCGACAGCTCGCGCCCGATGTAATCGGAGATCGTGCCGGTGATGATCACCCCCGGCAGGGACAAAAACGCCCCCATCCCCAGCACCCAGGCGGCGTAGAGCTTGTCGAACCCCACATCGACCGCAAAGGCCAGTTGGTGCAGCGCCACCAGGAAGCTGCCCAGGCCGGTGAACATATACACCGCGCCCAGCAGCCAGAAATGTGGCGTGCGCATCGCCTGGCGCACCGTCCAGCCCTCGGCGTCGGTGCGCAGCCGGCTGCGGGCCCCTCGGGTCGGGCCGGTGCCGCGGAAGAACGCAGCGAGCGGCAGGATCAGCGCCGCCATGAACACGCCCTGCCACAGATAGGCCCCGCGCCAGCCCAGCCCGCCGATCATCATCGTCGTCAGCGGCGCGGAAAATGCCCGAGCAAAGCCGTTGGCGGATTGCAGGACGGAGACGGCCATGCCGCGGTTGCGCACGAAATGCCGCGACAGCAGCGGCACGAAAGCCACCATCCCCAGGCAATTGGCGCCCAATGTCATCACCACGCCGTACAGCACGATCACGTGCCACAGCGACTGCGACAGCGAACTCGCCAGCAGCCCCGCGGCCAGCAGCACGCCCCCCATCAGGATCAGCCGCAGTGGTCCCAGCCGGTCCACCAGCCAGCCGACCAGCGGCGAGCTGATCCCATTGACCATCTGCGACACGGAATAGGCGATCGAGACCTCGGCGCGGCCCCAGCCGAAGACCTCCACGAAGGTGACCAGGAACACGGTGTAGGCGTGCATGAAGCCCGCCCCGACCGAGAAGGTGACGAAGGCGGCGCCCAGCAGGATCCAGGCGCGCCGGGGGGAGATCGCCGCGGGCAGGTTCGGATGATCGGACATGGCTGCTGACCTTCTGCCCTGTGACGAGGCGCCTGACCAGACCGGCGGCGCTTTGCGGATGGCCGCGTTCCGGCTATTGCAGGCGGCGAACCGACCGGGGAGAGAGACATGCTGGATAAGGCGACCATCGATAGCCTCGCCCGCGCCTATCATGCGGCGGAACGGGAACGGCGGCGGACGCGCGCGCCGAGTGTGCTGCATCCGGGCTTCACCACCGAGGACGCCTATGCGGTGCAGCGGCGTTGGGTGGAGATCAAGGTGGCGGAAGGCAACCTCATCAAGGGCCACAAGATCGGGCTGACCTCGCGGGCGATGCAACGGTCTTCCAACATCAACGAGCCCGACTACGGATCCTTGATGGCGGATATGTTTTACGGTGACGGGGCGGAAATCCCGGTGAACCGCTTCATCCAGCCGCGGCTGGAATGCGAGCTGGGCTTCGTGATGGGAAGGCGGCTGAAAGGGCCGAACGCGACGATCTTTGACGTGCTGAGCGCGGTGGATTACATCGTGCCATCCTGCGAGATCGTGGACGGTCGCACGTATCGCGAGGACCCGGAAACCGGCCAGCCGCGCTGCGTGCTGGACAGCATTGCCGACAACGCGGGCAACGCCGCGCTGATCGTCGGCGGACGGCCGATCAAGCCGATGGAGGTCGATCTGCGCTGGGTCGCCGCTCTGTGCTACCGCAACAATATCATCGAGGAATCCGGTGTGGCGGCGGCGGTGCTGAACCATCCCGCGAACGGCGTGGCGTGGCTGGCGAACAAGCTGGCACCCTTCGATATCGCGCTGGAACCGGGACAGTTCGTGCTGGGCGGGTCCTTCACCAGCACGGTAGAAGCGCACGCCGGCGATACGTTCCATGTGGATTACGGTCCGCTGGGGTCGGTGGTGTGCCGGTTTGTTTGAGCTGGAGGCAATGCTGTGGCCGCGTTCGATTGGCACAAGGACCGTATTGTGCGGGCGACGCCCATCACGGCGTCCTATCGAAACACCCAGAATGTTCGCCGCTTTTTCAAGTCTGAGTGCGGCGAAGACTTCAAGTTCAACCGATCCTTCATGTTCTGGATGACCGATGCGGTGGACAAGACGATGGGAGACGCCGCCGATGAATGGCTTCGGCGAAACGCCGCGCAGCGGCAAAGGTAACCCTATGCAGTGCGGTTCCGCAGCTCACGATAAGGAAACACGGGAATGAAATACGGTGTGGGACAGCCGGTCCGGCGATTCGAGGATGTGCGGCTGCTGACCGGCAAAGGCCGTTACCAGGACGACCAAAGTTTCGTCCGCCAGACCTATGCCATATTCGTCCGTTCCCCCCACGCCCATGCTCGGATCGTTTCGGTTGATGTCGCCGCGGCGGCCGATGCGCCGGGCGTGCTGGCAGTCTTTACCGGCCGCGATTACGAGGCCGACGGAATCGCGACGCCGAAAGCCAACATGCCACGCAAGAAGAAAGACGGCTCGCCAATGTTCGCGCCGCAGCGCCCGGCCATGGTGGTCGATCGCGCGCGCTATGTCGGCGATATCGTTGCCATGGTGATCGCCGAAACCTTGGAGCAGGCGAAGGACGCCGCCGAACTGGTGGTGGTCGAGTATGACGCGCTGCCCGCGGTCACCTCGGTGGTCGAGGCGGCACTGCCCGATGCGCCGGTGCTGTGGGACGAAAACGGCGACAATATTTCTCACACGTTGGACCGCGGCGACAAGGCGGCGACCGATGCGGCGTTTGCGCGCGCGCATCACGTGGTGCGGCGGCGCTATGTGATTACCCGCGTGCATGCGCAATACATGGAACCGCGGGGGTCGATCGGTCTGTATGACTCGGGGGAAGAACGCTTCACGTTGCATGCCGACGTGAACTACCCACACCGTGTGCGCAACATGCTGGCCAACATGATCTTCAAGGTGCCGGAAAGCAAAGTCCGCGTGTTCGTGCAGGATGTCGGCGGCGGGTTCGGCACCAAGGGCTGGCAGTATGTCGATCACCGGCTGGTGCTGTGGGCTGCGAAGAAACTGGGCCGGCCAGTGAAGTGGAAATGCGAACGCTCCGAGGCGTTGCTGGCCGACGAACATGGCCGCGACAATGTCGGCGATATCGAGCTGGCGTTGGATGCGGACGGCCGGTTTCTGGGACTGCGGCTGCATATGCTGGCGAGCATCGGTGCCTATATCGCGTCCGACCGGCAGTTGCTGACTCCCTTCGGGCAGATCGGCACGGTGACAGGGGTTTACGATATTCCCGCGGCCTTCGTATCGATCGACGCGGTGCTGTCGAACACCAGCCCGACGGCGCCCTATCGCGGGGCCGGCCGGCCGGAGGCGATCTATCTGATCGAACGTATCATCGAGGCCGCGGCCCAGGAAACCGGTATCGATCCGATCGAACTGCGGCGGCGCAACATCATTCCGCCTGCAAAAATGCCCTACAAAGCCCCCTTGGGCCCCTATTACGACTGCGGCGAATTTGCTCGGAATATGGACATCGCGATGGAGGCAGCGGATTTCAACGGTTTCCCCGCCCGCCAGGAGGCATCCAGGGCTGCGGGGAAACTGCGTGGCATTGGCCTGGCAAACGCGATCGAGCAGGCGGCGGGACCGGTGCCGGAATATGCCGAGGTTCGTTTCAACCCCAGCGGCACCGCGATCATGCTGATGGGCACAAAGACGCACGGGCAGGGGCATGAAACCTCGTTCAAGCAAATTTTGCACGAGAAGCTGGGGATCGCGCCGGGTGATGTGCAATTTATCGATGGCGATACGGATCGGGTGGCCTTCGGGATGGGCTCGAACGGGTCTCGCTCGATGGTCTGCGGCGGCGGTGCGCTGACCCTGGCGGCGGAGAAAATCATCGAGAAGGGCAAGAAGATCGCCGCGCATCTGCTGGAAGCGGCGGAGACGGATATCGAGTTCGCGGATGCTAAATTTAGTGTCACCGGCACCGATCGGGGCGTTACCTTGAAGCAGGTGGCGATCGCGTCGTTTCAGCCGGCGCGTCTGCCGAAAGGGATGGAACCGGGGTTGTACGAAAATGCAACCTACTCACCGACGTTGAACACCTTTCCCAATGGCTGCCATGTGGCGGAGGTCGAGGTCGATCCCGATACCGGTGTGGTGTCGTTGCAGAGCTACCTGGTGGTGGACGATGTCGGCACGGTGATCAATCCGCTGACCTTGCACGGGCAAATTCATGGCGGTGTGGCGCAGGGGCTGGGGCAGGTGCTGATGGAGAATGTCGCGTATGAACCGGGGTCGGGGCAATTGCTGAGCGCCAGCTTCATGGATTACGCGATGCCGCGGGCGGATTCGATGTGCGCGATCAAGATTGTCAGCAATCCGGTGCCGACCAAAGGGAACCCTCTGGGTGTGAAGGGCGCGGGGGAGGCGGGTTGCGTCGGCGCCTTGCCCTCGGTGATGATTGCCGTGATGAACGCGCTGGCGCCGCTGGGGGTGCGGGAGCTGGACATGCCGGCAACGAGTGAACGGGTGTGGCAGGCGATCCAGGCGGCAGTCGGGTGACGATCGATTTCGCACCGCTGCATCGGCATTTCGTCGCGGAAGTCCGCGGCTTCGACATGCGCGTGCCGATCGATGCGGCGACGGTGCGGGCGTTTGAACAGGCGATCGACCGTTACGCGGTCCTGGTTTTTCCGGCGCAACATGTCGATGACGCGCAGCAGCTTGCCTTCACGGCTCAGTTTGGGCCACCTGACATCGGATGAAAGAAGGCCGTCCGGTCGGCGGACAGCCGCATTCCGGGGCAGATGATCGATTTGTCGAATCTGGATGAGAACGGATACGTGATCGATCCGGATCATCGGCGGGTGTTGTCGTTGCTGGGGACACGGTTATGGCACACCGACAGTTCGTATCAGCGGCCGGCTGCAAAGTTTTCGATGCTGCGGGCCGTGGTGGTGCCGCCCTGGGGCGGCGAGACGGAATTTGCCGATTGCCGAACGGCGTATGACGCG
>Ga0302279_10004189_pt1 | contig 17270 bp, 16 predicted proteins | sample III_Bog_N3_3_FD_194541 | JGI IMG/M metagenome (GOLD analysis project Ga0302279, IMG submission 194541) | Peat permafrost microbial communities from Stordalen Mire near Abisko, Sweden - III_Bog_N3_3 | ecosystem: Environmental > Terrestrial > Soil > Wetlands > Peat | place: Sweden: Abisko...
CAACCCGTTCGCGCGCCTGGGAAAGCAGATGGGCGCGAGCCTCCTCAATGGAGTCAAACGCGGGCGCCGGCGGCGCCTCGGCGGCCTTCGGGGCCTCGACGGGAGCCGGGGTCGGCTCTCCCTCGGTCGCGGCTGGGACCTCGGGCGCGGCCTGGTCCGCCGTCGGGGCCGGGATCTCAGTCGCGGCGGGTGCCGCGGGTGCGGCCGGTGCGGCAGGTGCGGCAGGTGCGGCGGCCTGCTTCAGGACGTAGCGGGTCACCTTCTTCATCTTCTCCAGCCACTGCGCGATCACCTCGGGATCGCGCACGGTCTCTATCCGCGAGCGGTAGGCCTCGAAGGGCATCCGCGCGAGCTTTGCCGCGTGATGCTGCTGCATGGCCTGGGCGTACCGGTGGTAATTGGGCGGCCCGAGGAGTTCGCCGGTGACGCCGCACCGGTTGACAACCTGGAAGTTGCCCTTCGGCGGATCGATTTCGGCATCGACCAAGTCGAAGAATAGACCGAGGTGCGTGGATAGGACGTGGGAGATCGCCGCCTCCTCCGTGTCGAAGGGCACGCCGTCGGGAACGGAGATGAAAATGGGCGGCAGGATCGGCGCGGGCGCGTCCGGTCCCTGATCGGGACCTGCGGCGCGGCGCGTGATGAGCAGCGTGAAGCGCTCCGGCTTGGCCAGGATCGTGCGCGCGATCTCGAAAAGCTCGATTGTCCGGCAGGACGCGCGGACCGTCTTCACCAGGGCGTCGAAGGTCGCGTCGTCGGGATAGAAGGTCGTCGTGAAATGCGGGCTGTCGTAGGGTGTCCGGTCATAGGGGACCCCCCGGGCCTGGCCCGCGTGGCCCCCGCCCGGTGCGCCGCGGCGCGGGGCGTCCGCGTACTCGCCGGCCCTCTGGGGCGCCGACGGCCTGGACGGCATCGGCCCCCCCGAGGAGGGTCCGCCCTCGGGCCTGCGGAAGGAGCGCCGGTCCCGCCGGTCGGCGGGGCCGTCCCCGGAGGGCTGGCGGCGGGCCTCGCGATCAGGCCGCCTATCCCCCCCCTTGTCCGCCCCGCCGGATTTGTCCTGGGTCCATTGCGTGCCAAAGCTGAAGCCTTGGAGCTGGCTCAGGTCGATTTTGTTGAAATCCGGAGGCGAATCCTCCTTGGGAAAAGTGTCATCCATGTAATCCGAAAAGGCGGCTGCAGTCCCGCCGTGTTTGCTTGGTTGCGCTTGGTCAGAGTGCGTTGGTGCCACCAGTGTTCCCTCAGTGCCAGAGGGGAGCAAGGACGAAAGCGGGCGCCTTAAGGCAACGGGTCATGTCCCAAATCCTTAATTTTGGGAATTAGGGATTTGGGACATGACCCCTTGCGCCGCGCCCTCAGCGCGAGCCCGAGCATCGCCACCCCGAAGGCGAGCATGACCAGCCCCCATCCCAGGTTGACGTTGATGCCCAGCGACATTGCGTAAGCCGGCGGGTCGCTCAGGGCGCCGTCAACGGCGATAATCCCGCCGAAGAGCGAAAAGATCAGGCCCAGGGGAAGGCGCAGGTCGAAGTTCATGCGAATATCAGGTTGAGGGCGAGCGTCGCAGCCAGGACGGCCACCCCGAGGACAACCGGCCTCTTGTACCAGGCCTCCCCCTCGGCCGGGGGCCGCGGGGTCAGGGAATAAACCAGGCCGGACAGCTCGGCATCGGTCTTGTCCGGCGCGGTCGCCAGCGACACGATCACCGTGATGACGAAGCAGGTCGACCACGCCACGATGGCCGTCCAGAAATTCTGCGCCATCTCGCTCGGATAGACGCGAAGGACCGCGCCGAGCCAGCCGCCCTTCAGCCCGGGGACCTCGCCGAGCGGCAGGGTCAGGCCGTGGTGCAGCGCCGCCGCCGCCGTGCCCGCGACAAGCCCGGTGAATCCGCCGTTGCCGTTCGTGCGCCGCCAGAACATCCCCAGCAGGAAGGTGGCGAAAAGCGGCGCATTCACGAAGGCGAACACGAGCTGGAGCAGGTTCATGATGTTGTTGAACCGGGAGGCGACGTAGGCGGCCGCGACGCTCAGGAGCACGCCGAAGACCGTGGCCAGCCGGCCGACAAGGAAGTAGTGCGCGTCGGATTTTCCGGGCGCGAGGGTTCCCTGGTAGATGTCGTAGGTCCAGACGGTGTTGAAGGCGGTCACGTTGCCCGCCATCCCCGACATGAACGAGGCCATCAGCGCGGTGAATCCCAGCCCGAGCAGCCCGGAGGGCAGGTAGTGCCCGAGCATGACGGGGATCACCATGTTGTAATTGCGCGCCCCGTCCGCGTCGACCAGCGGCGGGAGCCGGCCCGCATGCACGAGCGCGATCGCCGCCATCCCCGGCAGAATCACGAGGAAGGGGAAGAGCATCTTCGGAAAGGCCGCGATCAGCGGCGTGCGCCGGGCGGCGGCCATCGAGTTGGCGGCCATCGCCCGCTGCACCACGAGGAAGTCCGTGCACCAGTAGCCGAACGAAAGGACGAAACCCAGGCCCATCGCCAGGCCGAACCAGGCGACGCCCATGGGGTTCGAGCCGGCGTCGCCCATGTGGCGCCAGGACTGCGTCCAGGTCCCCGGGGCGAAGTGCTGCGAGACGGCAACCTCCGAGAGCCGCGCCTTGAGCCCGGTCCACCCGCCGGCGTCGCGGAGCCCGAGCCAGGCGAGCGGCGCGAAACCGAAGACGATCATGAAGAACTGGAGGACCTCGTTGTAGATCGCCGAGGTGAGCCCGCCGAGGAAGATGTAGGCGAGGACGATCGCGGCGGAAACCGCGATGCTCGCGTTGAAGTTCCACCCGAGCAGGACGTCGAGGAGCTTCGCGAGGGCGTACAGCGATATCCCCGAGGAAAACACGGTCATGACGGCAAACGACAGCGCGTTGAAGCGCCGGGTCTTCTCGTCGAAGCGCATCCGCAGGTACTCGGGCACCGAGCGGGCCTTGGACCCGTAGTAGAAGGGCATCATGAAGATGCCCAGGAACACCATCGCCGGAATGGCGCCGATCCAGTAGAAGTGGCTCGTGGCGATGCCGTACTGCGCCCCGCAGGCCGCCATGCCGATCACCTCCTGCGCGCCGAGGTTCGCGGAGAGGAAGGCGAGCCCGGTGATCCACGACGGAATGGAGCGGCCCGACAGGAGAAAGTCCGCGCTGCCCTTCATCCGGCGCTTCAGCGCCCATCCGATCCCCAGGACGAAGAGGAAGTAAATCACGAGGATCGCGTAATCGATCCCCCGCATGTGGATCGCGCTCATGCCGCCCTTGTCCCCGCCAGTTCGCCGAGCCCCTTCTCAACCGCCCACTCCGCGCCGAAGCCCAGGTCGGCGGCCGCCCTTGACGGATCGCCCACCGAATGCCGGATGTCGCCGGGCCGCGCCGGTTCGCGGCGGGGAGCGGAGGCCCCGGGGACGAGCGACCCGAATATCGCGGCCAGCCGGTTCACCGAGATCGGCCGGCCGGTGCAGATGTTCGCCGCACCCGAGGCCAGCCCGGGGCGGGTTGCCGCCAGCACGACCGCGCGCGCCACGTCGTGGACGGACACAAAGTCGCGGGTCTGCTCCCCATCCCCGTAGATCGTGACGGGGCGCCCGGCCGAAAATTCGCGCGCAAACAGGGAGATAACCCCCGAATAGGGCGAGCGCGGATCCTGGCGCGGCCCGTAGACATTGAAGAACCGGTGGCAGCGGATGGTGATCCCGTAGGAGGCCCCGTGCCCGAGCAGCAGGCTCTCGGAGGCAAGTTTCGCCGCGCCGTAGGGGCTGATCGGCGGGGTCCGCAGGTCGGACTCGCGCAGCGGCTCGCCGGCGCCCTCGCCGTAGACGGCGGCCGACGACGCGAAGACGATCCTTGCGACGCCCGACGCCCGGGCGGCCTCCGCCACAAGGTGGGTGGCCTGGACATTGAGCCGAAAGTTGAGGTCGGGGTCGGCGACGCTCTCCTGGACGCTCACCAGCGCGGCGAGGTGGACAATGGCCGCCGGCCGGACCTCGGCCGCAATGGCAGCCAGTACCCCGGGCTCGGCGACATCGGCCTCGCGGAGCGTGAAATCGGGGGCTTCGAGCGCCGACCGGAGATTCTCCCGGCGACCCGTCCGGAAATTGTCGACGCCGACGACCGCGCAGCCCGCCCGCAGAAGGGCCTCGTTCACATGGCTGCCGATAAAGCCCGCGGCTCCCGTCACGAGGACGACGGGCCTGCGATTGCCGGGGTTATGCATCGGGCTCCAGAGTTTCACTCCCGCGCCCGTAAACAAGGCTTTTTTCCGCTGGATCGATTGTAGCCGGCCTCCCAGAGGCCGGGGATTGGGATTTGGGGATAGGACCCCAGGCACCGGCCTCTGGGAGGCCGGCTACAACAATCCCCGATCCACCGTCGCTATTTTGCCGGGAGAATCCGCAGCCAAAGCTCGGCCTCACCGGGAAACCCATATTCGCGCAGCTTCGCCTCGATCTCGCCGATCGACGGCTCGCGGATCACATGCCGCGGGTCGCCCGGCAGGTCCGGGAACACGGCAACCGAGAGCGCCCAGCAGGCCCAGGAGCGCCAGCGGCGCTGCTCGCGCCGCGGCTCGTTCATCCGGCCCGCGTAATGCTGGAAATGGACGCGCGGGTTGCCGATGAACACCCCCGGGGGCGAATGCCGCAGCATCCACACCACGGCGGCATAGGGCATGGGCCACTCGGCCAGGACGGGGTCGTCCCCGCCGAGTTCGGCGCCGAACGCGCGGTCCAGGCAGAGGATCGCCCGCGCCGGCAGGGTGCGCTGCCAGAGGTAATTGCCGTATTCCAGGCAATCACGGTAGAAGGCGGCACCCCGGTGCGCGTCGCGGTGCGCGGCCAGCGCGCGCCAGTCCAGCTCCTCGGAGGGGACGGGAAGGTTCGGACATGGGGGAAGGAGCGGCATCTTTTGGAAATCGGAAATTGGCAAACCATGCATACGTGCAATAATTGAATTCGGAAATCCGAAATTCTGATGAGCGATGCCCGCACCGAAGTCCACCACCTCTCATCCTGGAGGCGGATCGTGCTCTGGCCGCTGGCTTTCATCACCCGGCTCTGGACGGCGTCGCTGCGCTTCGACATCACCCCGGAGGCAAAGGCCGCCATCCAGTCGCCCGAGGACGCGGTGGTTTTCGTCATCTGGCACAACCGGCTCTTCGTGATCCCGGAATGCTACCGGCGCTACCGCCGCGGACGGCGCATGTGCGGATTGATCAGCGCGAGCGCGGACGGCGCATGGCTGGCGGCATTTTTCTCGCTGCTGGGCATCGGCGCAGTCCGGGGGTCGAGCAGCCGCCACGGCCGCGAGGCGGCTGCCGCCCTGGTCGAGGCGCTCCGCGGCGGCAGCGCGGTGGGGATCACTCCTGACGGCCCCCGCGGGCCCCGCTACAGCTTCAAGCCGGGGGCGCTCACCGTCGCACGCCACGCGGGCGCCCCGCTTCTCCTTTTCGGCGCCGACTATTCCCGGGCGCGCCGGCTTGGGAGCTGGGACGGCTTCTACCTGCCCGCGCCCTTCTCGCGCGTGCGCATCTCCTGCGAGAGGATCGAGCCCGGCGACATCGGGGAGCACACCGAGCCGGTCGCCGCGCGGATGCGGGCGCTCAATCCGGACGGGGTCCTCTCCGGCCTCTAGGAGGCCGGCTACACTATTAAAAGGCCGGCTCGACGGTCGCCTTGGCGCCCGCGGCCACGCTGAAGTTCTCGCCGCTGCTCCAGGTCCTGTCGTTGACCAGGAGCTTGAAGACCACCCCGGAGGTGGCCGGCAGCGAGATCGACCAGACGGAGGCGGTGGCGCAGGAGAGCGGGACTCCCCGCTCCCAGGTCAGGCCGGCGCCCTCGCCGCGGATCGTGAGCGTGTTGCCAAACCCCACGTCCACGGTGGCGGTGATCACGGTCTGGGCCGGAGGCTTGGGGGCGGGCGGAGGCGGAGCCGGGACGGGTGCCGCGGCTGCGGGCACCGCGATCGGCTTGGGCGCGGGCGAAACCGGCGCCGGGACTGCGGCGGGTTTTGCGGGAATGGCTGACGAAGTCGCCGGGGCTCGCGACGCTTTTGATGTTGTTTTTTTCATGGCAGATTTCTGGGTGAGCCGTTTCACGCATTCACCCCGGTTTCGGAGGCTGGAACAGCAATTGCGAGGCCAAATCGGATTTCCTCGGCTTTATTTCCGATCCGTCACCAAACCGGCTGATTTGAAGCGGGATTTCCATCGGGCGAACGCCCGGCCGGTGAGCGACCGGGGCTCGCCTGCAATATGCGCCGGGGGACCGGCAAAAACAAGCTCCCCGCCGTTGTTTCCGCCCCCGGGACCCAGGTCCACGATCCAGTCGGCCAGATCGATGACGCTCAGGTTGTGCTCGATCACGATCACCGTGTTGCCCGCATCCCGCAGCTTGAAGAGCAGGTCCATGAGCCGCTGGATGTCCACCCAGTGCAGGCCGGTCGTGGGCTCGTCGAGGATGTACAGGGTCTCGCCCTGCTGCTTCTTGCTAAGCTCGAGCGAAAGTTTCAGCCGCTGCGCCTCGCCCCCGGATAGCGTCGTTGCGGACTGGCCAAGGGCCAGGTAGCCCAGGCCGACGGCATCGAGGGTCTCAAGCTTGTCCAGGACCCGCGGCACGTTCCGGAAAAGCGTGATCGCCTCCCGGACCGTCATCGCGAGGACGTCGGCGATCGACTTTCCGTGGAAGAGGATCTCGAGGGTCTCCCGGTTGAAGCGGCGCCCGCCGCACGCCGGGCACGGCGCGTAGGAGTCCGCCATGAAGAGCATGTCGACCTTGATGGCGCCCTCGCCCTGGCAGCGCTCGCAGCGCCCGCCCCGGACGTTGAAGGAGAAGCGGCTGGACTTGTAGCCCCGCACCTTGGCCAGGGGAACGTGCGTGAAGAGGTCGCGCAGCAGGTCGAGGAGCCCGACGTAGGTCGCCGGGTTTGAGCGCGGGCTGCGGCCGATCGGCTCCTGGTCCACCTGGACGAGTTTCTCGAAGAAATCGAGGTTCTCGACGTTGCGGTGCCGGGCGGGAATGACCTTGGCCCCGTTCAGCTTCCGGGCCGCGGCGGCGGCGAGGATGTCGTTGACCAGCGTGCTTTTGCCCGAGCCGGAGACCCCGGTCACGCAGGTGAGCAGCCCGACGGGAAAGCGCACGTCGATTCCCTTCAGGTTGTGGGCCCGCGCCTCGCGGACGGTGACCCAGGTCCCGTCGGGCGACTTGGCGGCGGCGTCGCGGATGACCGCGTCGCGCCGCGCAAGGAAGGGCCCCGTGCGCGACAGCTTCGCCGGCAGGGCCGCGCAGGCGGCCGGCGTGCCCTGGAAAAGCAGGTGGCCGCCCTCCACCCCGGCCTCGGGACCCAGCTCGATGATCTCGTCGGCCGCCAGCAGCGTGTCCTCGTCGTGCTCGACGACCAGTACCGTGTTCCCGCGGTCCCGCAGCGCGCGGAGCTGGTCGAGCAGCCGGTCGTTGTCGTGGGGATGCAGGCCGATGCTCGGCTCGTCCAGGACGTAGATCACCCCGATCAGGCCCATGCCCAACTGGGTCGCCAAGCGCACCCGCTGGGCCTCGCCGCCCGAGAGCGTCGCGTAGTCCCGGTCCAGGGTGAGGTAGCCCAGACCGGTCTCCAGGAGGAAGTGCAGGCGCTGCGATATGCCCGTCACCACCTCGTGCAGGGCCTCGTTTCCGCCGTGCGCGGCGGCGGCCTCGAGGGCGACCCGGTGGGCCGACGTGACATCGAGGGCCATGAACTCCGGAAAGGAAAGCGGCGCGGCGGTGGATGTGGCCGGCGCCAGCCGGACCGCGGCGCTCCGGGCCCCCAGCCGGGTGCCGTGGCACTCGGGACAGTCGCCGCTGATCATGTAGGTCGTCAGCCGGGCGCGGAAGCCCTCGCTCTCGGTCAGGCGGAAGCTCTCGTCGAGGTCGGCCAGGATGCCGCCGAAGGGCTGCTCCCTCGCCTCCCGCATCCGCCTCAGCTTGAAGGCGAAGGGCCGGTCCCCCGCCCCGCCGAGGAGGACCTCGCGGGTCTCCTCGGGAAGCGAGCGCCAGGGCACGTCCGGGTCGAAGGGGACCTGTTCGGCGAGCTGCCGGAGCAGGAGGTTGTGCTTGATGATCAGGTTCTTCCCCCCGATCCGCCAGGCCTTTATGGCCCCCTCGCGGACGGACTTTTCCGGGTCGGGCACGACCAGGTCCGGCACGAAGCGAAGCTTGCGGCCCAGTCCCCCGCAGGTCGGGCACGCGCCCTCGCTGTGGTTGAAGGAGAAGTGTCGGGGCGTCAGCTTGTCGAAGACGTCGCCGCAAATCTCGCACGCGAGCGACTGGCTGAGCCCGATTTCCCTCCAGGGATCCTCCGGGCCCTTCTGCGCGAGGACGATCGCCCGGTCGCGGCCCTCGCGAAAGGCCAGCTCAAGGGAGTCGGCCAGCCGCGACCGCTGGTCCGGGGCGGCGACGAGCCGGTCGACGACGATCTCGACGGACACCTCGCGCGCGCGGGCCGGGAGGAGCCCGGGCTGCGCCTCGTCGAGGCTGCGGATCTCGCCGTTGATCCTCACCCGCTGGAATCCCCGCTGCCGGAGGCGGGGCAGCTCGTCGCGAAGCACGCTCGGTTTCGCCCGCATGAAGGGGGCCAGCAGGATGACCCGCTCGCCCGCGCACTCCGAGAGCACGCGCGAGACATTGTCGTCGAGGGAGCGCTGGACGACGCGGCCCCCGTCCTTCGGGCAGTGCCGGACGCCGGCGAGGGCCCACAGGAGCTGGGCGTAGTCGGCTATCTCCGTCGCCGTCGCGATCGTGCTTCGCGGAGAATGCCCGCCGGTCCTCTGCTCGATCGCCAGCACCGGTGAGAGGCCGTGGATGAAGTCGACGTCGGGCCGCTTGAACTGGTCGAGCACCTGGCGGGCGTGGGTCGAGAGGCTCTCGACGTACTTGCGGTAGCCCTCCGCGTAGATCGTGTCGAAGGCCAGCGACGACTTTCCCGAGCCGCTCGGGCCGGTGATCGCCACCAACTTTCCCCGGGGAATCCTCAGGTCGAGATTCTTGAGGTTGTGTTCGCGGGCACCTTTAACATGAATGTGTGTCTCCGCCTGCATGATGGAAACAAGCAACATACCTAGAATCGCCGAAGGTCAAAGCCCGGATGGAGCCATTTTCGCCGGATGACCCGGGCCTGGCTCCTTTTCCTGCTTCCCGCCCTGCCAGTCGTTGCAGCCCCCGGGTCGTCCGTCCGGCAGCTCGCGCTCGGCGACAATGAGCGCCTCGTCTACCACGTGTCCTGGGTATTCCTGCCGGCAGTCGGCGAGATCAGTGTCTCGGCCCACGGGGTGACAGACCCGCAGGGGAAACACCTCCTGCGGATCGACTCAAAAACCGGAACCCGGGGGCTCGCCCGCCTGCTCCTGCCCTTCGAGGCGCGCGCCGAGTCCCTGTACGATGCGACCACCAGCCGCCTCATCTGGCTCGGGGAGTCCAGTGAGAAGCGCGGAAAGCCCAACGCGCACAGTGTCCGCTTCGACTACGCGGCCAAAGTGGCCGAATATTCCGCCACAACCCCGGCCGGCCCCGTCCGACGGATTCCCATGCCGCAGGGATACCCCTCGGACCTGATCACCTGCCTTTTGGAGGCGCGGACCTGGCCGATGAACACGGGCGACACGCACGACGCGCTCGTTCTTTTCGAGGATGAATTCTACCTGCTCACGATCCACGCTCTCGGCCACGAGACGGTGACGACGCCGACGGGAACCTACGACACGCTGGTCCTCGAGCCCCGGATGGAAAAGACCGCCCCGCTGGGAATGTTCAAGCGGGGCTCGACCGTCCGGGTCTGGATCAGCCAGGGCGCGGTCCGCCTCCCGGTGCGCTTCCAGGTCGACTTCAAGATCGGCGCCGGGGTGGCCACGCTCGTCGAATACCAGCCCCCGACGCCGGGCAATCCCTGAGGACCGCATCCGACGATGAAGCGCAAGCGCCCGCCGCCTATCCTCACGCTCACGGGCAACCTGCTCTGGGAGCAGACCCTGGAGTTCCCCGATTGGGCGCCGGGGCGCAGCCAGCGGGCCGCGACCGCGCGCTTCCAGGTGGGCGGCAAGGGAATCAACGTCTCGCGGATGCTCAACCGCCTGGGCGACGCGAACACCGCCCTGTGCTTCACGGGGGGCTTCAGCGGGGCTGCCTGCGCCGCCTGGCTCAGGGAGCGGAAGATCGGCTTCCGCGCCTTCCCGGCCGCCGGAGCCACCCGGACCGGCACGGTCGTTCGCGGGGGCGCCGGCCCGGAGACAACCTTCCTCGGGCCCGACACCCCGCCGGGCAAAGCGGCGATCCGGGCGTGCGCCGCCTACCTCGATGGCCGGCCCGACGGGGGCATCCTCGCGGTCAGCGGGAGCCTGCCCGGGTGGCAATCGCCTGATTTCAATCCGCTGCGCGCCGCGCTGGAGCGCTGGATGCGGCGGGGGACCCTGGTCGCCGACACCTACGGCCCGCCCCTGGCCTGGCTCGCGGAGCGCCCGGTGGCGCTCGTGAAGATCAACCGCGACGAGTTTGACGCGTTCACCGCCGGCCGGAGCCCGGGCGCGCGTTTGGCGGCCCGGCTGAGGGATGCGCGCGGACGCTTTCGGGCCCTTTCCTGGGTGGTGACCGACGGCGGCGGCCCGGTGGCCTTCATCGACGCGGAGGGCGCCGCGGGGACCGTAGTGCCGCCCGCCGTCCGCGAGGTCTCGCCCACCGGGTCGGGCGATGTCCTCCTCGCCTGCATCCTCCACGCCCGCACCCGCCTGGGGCTGGCGCTCGGCGAGGCGGTCGCCTTCGCGGCCCCCTTTGCCGCTGCGAATGCCGCCGACCCGGGGATCGCGGAATTTCCGTGGCCCCCTCCCGGCAAATAAACCTTGCGTTGCCCGGCGCGAATCCGCTTATATTTTCCTTTTTATCCATGAGAGCCACCATCAAGACCCAGGGCCAGCAGCACACCGTTTCGGAGGGAGACATCCTTATCGTGAACCGTTTCCCGAACACGGAGGCCGGATCCACCATCACGATCACCGATGTCCTTGCCCTGGGCGAGGGTGCGGATTTCCGGGTCGGCAAGCCGATCCTCCCCGGCGCGGCGGTCTCGGCCAAGGTGCTCGAGAACAAGCGCGGCGACAAGGTGATCGTCTTCAAGAAGAAGAAGCGCAAGGGCTACGAGCGCAAGCAGGGCCACCGCCAGGAGCTTTCCGTCATCAAGATCGAGTCAATCACCGGTTAACTTTCAGCAATAGACCACCGCCATGGCGCACAAAAAAGGTCAGGGGACATCCACTAACGGCCGCGACAGCCACTCGAAACGGCTCGGGGTCAAAAAGTTCGGCGGCCAGTCGGTCCTTGCCGGGAATATCATCGTCCGGCAGTGCGGCAGCAAGCTGCACCCGGGCAAGAACGTCGGCCTCGGCCGCGATTGGACGCTTTTTGCTCTGAAGGAGGGTGTCGTCCAGTTCGACAAGGCCCACCGCCGGGTCTCGGTCGTTTGATCCGCCAGGGCCCGCGCGCCCGGGATCGCCGCGTGCGATGTCCAAAAATTCCGCGCGCCTTGTCCTCTGCCTGACGGCGGCGTTTTTCGCCGCCTTTTTTGCGTGGCCCGTCCTTCAGATTCTCAAGGGCGGCTTCATCGGGCCCGACGGCCGCCTTTCCTTCGGAACGCTTTGCGCGCTGCTGGCCGACCCGGTCTATCGCACCGGCCTGATGAACTCGTTCCTGCTTGCGACGGCGGCCACCGCTCTTGCGCTCCTGATCGGCCTGCCGCTGGCCATCGCAGGCAGCCGCTTCCTGTTCCCGGGCCGGGGACTTTTCGCATCGCTGCTCCTCGTGCCGATGATCCTGCCGCCCTTTGTCGGGGCGATCGGCATCCGCGAGATCCTCGGCCAGTACGGCGCCCTCAACTCGCTCGTCATCGCGCTGGGACTCCGGCCGCACGGCTGGACCTTTGACTGGCTCGCCTCCCACCAGTTCTGGGGCGTCGCGGCCGTGGACGGCCTGTCGCTCTACCCGATCATCTACCTGAACGCCATCGCCGCGATCTCGAACATAGACCCGGCGATGGAGGAGGCCGCCGCCAACCTGGGCTGCACCGGTATCCGGCGTTTCCGGAGGATAACCCTGCCGCTGATCAAGCCCGGGCTCTTTGCCGGCGGGACGATCGTCTTCATCTGGGCCTTCACGGACCTGGGCACCCCGCTCGTATTCGACTACGCCCGCGTGGCCAGCGTCCAGATCTACTCGGGCCTGAAGGACATCGGCGGAAATCCGCTCCCCTACGCCCTGGTCGCCGTGACGATGGCCGCCTCCGTCCTATTCTACGCGGTGGGCAAGGGCATCTTCGGCAGGACTGACTTCGCCGTGGCCCCGAAGGCGTCGGTCGCCGCGTCCGCGCGACGGCTCCCGCCGCTGAAGGGCTGGCTATGCACCGCGGCCTTCTCGGCCGTGGCCTTCGTGGCCATCCTCCCCCACCTGGGGGTCATCCTCGTCGCCTTGTCGAGGGACTGGTACGGAAGCGTCCTCCCGGCCTCCTGGACCCTCGGGAATTTCCGGATGGCCCTCGGGCATCCCCTCACCGTACCGGCGATCGCCAACAGCCTGAAATTCGCCTCCGCGGCGACCCTGATCGACCTGGTCCTGGGGGTGGCCATCGCCTACGTCGTCGTCCGGACCCGGATCGCCGGCAGGCACGTCCTCGATTTCGTGTCCATGCTTCCCCTCGCCGTACCCGGCCTGGTGCTCGCCTTCGGCTACCTTGCGATGGCGCAGCCGGGGCGCTTCTTTGCGTTCATCAACCCGGTGGAGAACCCGACGGTGCTCCTCATCATCGCCTATTCCGTCCGGCGCCTTCCCTACGTTGTGAGGTCCGCCGCGGCCGGATTCCAGCAGACCAGCGAGACCCTGGAGGAGGCCGCCCAGAACCTTGGGGCGCCGCCCTTCAAGGCGATGCTGAAGGTCACGCTTCCGCTGATCTCAGCCAACCTGATCGCCGGCGCCCTCCTCGCCTTCGCCTTCGCCATGCTTGAGGTCAGCGACTCGCTCGTCCTCGCCGCCAAGCAGGCCTACTACCCGATCACCAAGGCGATCATGGAACTGCACCAGCTCCTGGGCGACGGCAAGTACCTCGCCAGCGCGCTCGGCGCGTGGGCCATGGTCTTCCTCGGGGTGACGATCATCGGCGCCGGGCTCCTCCTCGGGAAAAAGCTCGGTGCGCTCTTCAGGGTGTAGGGCATTCTGAGGATCGGTGTAGCCGGGGTCCCAGACCCCGGAGCTCGGGGTCCTATTTCCGACCATCCGATCCCCGGCCTCGCAGAGGCCGGCCCGGGGTCTGGGACCCCGGCTACAATTTTCGGACGGCCTCTAGGGCACGCAGTTCAAGGGGTCCGGTTGAAAACGTTGACCTAAACAGGGAAAGGTTCGGATCAGCGATCTTCAGGTTACGAGCTCCGCCCTTGCCGCGGCCTCGAGCCGGGCCAGGCCCGCCCTCACCGCCGCTTCGTCCGATCCCTCGACCAGGAGCCGCAGCTTGCTCTCCGTACCCGAATAGCGGACGAGGACCCGGCCGCCGGTTCCCAGCGCGGACTCAACTGAGCGAATCGCCGCCGCAAGCCCGGGCAGCGACTCCAGCGGCTTTTTCTCATGCACCGCGATCGCGGCGGAGGCCTGCGGAAACTTCCTAAGGCGGCGGCGCAGCTCGGACAGGGGCTGGCCGGTTTCCAGCATGACCTCGACGACCTTGAGGGCCGCGACCAGGCCATCGCCGGTCGGCGATATCTCAGAGAAGATGACATGCCCGGAGGACTCGCCGCCGAGGGTCGCGCCGGTCGCGGCCATCCGCTCGGCGACGTGCCGGTCCCCCACGGCGGTGCGCAGGACGCGACCGCCGGCGGCGGCGACCGCCGCATCCACCCCGCCGTTGCTGTGGACCGTGACGACAAGAGTATTCCCGGCGAGCCGGTCCCCGGCCAGCGCGTGCGTTGCGAGAATCGTGAGAATCTCGTCACCATCGAGGACCACGCCCCGCTCGTCGCAGAGGACGCAGCGGTCCCCGTCACCGTCGTGGGCTATGCCAATCCTCGCGCCGGCGGCGAGCACCCGCGCCGCGAGCTTTCCCGGATGCTCGCTTCCCACGCCGGCATTGATGTTCCGCCCATCGGGAAAGTCGCCAATGCCGATCATCGACGCTCCGAAGCACCGGAACACCGCGGGGCTGCTCAGGCAGGTCGCTCCATTCGCCGTGTCGAGCACGAGGTCCCAGCCTTCGAGGGAACCGACGGGCAGCAGCCGAGTCGCCGCGGTAATGTACGCTCCGAGGACCTCGCCCGCGTAGGCCGGCGGGTCGACCGGCGGAATGTATTCAGGGAGGTCCGCGGGAAGTAGGGCCTCGATCTCAAGTTCCTGCGCCTCCGTAAGCTTGCGGCCGCCCGGGCCAAACAACTTGAAGCCATTGTCCCCGGCGGGGTTGTGGGAGGCGGTGACCACAATCCCCAGCGGGGCGCCGGAATCCCTGACCCCGCAGGCGACCGCGGGCGTGGGCAGGATGCCCAGGGACACGGTCCGCCAGCCGGCCGACGCAAGACCCGTGGCCAGCGCGCGCTCGAGCGCCGCGCCGGAAACGCGCGTGTCCCGACCGATGGTGATCGGAGGGCGATTGCCGGAGGACGGCAAACCGCGCGAGAGCCAGAGGCCCGCCGCCGCCCCGAGCCGCGCCGCAAAGCGTTCATTGACGACCGGCCCCCCATAGGGACCCCTGACACCGTCGGTGCCGAAATAGACGCAGTTCATGGTTTTACCGCGCCGCGAAAAATTCACGCGTGGCGGCGATTTTCCTCCTGACCGCGCCGCCCGAAAGAAGTTCGCGGGCCTGCCCGAGCCCGTCGCGCACGCTCGCGGTCCGGCCGCAGATCCAAAGCGCCACCGCGGAATTGAGGACGATCGTGTCCGCCAGTCCCGGCGGGCCGCCCCCGCCGATCAGCGCCTCGGTGAGCGCAAGATTGGTGGCAAGGTCCCCGCCCTTCAGCTCGTCAAACGGGGAGGTCCGCAGCCCGAAATCCTCCGCGCGCAAGTCCGTCGCGATGTCCCGGAGCCGACCGATCCCTCGGATCCGGTTCACGGTTGCCGTGGTCATCTCGTCGATCCCCCGGTCCGGCCCGAGGATACCGTGGACGGCGAGTCCGGCCGCGGTGCCAAGCTCGTCCAGCGCGCCGGCCAGCCGCGGCACCCAGGCCTCAGAGTAGGTTCCCAGGAGAATGTGGGCCGGGCGGCCGGGGTTGACCAGCGGACCGAGAATGTTGAACACGCTGCGCTGGCCGCGCGCCGCCAGCGCCTTGCGCACCGGACCAATGTTCCGAAACGCCGGGTGGTAGGCAGGCGCGAAAAAGAAGGCGAAACCGAGCTGGTCGATCGCCGCCCGGATCTTCGCCGGCGGGGCCTCGAGGTCCACGCCCAGCGCCGCCATGATGTCCGCGCTGCCGCACGCGGAGGTGATGCCGCGGTTGCCGTGCTTCATGACCGTTGCGCCAGCGCTGGCCAGGACGAGGGTGACGATGCTGGAAATATTGAATCCTCCCGCGCGGTCCCCGCCCGTGCCCACGATGTCGATGGCGCGGCCTGCCCACGCCTCGACCCCCGGGTTTACGGCGAGCGACCGGAATACGCGCGCAAAAGACGCCACTTCCGCCGCGGTTTCCCCCTTGGCGGCGAAGGCGGCCAGGAACTCCGCCTTCACGTCCTCGCCGATTCCCGCGGAGGCCAGCGCCGCCGCCGCCTCACCCACCTCCTCGGGCGACAGGTCCCTGCGGGACTTGAGTTGCTCGGTGAGGATCGGTAGCGACGGCATCGGAGAATCAACAACCCTCAACGCTGATCCGGCAACCCTCAACGCTGAAGTGCTGGCTTGACGCATGGAAGCACCACCCTTTAATCCAGAACCCTTAAGCGCTATCCGGAGAGGTTTTACGGAGACCCGCCCATTCAAAATCACGAATCCCCATGGCCAATCCGAAACGCAAGCAATCCAAGCGCCGTAGTGCTAACCGGCGGGCAGCCAACGCTTTCAAGGCGCCTGAGTTCGCCAAGGACCCGACCGACGGCTCCCTGTTTCGCCCGCACCGGGTGAATCCCAAGACCGGGATCTACCGCGGGCGCCAAGTGCTGAATATCGAGACCTGATCGGCCGCCGGCCGTCGTTCGCATTATGTCTTCCGGCGCAACCGGCTCCATAGCGGTCGACGCCATGGGAGGAGACCTCGGTCCCGGGGAGGTCGTGGCCGCGGTGAAGCTTGTTTTGGACGAGGATAAATCGGTCAACCCCATCATCCTGGTGGGCGACCAGGCCAGCCTGCGTCCCCTCCTGAAAAACGCCGGCATCGAGCCGGGCCCGAGGTTCTCCCTGGTTCACGCCTCGGAGGTCATCACGATGGATGACAAGCCGATGGCCGCGCTGAAGCGCAAGCGCGACTCCTCCATGGTCCGGGCCATCGAGCTGGTGAAGTCCGGTGATGCGGGCTGTGTCGTGAGCTGCGGCAACACCGGTGCGCTCATGGCCGGCGGAACACTGCGCCTGAGGACGATCGACGGGGTGGCGCGGCCGGCCCTGGGAGCCATCGTGCCCCGCGACGGCGGCCACTTCGTCCTGATCGACGCCGGGGCCAACCCGGATGCCCGCCCCGAGCACCTTCTCCACAACGCCATCCTGGGCAGCCAGTTCTGCCGGGTGATGCTCGGCGTCGCCCGTCCCCGCGTCGGGCTTATGTCCATCGGCACGGAGGAGGGAAAGGGAAACGCCCTGACGGCCGAGGCCCACGAAATGCTCCGGCAGGCCGGAGACGTCATCGACTACGCCGGGCCGATCGAGGGCTTCCAGGTGTTCACCGCGCACGTGGACGTCGTCGTCTGCGACGGATTTGTCGGCAACGTGATGCTCAAGAGCTGGGAGTCGCTCGTGAAATTCTTCTCAGGGGTCCTGAAGGACGAGCTCCGGGCCAACCCAATCCGGGCCGCCGGGGCCCTGCTGTGCAAGGGCGCCTTTCACGCCGTCAAGGAACGCATCAACCCCGAGCGCTATTCGGGAGCGCCCCTCCTCGGCCTTCGCGGCAATGTGCTCAAGGCCCACGGGTCGTCGAACCGCCTCGCGGTAAAGCATGCGATCGTGGCCGCCGACAAGATCATCAAGGCGGACATGATCCGCCACGTGGAGGCGGATCTCGGACGGATAAACGCCATTCTCGCCGCCCAGGGGCAGTCGGGAACCTGAGCGCGATTTTTGGAACAACCCGGCGGTCCCGCGAATCAGACTGAACC
>Ga0302279_10004190_pt1 | contig 17269 bp, 14 predicted proteins | sample III_Bog_N3_3_FD_194541 | JGI IMG/M metagenome (GOLD analysis project Ga0302279, IMG submission 194541) | Peat permafrost microbial communities from Stordalen Mire near Abisko, Sweden - III_Bog_N3_3 | ecosystem: Environmental > Terrestrial > Soil > Wetlands > Peat | place: Sweden: Abisko...
CCGACAGGAGCAGCGCTCGCTTCATGGCGAGCAGGGATACCACGCGGTGGGCACCCGGGGATTCAGCCGCGCGTGCTCTCGACGCCCTCCACACGCTCCTCAGATCCTTGGAAGATGCCACCCGGTGCTCCTATCACAGGTTGCCCCGGCCCCGTTGACGCCCAGGCGCACCGAGCGCGCGACAGCCTCGTGAACGAGCCGCGAGCCACTGGCAGGATCGTGCAAGAAGCTGGGACGTCCGTTCTACCGCTCTCCGCCGGCTCTCCCTACGGTGGGGCAGTCGTCATTCACCAGGAGAGCAACCCAGGCGAGTCTTCATCACCGGCGCCACGGGGCTGGTCGGACCTGCGGTCGCTCAGGAGCGGTCGGCCTGATCTCTCACCGATCGCCATCCCTTTCGCGAAGCCTGCTCCGACGTCGCGCGCCCGCGAGCTCCGCCGCAGCCTCCTCCGCTGCCTCGACGTCCCCCTCGGCGGCGGCCGAGAGCGCGATGCGCAGCTTGGGCGTCTCGGCGTCGCCCGCGACCGCGATCCGTCGCATCCGCTTGCGCCCCTGCTCATCGAGCTGACGCCCGAGCACGAGCGCAGCCGCGCTGCGGTGGACGTCGGCCTCGGCGCCGTCCTCGACCAGGCGCCAGAGCTCCTCGTCGGCGGGCCGGCTCGCTCGGTATCCGTCGGTGGCGAGCTCGCGCAGGCGCGCGATCCAGGCGCTCGGCTCGGACTGCGACGGGTCCAGCAGCGCCCGCACGTCCGTGCCGACGCCTCCCGATTCGTGACGTTCGAGCCCCGCCTTCGCCCGCGCGAAGGCGGCGTCCACCAGGCCGCGCCGTCCCTCGCCCGAGACCAGCGGCGCGATCGTGAGGGCGACTCGCCGGCCGTCATGCCGACGGAGCACGATCTCCTTCGCGGTGCGCTCCACGTCTGCGATCTCGGCCCAGCGATGCCGGCGCCGACGCGTCGGCGAGACCTCGGTGACCCCCTGCGGGTCGACGACCACCCGAAAGCTCCGCGACAGCGCGACCAGGGCCAGCGGGAACAGCACCGAGAACCCGTTGAGGGGGAGCCGAAACAGCACCGACCCGGCGGCGCCGAGCGCCATCATCGCGACGAAGACGAAGACCATGGCGAGCGTCATCCGGGCCGCCACGCCCGAACCGCCCGAGTACGTCGCGCCAGGGGCCGGGAGGGCGAGGGCCTCCGCGAGGCGAACCGCGTCCTCCTCGCCCATGCGCAGCAAGAGCCGCAGGGAGCCACCCGCGCCCTCGACGCGAACGTCGGGCGCACGGAAGCCGGTGGAATCGAGGACCAGACCGCGGAGGTCGTCCCGCGGGTACTGCGGCCCTCCCAGCACGCGCAGGCTCGCCGCATCGGCAGACACCTCGCGGAGGCCGCGCAGCGACCGACGCCACGCGTACGCGAAGCCGACGGTGAGCATCGTGGAGGCCGCGAGCAGCACGAGGGCGAGCGGCATGACCATGGAGGCCACGATCGCGGCGCCGCCGAAGCCAACGGCGACGATCGCGGCCAGCGGCGCCCACGGCGCCGGCCCCACCACCTGCGCTCGCACGACGACCTGGCTCACGCCGTCATCCTACCCGCGACGAGACCGCGGGCGCTCGCGAGCGTGATCGAGCCGGTGTCGGCCGCCTGGAATGTCAGGCTCGGGCACACCTCGAAAGACCGCGCGGCAAGACACGGGGCTCGGAGCGAGCCCGAGCAGCGCCGCGACTTCCGCTACTTGCAGCCGAGGAGCCAGTCCATCGCGGCTCGCGGAGCGCGGAAGGTCTGCACCTTCACCCCGAGCGCCCCGTACACCTCGACGAGGCGACCCACGTTCTTGGTGCCGATCACGTCGGTGGGCAGCACGACCGCCCAGTACTTCCAGCCCGCCGCCGCCGCCTTCGGGCCCCAGACGTTCTGGGCCCAGTCGTGGTGGGACTTGGGAAGCGCGCCGCCGCAGCGGTCGTCGGAGAGCCACTTGCACGCGCCGCGGTCGCGCATCAGCTCGAACCCCTTCTCGAGCGCCGCCTCGAGGGTCTCGACGCCGGGGTACCTGGTCACCTCGTGGTGGAGGATCCCGGTGTCGGGGTAGTACCAGAGCGTGAGCGCGGGCACCTCGACGATGGTCTCCTTGATCACGTTCGCTCCTTCCAGTCGTTCATGGCCGAGCCACGCCGCAGGTCGGGGAACGCTCTCGGGCGTTCACCAGGAGGAGGGCGCGGCAAGCCCGCAGACGGGCGGTGGCGACAGGGGGCGAGGAGGGCGGCCTCGCGTTCGAGGCCGCCTCTTTCAAAGCGGCTTGCGCCGCTGCTGCCCCAACCGCATCCCCGGCACCTGCGGCCGCCTGACGTGCGCCAGGCGGGCGAGGACCAGGTCGTTCCGACAGAGCGAGGCTCAGCTCTTGGGCGGAGCCGCGTCCATCTTGGCCCGCTTGCGGCGCCGGCGCCCCGCTTCGGCCTGCTTCTTGCGGCGCTTGATGCTCGGCTTCATGTAGTGGCGCCGCATCTTGAGCTCGCGCAGCACGCCCTCGGCGGCAACCTTCCGCTTCAGGTGCTTGATCGCCCGTTCGATGCCCTTGTCGCCCACGGCGACCTCCAGGGGCTTGCACTGAATCGCATCACTCGGCATGGAATCTCCAGAGAAGAGACGGTGCTCTTCCTTTCGGCCTCGGGGCAGGCTGCCCAGATCGCATGGGTAGCCTCGACGTGGTCGAGCGGCAACAGCACCGGTGACTGGTCGAGATCGTGCGGCACGTGGGCATCGGCGCCTGTGTAGCGCGTTGCGCCGGCGGCGGGGCACAGATCTTCCGTCGCTCGCTCGATCAAATGGCTTGACTTTTTTCGACTGACACAAATATGCCTCACCCGTCGCCGAGCAGCCGCTCGGTGGTGATCTCCCAGAACGTGCCGTACGGCTTCTTCGCCTGCCGATCCTCGAAGTCCACCACCCGCTGGAGGACCGTCGCGGTGCGGTGGCCCTCGAGCTGACGGGGGTGACGCCGCCCCTGGTCGAGGTAGGCGCGGAGGAACAGGCTCTTCTCGTCCTGGGGGAGCGCCGCCACGTTGCGGGCCCACCGGCTCCACACCTTGGGCTCGAGCAGGTACTGCTCCACGTTCGAGGTGTAGAACACGCTCACGGTGAGCTTCTCCCGCGCGAGGTAGGCGGCGATCCCCGGCATGGCGCGGTCCCCGGCGAAGTCGCCGACGACCGGGACGACCCGGCCCTCCCGCTCCATGGTCTGCACGAAACGGAAGGCGTCCTCGGTGGCGAGGAACCCGCGGGCGGCGCCCTCGGGATCCTTCTGGGCGAGCAGCTCGCGCAGGGCGGGGTAGCGCCGGCCCTGCGCGGGCTTGAGCTCGAAGCGCACGTCGAGCTGGCCCTTGAAGAAGGCGCGGTGGGAGACCTCGAGCGTCTTCTTGTCGGCGGCGTCGAGGGGCATGTCCCGCTCGATCAGGGCGCGCAGGCGGGCGTGGCTGGCGGCGAAGACGGCCTCGTCGGGGGCGCGCTTCTCGGCGTGGGCGATGACCGCCTCGATGGACGCCGCGGGGCCGGGGTCCCCGGCGGCGTCCCAGGGGCGCCCCACCAGCAGGGCGAGGAAGTGCGCGCGGGACTGCGCCTCGGTGAACACCGCCTTGTAGAGCAGGTGCTCGATCAGGTTCTGCCGGCGGATGTCGAGGATGAACGCCACCTTCGGCCGCGTCAGCGCCAGGTAGGTGAAGTTCTGCTCGGGGCCGACCCCGAGGTACGCGCCGCCGGGCGCCGCCGCCTTCGCCAGCGGGGTGGCGATCTGCAGGTACGAGGTCTCGTTGGAGATGACGTTGTCCGAGAAGAACGGCCCGTCCGGCTCCGAGAGCGAGGTGACCAGCGCGCCGAACGCGCTGGTGCCCCCGTCCACCCCCAGAGGCGCCACCGCGGGCGCGCTCGCCGAGGGAGGCGCGACCGAGCCGAGCGGCGTGTGCAGCGCGGGCTCGGCGGTGGAGCCGGCCGGCGACTCGGCGGGACCGGGCGCCGTCCCGCACGCGACGAGGAGAGAGAGCAGCGGGAGCCACGCGTGGCGTCGGGTCTTCATGGTGTCGCGAGGGGTAGCAAGGCCCCGGCCAGCGGCGCGCGCCTGGGATCCCGAGCCTTCGAGCGCGCCGGGCGCGGCGCGGGCGACACACGCGACGTGTCGCCGGCCCCACAGTACACTCGCGGCGGCTGCCGACCCCATGAGCGAACGACCCCTGCCCGCCCCCATCGCCTCGGAGGCCACGCGCGACGTCGCCCGGCGGCAGCTCGCCCTGAGCGCGCTCATCGTGCTGGTGGGCACCGTCACGCTGCTGCTGGGATCGTGGGTGGCGGGGGTGGCGCTGCTCGGCGCGGGGGCCTTCCTCAGCGGCATCGCGGGGCTGGTGCGGCTCTCCGGCTCCGGGGTCCCGCTCGTCAACACCGCGTTCAACGCGCTGCTCCAGGGCCGCGTCGCGGAGGCCGAGCGGCTCCTCGACCAGGCCGAGAGCCGCTACCAGCTCGGCTACATCCACCGCGTCATCGATCTGCAGCGCGCCAGCATCGCCCTGCGGCGCGGTGACCTCCAGGCCGCGCTGATCCGCGTCGAGTCCGCGCTGGCGCGCCCCCCCGGCCTCCTCACCCGCGCCCAGGAGCACCCCCACCTGGCCACCGCGCGCGCGACGCGGGCCCTGCTCCGCGCCTCGCTGGGCGATCAGGAGGGCGCGCGCGCCGACGCCGAGGCCGTGCGCCGCCTGCCCTGGGCTCCCGCCGAGGCGCTCGCCCGCGCCGAGGTCGCCGAGGCCATCGCCCTCGAGCGCGACGGGGACCGCGAGGCGCTCGGGGCCCACCTCGCGCGCAAGCGCACGCTCCTGCTCGACAGCACCACCCCGCGCGAGCGCGCCGTGGTGCGCGCCTACCAGCGCATGCTCGCCGCGCCCCGCACCAGCATCTACCGCCGCGGCGGCGCCCGCGACGCCGCGGAGGGCCCCGGCGCCCGGGGCCAGGAGCCGACCCTCGCCGACTGGATCACCCGCGTCGCTCCCGCCGCGGCCCCCTTCGCCCGGGCGTCCCGCCCCCGCGACGCCGGCGCTGCCGGCACGGCGCCCGCTCCCGAAGACGTCGCCACGCCCGGCCTCATCCGCGTGGCGGAGGGCCGCCTCGAGCCCACCGCCGGAGGGCCCCCCGCGTCGCGCGCCCGGATCGCGGCGGTGTGGGTGCTCCTCGTGGTGTTCTTCGCCGCCTTCTGGGAGCTGTTCCGCGGCGACATCGGCGAGGTGCCGACGGTCTTCTCCATGCTCCCTCGCACCGGGGTGGTGGTGGGGCTCTTCGTCGGCGCGCTCGCCGCCGTCGTCGCCGTGGCCATGGCCCGGACCGCGCGCGACGACCGCCGCCTCGCCACCGCCCTCGGCGCCCTGGCGCGGGGCGAGGACGGCGCGGTCGCGGAGATCGAGGCGCTCGCCGCGATCTCCTCCTCCCAGGTGGCCCCGCAGGCGCACCGCGAGCTGGCCCGCCTCGCGGTCCGGCGCGGCGACTTCGACGAGGCGCTGCGGCGCTGCGATCAGGGCGTCGCCCTGGTCACCGCGCGGAGGTCGGCGCGGGCCGTCGCCGACTCGATGCTGCTCCCCGACCTCGTCGCCGAGCGCGCCTTCGTGCTCGCCGCGACCGACCGTCACGCCAAGGCCAGCGCCGAGATGGCCGTGCTCGGGAAGGCCTTCCCCGCCTACCCGTTCCTGGCGCGCGCCCAGCTCCGGGTGGCGCTGGTGCAGCGCGTGCGTCGCGGCGACCTCGCCGGCGCGGCGCAGCTCGTGGGGGGCGACATCGACGACCTGCCGCTCTCGCTCCGCGACGAGACGCTGGTCGACCTGGTCCGCGCCACCGGCCACCCCGAGTCGATCGGCGCCGGCGAGGCGCAGCGCGTGACCGACGATCTGCGGGCCTCTCCGGAGCTGCGAGCGTGGATCGTGGCGGTGGCGCCGGAGGCGCTGCGAGCGTTCGAAGCGGCACCGGGAGCGAGCAAGGTGTCGACGGAGGAGGCCCGCGACGCCGACGCAGCGAGCGAGGCCGAGGCCGAGGCGCTGGCCGCCGAGGAGGCCAGGCAGGTGATGCGGAGGTGAGGCCGGACGCCGGGTCGGGCTGGGCCGATCCACCCCGCCTGGCGGGCAGATCTCCGCCGGGATCTGGTCTAGCGTCGCCTCCCTCATGCTGGCCGCGGCGACGTACCTCTCGGTCCTGCTCTACCTGGTGCCGCTCGTGGTGCTCGCGGCCGTCCGCTCGCGCCGTGGCCGCGAGGCCTGGGAGATCGGGCTCGACATCCCCTTCGGCGTGGCCCTGGACCTGCTGAGCCTGCTCGCCCTCGCGCGCCTGATGCGGCTCGAGACCGCGGTGCTGGTGTCGCGGCCGCTGTGGATCCTGGGCGGCCTCGCCGTCGCCGGGCGCCGCCGGCGAGCGGGGCGCGCATGGCCCGCCTGGCCGGCGTCGATCGACGCCGCCGCCGCCCTGCGCGTCGCCCTCTGCGTCGTCCTCGCCGTGGCGCTGAGCATGATCATCTCGCGCCCCTGCTTGAACGCGGACCGGCGCTGGCACATCCCGCTGGTCCCCTCGCTGCGGGGGCAGACGCTCCCGTTCCACAACGTGTACGCCCCCACCGGCCTGCTCGCGTACCACTACGCGGGAGACGTCCTCGGCGCGGAGCTCCAGACGCTGTCGGGGGTGGTACTGCACGCCTCGCTGGCGCTCTCGCTCGCGCACGATCTCCTCTTCGGCTTGACGGCCGCGAGCATCGCGCTCCTCTTCCTGAGAGAGGGTGGCCGCTGGAAGACGGCGCTGGTCGTCGCGGCCAGCCTGGGGTTTCTGCTGGCCGGGCCGATCACCTTCATCTTCGGCGGCCACGGGGTGGACGGCTACTCGTACATCGATTTCCTCCGCATCAGCTACCGCCCGCACACCAGCCTGGCGGCGCTGCTCCTGGTCGGCTTCCTCGGGGCGGTGTGGGCGCGGCTCCGCGGCGGGCGCGGTCACGGGGGGCCCGACCCGCGCAAGACGTGGCCGGTGCTCCTCGCCTGCACGGCCGCGCTGACGCTGGCGGACGAGGCCACGGTCGGGCTGCTCGGGCTGTCGCTCGGGGTGGCCTGGCTGGTCGATCCCCGTGTGGTCCACCCGCGGCGCCTCGCCGGCGCAGCCGTGTTCGTGGGGCTGCTGGCGGCCCTGGTGGGGACGGTGCTGGTCTTCGGCGGCTCGCTGGCGCCGGGCGCGCCGCCGCAGCAGGTTCTGGTGACGCCGTGGCGGCTCAGCGGATTCCGTCACCCGCCGCTGCTGCTGAGCACGCTGCGCGGCGTCGAGTTCCTCTTCCGCGATGTCGCCTCCTCGCTCGCGGTGTGGGCCGTCGGCGCGATCCTGGTGGCGCGCGAGGAGCGGCGGTCGCGAGGGCTGTTCGCCCTCTTCACCACGCTGGTGGTGGGCGGGTGGATGCTGCTGGCGCGCATCGAGGTGGGCGGCGCCGCGGAGGAGGGACACCGCTTCATCACCGCGGCGATGCTGGCCACCCCGCTCTTCGGCTGCTGGTGGCTCCTCCGCGCGCGCGCCCCCCGGTACGGGCGGGTGACGCGGACGCTGCTGCCGCTGGCGTCGGTGCTGTCGATCACCCTGTCGGCGGTCTCGACGGTCCTCTGGCTGAAGCTGGAGGCCCCCCACCACTGCGACCGTGCCAGCGGGGTCTTCTCCAAGGAGATTTTTCACAGCCTGAACTGCCGCGCGCGCTACGGCGCCGAGCTCGGCGAGATCCCGACGCCGCGTTACGTCACCAAGCCGCTGGCCTATGGGTACGAGGGCTGCCATCCGGTGTTCGCGCCGACCTCGCAGCAACCCGGCCAGTACTGGGCGGTCGCCACCGGCACGCCGATCTTCGCGTTCGAGGGGCTGCGGACGCTCCACGAGACGATGGTCGGCGAGGGCGAGGCGCTGGAGGCGACGTGCACGCCCGGCCAGCCCGGGGACGACCCGGTTTGCACGTTCGAGCCGGGGCGAGCGGGCTGCCGCAAGGAGGGCGGGCGGGCGCTGACCTGTCGGCTCTCGGCGGACGAGCGGCGCGCCATCCTGGCGCGAGAGCCCGCGCCGGAGTAGCTCGGTCTTGTCGCCAGGAGCCCGCCGGCACTACCCTGCGCCATCGGTCTCCGCTTCGGACTATGCGTCGGAAAGAGTCATGTCTTCCCCCAATTCTCCGCTTTCTTCGCCACCTTCGTCCTCCTCGTCATCCTCGTCCCCCGACGCCGACCTGCGCGAGTCCATGCCCCTCGCGGAGATCCGCGAGGGTGCGCTCAACGTGAAGGTCCTCCGCTCGGGCCGGAAGGCCATCGTGATCCGCAGGGGCGGCCGGATCCACGCCTTCGGGGAGGTCTGTCCGCACATGGGCGCCGACCTCGCGGAGGCGACCTACTGCGCCCGGGAAGGCACCCTCCAGTGCCGCTGGCACGGTTACTTCTTCGGCGCGGAGGACGGCCGGTTCCTCCGCAACCCCAACGAGGAGACCATGGCCCTCCTCCGCGCCCCCACCCGGCACTTCGTCCCCAACACGACGCCTCGGTACCGGCTCTCGCTCCTCCCGACCACCGAGTCCGACGGGCGACTCTTCTTCGGACGCGAGCCCGAGCCCGACGCCGTGGCGGAAGGGGGCCTGCCGTGATTCACGAGTTCAAGCTGATCTACGAGCTCGACACCACCGTCGCCTGCGCGGTCGCGGCCTACCTGGACGCCGAGCACTACGTCTACCTGCACAACAAGTACTCGCCCAAGTACGAGGTGCTCGAGCGCGAGGGCCGCCGCATCCGGATCGCGCAGAAGTGGCTGCTCGGGAACCTCGTCGTGGGGCAGTCCCTGTGGACCGAGTACGAGCCTCCCGCCCGCTTCATCAACTACGAGGTCTCCCCCTCCCCCTCCTGGCTCCCCAGCATTCACCACGTGATGAAGACCAGGACCGACCTCCGCTATTACCCCACCGCGGACGGCAAGCGCACGGTGAGCGATCTGACCGTCACCCTCGACATGCCCTTCTGGCTCTACCCGGCGCGGGGCATCCTCGAAGAGCGGCTCTCCACGCTGAAGAAGGAGAAGGACCAGGAGGACGTGGAGATGCTCCTCCGGCGCGACAAGATCTTCGGCCGCGGCAACATCAAGGGCTACCTGCAGGACCACCAGTTCATGCTCCACAAGGACGATTTCGTGAAGCATTTCGGCGGCGAGACCTCGGACGCTGGGGCCGCGAGCGGCCCCAGACCCCGGCCTCCTGCAGAGGCCTCCGGCGAGAGCTGAACGCCTCGGCGACGCGCGGCGACCGACGCGGCCCGGAACAAGGGGACTCGTGTGCGTCCCATGACGGGCTCGTGACGCGCGGGGGCTACCGTGGGCCCCATGTCCGATGCCACCCTCGAGGACGACCGCCGGCTCTCGCCGCGATCCATCCCGTTCTTCCTCGTCCACCTCGCCGCCGTGATCGGCGTCTGCGCCCTGGGCTGGTCGTGGAAGGGGCTCCTGCTGGCGGTGGTGCTCTACTACGCGCGCATGTTCGGGGTCACCGCGGGCTACCACCGCTACTTCTCCCACCGCACCTTCCGCACCAGCCGGCCGGTGCAGTTCCTCCTGGCGCTGCTCGCCACATCGAGCGCGCAGAAGGGGGTGATCTGGTGGGCCGCCCACCACCGCGCGCATCACAAGTACTCCGATCTGCCCGGCGACGTTCACTCCGCCAAGCTCGACGGGTTCGTGTGGAGCCACGTCGGCTGGATCGTCTCGCGCAAGTACGAGGGGACCGACGAGAGCCGGGTCAAGGACCTGACCGCCTATCCGGAGCTGCGCTGGCTCGACCGCTGGTTCCTGGTCCCCCCGATCGCGCTGGGCGTGGGGCTGTGGCTCGTCGGCGGCGCGTGGGCGCTGGTGTGGGGGATGTTCGTGTCGACCACGCTGCTGTGGCACGGCACCTTCACCATCAACTCGCTCACCCACCTGTTCGGGCGGCGGCGCTACGCGACCACGGACAACAGCCGCAACAGCTTCATCCTCGCCCTGGTGACCATGGGTGAGGGCTGGCACAATAACCACCACTATTACCAGCGGTCGGTGAACCAGGGCTTCTTCTGGTGGGAGATCGATCCGACCTACTACCTGCTCCGCGCGATGGCGGCGGTGGGCCTGGTCTGGGACCTGCACACCCCCCCGGCGCGGGTGCGGGACGCGCACCTCGCCCTGCCCGCGACCGTCGCATCGTCCGTCGCGTCGAGCCCGACAGCTCCGGCCGTGGCCCCGCCGGCGCCGGCGTTCGCGACGACGGCGGTGGAGGCGGGCTGAGGTAGTCTCGGCGGATGCTCGCCGCGCTGATCGTCATCCCTCTCCTGCTCCTCGTCGCGGGCGTCGTCGCCCACGACCTCTCCCAGCGCCACCACGCCATCCTCCACAACTTCCCGCTCATCGGGCACTTTCGCTACTGGCTGGAGGGGCTCGGCGGGCCGCTGCGGCAGTACATCGTCACCGGCAACGACGACGAGAGGCCGTTCTCGCGCGATCAGCGGCGCTGGGTGTACGCGTCGTCGAAGAAGGAGAACAACTACTTCGGCTTCGGCACCGACAACGACCTGGAGCAGAGCGCGAGCTACGTGGTGGTGCGCCACGCGGCCTTCCCGCTCCACATGCCGCACGAGGGCGAGCCCGGCTTCGACGGGGAGCACGTCTGCCCGTCGGCCAAGGTGCTGGGCGGGTTCCGGGGGCGGAAGAAGGCGTTCCGGCCCTCGTCCATCGTCAACACCTCGGCGATGAGCTTCGGCTCGCTGAGCCCACGAGCCATCGAGGCCATCAACCGCGGAGTGAAACTGGCGGGGGCGATGCAGAACACCGGGGAGGGTGGCATTTCCGACTACCACCGGAGCGGCGGCGATCTGATCTGGCAGGTCGGCACCGGCTACTTCGGCTGCCGGGACGCGGACGGCACGTTCTCCATGGACCGCTTCCTGGAGAGCGTCGCCTCGGCGCCGGTGCGCGCCATCGAGATCAAGCTCAGCCAGGGCGCCAAGCCGGGGCTCGGCGGGGTGCTGCCCGCGGCCAAGATCACCCCGGAGATCGCGCGCATCCGGCTCATCCCCCTCGGGCGCGACTGCATCAGCCCGGCCCACCACGCGGCGTTCCACGACGTGGACTCGCTGCTCGACTTCATCGAGAAGCTCGCCGACGCGACCGGGCTCCCGGTGGGCATCAAGTCGGCGGTGGGGGAGGTCGCCTTCTGGCAGGATCTGGCGCGGCTCGTCGACACCACCGGCCGCGCGCCCGACTTCATCACCATCGACGGCGGCGAGGGCGGCACCGGCGCGGCGCCGCTGGTGTTCACCGACCACGTGGCGCTGCCCTTCAAGCTGGGGTTCGCGGAGATCTACCGGACGTTCGCCGAGCGGGGCGCCGCGGAGAAGGTGGTGTTCATCGGCTCGGGCAAGCTGGGCTTCCCCGAGTCCGGGCTGCTGGCGCTGGCGATGGGGTGCGATCTGATCAACGTCGCCCGCGAGGCGATGCTGGCGATCGGCTGCGTGCAGGCGCAGCTGTGCCACACCGGGAGCTGCCCCACCGGCGTCGCGACGCAGAGCGCGTGGCTGATGCGCGGGCTCGATCCCACGGTGAAGTCGGCGCGCCTCGCCAACTACCTGGTGACGCTGCGCAAGGAGCTGCTCGCGCTGGCGAACGCCTGTGGCGAGGCCCACCCTGCCCTGGTGGCGCTCGACCGGATCGATCTCGTCGACCCCGGGTTCCAGCGGCGGTCGGCGCGGGAGGTGTTCGGATACCAGCCCGGCTGGGGGCTGCCCTCGGCCACCGAGCGCACGGAGATCCAGGCGCTGATGCGACGCTGATACAACCGAAGCGTGAGCGGGGCAGCGATGTCAGGATTGCCTTCCCCCCCGCTCCGGAGCTAAGGCGAAGGCCATGAAGAAGGCCACCCTGATCCTCATCGCCGTGATGTCTGCACCGCTCGGGTGTGGCGGGGACAACCCGCCCCCGGTCACCCCTCCGCCTCCCGTCGAGACAGCCGTCGTCGCCCCTCCCCCCGTGGAGACCGCCAAGCCGGCCGAGCCCACGCCCGAGGAGCTGAAGAAGGCCGCGGACGACAAGAAGAAGGCTGACGCCGCGGCGAAGCTCGTCGCCGATCGCGCCAAGTGGGAGACCGACAGCCAGGCCGAGGCCGCCCGCTGGACCCCCGAGGTCCACGCCGACGCGAAGAAGATCGGCTCCGCCAAGTACCCCACCCTCAAGGCCGCGCTCAAGGCCGCGCTCGCCGGTAAATACCGCAAGCCCGCCAGCGTCGCCCGCGACTCGCAGCGCCACCCCGCGGAGACGCTGGAGTTCTTCGGCCTCAAGCCCACCATGACCGTGCTCGAGTACGGCCCCGGGGAGGGCTGGTACACCGAGCTGCTCGCCCCCACGCTCGCCGCCAAGGGCAAGCTGATGGTCACCAACAACGACCCCAACGGCCCGCCCGAGTCCCGCGGCACCTTCTACGGGCAGCGCTTCAAGCGCTTCCTCGACAACGGGCCCGAGATCTACGGCAAGGTGGAGACCGTCATCACCCGCGGGCCCACGCCCAAGCTCGACATCGACGGCAAGCTCGACATGATCATCCTCTGCCGCGAGCTGCACGGGATGCACCAGAACAAGATCGTGCCCGCCTTCCTCGCCGAGGCCTTCAAGGCCCTGAAGCCGGGCGGCGTGCTCGGCGTCGAGCAGCACCGCGCCCCCGAGGGCGCCAACCCCGACGAGAGCGCCAAGAAGGGCTACCTGCCCGAGGCCTTCGTCATCCAGCAGGCCGAGGCGGCGGGCTTCAAGCTCGCCGGCAAGTCCGAGATCAACGCCAACCCCAAGGACACCAAGGACTACGCCGAGGGCGTGTGGACCCTGCCGCCCAGCTTCGAGCTCAAGGACAAGGACCACGACAAGTACGCGGCCATCGGCGAGAGCGACCGGATGACGCTCAAGTTCGTGAAGCCGAGCGCCAAGGCGGGCGGCAAGGCGAAGAAGTGATCCCCCTGCGGGACGCCCGAGAGCGTCCCGCGACCTGACGACGCGCCGCCCTCCCCCGCCGCCGCAGCGGGGCGAGGAGGGCGAGCGCCGCCATCATCAGCACCGAGAGGCGCGGGGCGCGGACGCGGCCGATCGCACAGTCACCGGAGCACCCGCTGCTGCCGGTGTCGCTGCTGTCGCAGCTGTCCGCGCTGTCCGCCACGCCGGAGGCGACGTCACCGACATCCCCGACATCGACGCTCCCTCCGGACGCCGTGCCGCTCCCGGGCGAGCCGCTGCCGATCGAGCCGCCGGCACCGCTGGAGCTGCCGCCGGGAGGCACGGGCGGGCAGTTGCTGACATCGACGGAGGTGGCTGTCCACGCGGGGACGACCGGAGTCTGCGCAGCGAAGGTGAGCGGCCAGCTGGCGCCCTGCGCACCGGAGCGGATCACCAGGGACTGCCGCGTCAGCCAGGTCGCCGACGGAGCCATCCCCGAGAGCGCCACCGCCAGGTCGTCGACGACGGGCCCGCAGCGGAGCACCGCGGGGTCGAGGGTGCCCGCAGGTACGCTCTCCGTGCAGGGGGCGGGGGCGGAGGCAAGGCCGAGCGTGGCGCGCGGGCAGCTCGGGGCGACGATCGAGGAGGAGGCGAACACCGGAGTCGCCAGCGCCACGCACGCGCCGGGATCGACCTGCGCCCCGGCGTAGGCCACCGCGCGCTCGAAGTAGGTCTGGAGGAATCCATCGATCGAGACCTGCTCTCCGGCGACGGCCGTGTCGGCCACGAGCCCGTCGTGGGTGGACGCTTCGAGGAACGCGTCCGCGGGGCTGTCGGCGAGCTCGCGCCGCTCGCGGAGGTAGTTCGACGCCTGGGTCTCCGCGTTCCAGAACAGGTCGGTGTCGAGGACCTGGCTGGCGCTGGCGCCGGTGAGCTGGCCGGTGCCGCCGCCGAGCAACCAGCTCGTCACCAGCACGTCGGCGACGGGAGCGGCGGTGAGCGCGAGCGGGAGCGTGGGAGTGGCGCCGGGCGTGGTGATGCGGATCGTCGGGCTCACCCCCTCGCCGCCGGGCGGGTCGAAGCGCACCACCAGGAACTGGACGCCGGTGAGCTGACCGAGGCTCTGGGCGAGGGCGGGCGGCATGACGAGCTGCTGGGCCTGGGCCCAGCTGGTGACGGAGGGGAGGTCGGGCAGCAGCGCGCTCGCCACGAGGACGGCGCTCTGCACGTGGTCGAGGTGGCCGGCGGTGTCGAAGGGCACGCCGAAGCCCACCATGGGCGGGCAGAAAGCGGTGGACGCCGAGGGGGGGAAGATGCGCGGCGCGGTGCTGGCCTCGAGCGCCTCGAACCAGGCGTCGGAGGCCACCGCGGCGGCGAACCCGGGCGGCACCGGCAGCACCAGCGCGGCCGGGCTCGCGCTCCCGTCGAAGCGCACGCTCGTCCAGACCGTGGTGCGCGTCGGCGTCACCGCCACCGCCACCCGCTGCTCGACGGGGTAGGACAGCGCCTGCGCCATCCACCCGCCGAAGGCGTGCGCCGAGGTGGCCGTCGCGAGGACTGCGCTGGAGACCAGGACCGAGGCGAGTCGTTGGAGCATGGTCCGCCTTTCAGCAAGACACATGCCCTCTCCCCACCCGGGAGATCGCGCGGCCTGCACGCCTCCTGTGGACCGCGGTTCATGAGGTGAAATCACCCCAGCGCGAAGGCCCCTTCGCGCAGCCGCGAAGCGGCGGTGACACGGCTCGACAGCGCCGCGCCGCGCCGCTATGCGCTCGCCGCATGAAGATCGACAGTGACTTCGACGGGGGCGCCATCGAGGTGGTGCGCGCGGACGCGGCGGGCGAGATCGAGCTCGCCATCCCCCACGACACCCGGGCGCCGGACTTCCGCCAGTGGTTCGCCTTCCGCGCCCGCGGCCTGCGCGGGAAGGCGGCGCGGTTCACCCTCTCCAACGCCGGCCAGGCCACCTACCCCGACGCCTTCGACGGGTACCGGGCCGTCGCCTCGTACGACCGCAAGCGCTGGTTCCGCGTCCCGACGACCTTCGACGGCGAGGCCCTGGTCATCGAGCACACCGCGAGGACAGACGACACGGCCTACGCGTACTTCGCGCCCTACCCGCTCGAGCGGCACGCGCGCCTCCTCAAGCGGGCGACGCGCGCCTCCTGGGTGCGCGCCGACGCGCTCGGCACGTCGGTCGAGGGGCGGGAGATGACGCTCCTCAGCTTCGGCGAGCCGCGCGCCGGGGCGCTCCAGATCTGGGTCACCGCGCGCCAGCACCCGGGCGAGACGATGGCGGAGTGGTTCGCGGAGGGGGTCGTCGAGCGCCTCCTCGACGACGACGACGAGGTGGTGCAGCGCATCCTCCGCGACGCGGTGGTCCACGTCGTCCCCAACATGAACCCGGACGGCGGCGCGCACGGTAACCTCCGCGCCAACGCCGCCGGGATGAACCTCAACCGCGCCTGGCGGGAGCCCGACCCGGAGGCGAGCCCCGAGGTCCTCTGCGTGCGCGCCCGCATGCTCGAGACCGGCGTCGATCTCTTCCTCGACATCCACGGTGACGAGCGGAACCCGTATTGCTTCCTCGCCGGCTGCGAGGGCAACCCCGGCTACTCCGAGCGCCTGCGCTTCCTCGAGAACGTCTTCGAGCAGAGCCTGTGCGCCGCCAGCTCCGACTTCCAGGACGAGTACGGCTACGACCGCGACGAGCCCGGCGGCGGGGACCTCCGCACCGCCGGCAACTGGGTGGGCCAGCAGTTCGACTGCCTGTCCTACACGCTGGAGATGCCGTTCAAGGACAACGCCAACGCCCCTGACGAGGTGAGCGGCTGGTCCCCGGAGCGCTCCGTCCACCTCGGCGCCTCGACCCTCTCGAGCGTCGCCGACTGTCTCGGCCTGCTGCGGGGCGAGATCGACGTGCCGGCGCGCGATGGAGGAGACGAGGGCGACGAGGGCGACGACGAATAGGCGCGGCGCACCCACCCGCAGGATCGCGCGCACCCTGCGCCAGGCGCGCCAATCCACGCACACGCAGCGCTGCTACCGCGAAGCTCCGGACACCCGCCGCGCATTCATCCTGTTCCCCTACATGAGTCACGACCTGGTGCGGCTATGCGGGCGACTTCCAAAGGAATTTTGTCCGGAGCGTCTTGACAGGGAGGCTATTTTTCGGTCACCTGAAGGTAGGAGATATTACCTGATGAACAAATCCTGGATTCCCGCCGTCAGCTTCGTCATGGCAATGGGCGCCACCACCGCGTTCACCCGCGGTGCCCACGCCGAAACCCAGCAACAGTACGTCCAGACCTGGGACAGCACCTGGGCGACCTACGAGGCCGAAGAGGCCATTCCGCTCGCGGAGCGCGGCGTCGACGTCCAGTCTCAGTCCATCTCGATCGTGATCAATGCCCCGGTCGAGGACGTGTTCGGCATCTACTCCAACGTCTTCAACGCGGTCGGCATCAACCCCGACCTGGACTCGGTCGTCCGGATTCGCCAGACCTTCACCGGTGGTTACCCAACCCTCGACTTCATCGCTCTCGAGTCCATTCCGCTCCCCGGCGGGACGATCCTCCAGGAGCAGACGGTGGCGCAGTACCGCTTCAACGACCTGGAGCACTACTACGACGCGGACAGCTACGACGTCCCCGGGATCATCACCCACCAGCACGTGACGTTCACCGCCATCGACTGTACCCACACCCAGGTCACGGAGAACCTCACCTTCGAGGCGCCGCCGATCTACATCGCCGAGACGGCCGAGGGCGGCGTCTACGCCCACGAGCTCGTCCAGGCGGGGTTCAAGGCCGCCATCGAGTCGGGCGCCCTCCACCTGACCCTCGCCGACATCCTGCTCGAGGCTGGCCTCTGATCTGAGACCACCCTCCGCGGGCTCTCCGCGGGCATAGACGCCCGCGGCGCCTCCGCCCCCGGAGGAGAAGCGCGGTCCTGCTGGAATACACAGGAAAACGTCGCTCCTCCGGAACTCTCGCCCCCCGCCGCTGTCGAGCACCTTCATGGCTCGACCTCTCCACCTCGCCCTGCCCGTCCTCGCGCTCGCCGCCCTCGCCCTGGTCCGGGACTCGGGCGCGCAGAGGGCGACGGGCGATCCCGCTGCACGCGGCCTCGACGTTTTCGTCCACGCCCCGCCGGAGGTCGCCTCGGGTGGGACGCTGCCGATCGACGTGGAGGCGATGGGCTTCGCCAGCGTGATCGCGCCCTCGCCGCTGGGGCACGCCACGGTCGAGGCGGCGTGGAAC
>Ga0302279_10004192_pt1 | contig 17265 bp, 10 predicted proteins | sample III_Bog_N3_3_FD_194541 | JGI IMG/M metagenome (GOLD analysis project Ga0302279, IMG submission 194541) | Peat permafrost microbial communities from Stordalen Mire near Abisko, Sweden - III_Bog_N3_3 | ecosystem: Environmental > Terrestrial > Soil > Wetlands > Peat | place: Sweden: Abisko...
CGCACACCAGTTCGGCATCCTTGAGTATCCTGAGGTGCTGCGAGATGGCGGAGAAGGACTTGCCGAAGGGTTCGGCCAGCTCGCCGGCCTGGCGCTCCCCCTGCCTCAGCATGCCGAGGATGGTGCGCCGCGCGGGATGTGCGATGGCATGGAAGACGTCATGCTCCTGGCGCGGCCGCATGCCTCACGCTGTCCAGGACGGGTAGAGGGCGCGGACCCTCTCGAACCCTGGCCCCCATGCCGGCAGTTCGCCTGCGCCCAGCTGCGCCTCGAGACGATCGAGCAGGACATGCGTGCCTGGAGCGAAGCCCCGTGCCGTCTGGGGGGGGCGCCGATAGGTCACGGTCAGCAGGGTGCCGCCGTGCTGCGGCGCCAATTCATAGCGGAAGATCGCGCGCTCCCCTCGGGGCATGTGCTGGACCGGAGCGACGTTCCATTCGTGGGCGTAGGCGCGCGGCGGATCCCACTCCAGCACTACGCCGGTGACGTGGAACTGCGCCGGACCCGATACCAACTCGACGCGGCCGCCGAGCCTGACCTCGATCGAGGCCGACGAGCACATCAGCCACTGGCTGAGCTCGTCTGGACTGGTTATGGAGGCGAAGACCCGCTCGGGAGCATGGGCGAGCTGCCTGCGCAAGACGATGGTGGCCTCTCCGCCTTCGATCGTCACCTGTCCCAGGCGTGCTTCATTCGGCGTACGGTCCGTCGTGGTGTCCTCCTAGCGCGACTGGTAGCACAGCAGGGTCATCCCGTTGGTGAATGTCCGCGAGCGTATCAGCCTCAGCGGGAGCGGCTGCGGGATGCCAGCGAAGGCGGTCCTGCCCGCACCCAGGGCGATGGGGTTGACGACGAATTGGTACTCGTCGATCAGGCCATGCTCTGCCAGCTGCGCGATGATCGTGCCGCTGCCGAGGATGACCAGGCCGGCGCCGTCACCGCGCTTGAGCGAGCTGATTGAGGCGACCGGGTCGCCGGCGATGAGGGTGGTGCGATTCCACGTCGCCGCGGCGAGGGTGCGGGAGAAGACCAGCTTGGGCGCCTCGTTCATGCGCTTGGCGACCTCCGGAAGCAGCTTCGCTGCCTCGGGAGTCGGCCAGAAGGAGGCCATGAGCTCATAGGTGAGCCGGCCGAAGACGAGCGTTCCGGCACCGCGCGCATTCTCCCGCGTGAAGGCCCTGAATTCGTCGTCCGCCGCGTCCTTGGCCCAGCTCATGCTGCCGTGACGGTCGACAAAATACCCGTCCAGGGAGATGTTATTGAAAGCGACCACTCGCTGCATGGCCAGTATCCTCGATCACAATTATTTAGCAGTTACTTAAATGTAAAAGGGCATCCCCCGATCGTGGCTGCGATCATGTCCGATCTCCAGATCTGCGCGCGTACGGTCCTCAGCGCCGTGCAGGTCGCACCACAAGAAAGCACCGCCCGGTCATGACGACCGGGCGGTGCGAAGAAAAATCCAGGCAACGACCTACTTTCCCCTTACGAGTATCATCGGCCCTGGCAGGCTTAACGGCCGTGTTCGGAATGGGAACGGGTGTGACCCTGCCGGTATGATCACCTGGAAAAAATTGTAAAGATCACCGCTCACCGGGCGGGCACAGCCACGGGGTCACCCCCTGCCGTACCAACGCCTCCTGTGGCAATGATACAATCGCGGAACAGACAGCATGACGATCAAGCCAATGGGCCGATTAGTACCGGTCAGCTGAGCGCCTTTGGATATACGCGCTTACACCTCCGGCCTATCAACCTGGTGGTCTACCAGGGACCTCATAGGGACAATTTATCTCAGGGTGGGCTTCACGCTTAGATGCTTTCAGCGTTTATCCCGTCCGTGCGTAGCTACCCGGCACTGCACCGTGCGGCACAACCGGTACACCAGAGGCACGTTCTTCATAATCCTCTCGTACTAATGAAAAGTCCCTTCAATTGTCCTGCGCCCACAGCGGATAGAGACCAACCTGTCTCACGACGGTTTAAACCCAGCTCGCGTACCGCTTTAAATGGCGAACAGCCATACCCTTGGGACCTTCTCCAGCCCCAGGATGCGATGAGCCGACATCGAGGTGCCAAACCACGCCGTCGATAGGGACTCTTGGGCGTGATCAGCCTGTTATCCCCGGAGTACCTTTTATCTGTTGAGCGATGACCCGTCCACATGGGATCACCGGATCACTAGAACCTGCTTTCGCATCTGCTCGACGTATCAGTCTCGCAGTTAAGCTGGCTTGTGCTCTTGCACTCCACGTACGATTGCCAACCGTACTGAGCCAACCTTTGTGCTCCTCCGTTACTCTTTGGGAGGAAGCCGCCCCAGCCAAACTGCCCGCCTGACAGTGTTCCCGGGATTCCACATCCCAGGTTAGAATTCCCATGACGCAAGAGTGGTATTTCACTGGTGGCTCCCCTTCGACCGGAACCGAAGGATCAGCGCCTCCCACCTATGCTACGCATGCGTCACAGAAACACAGTATCAGGCTGCAGTAAAGGTTCACGGGGTCTTTTCGTCCTGCTGCGGGTAATCGGTATCTTCGCCGATACTGCAATTTCACCGAGTCTCTGGTTGAGACAGTGCCCAACTCGTTATGCCTTTCATGCAGGTCGGAACTTACCCGACAAGGAATTTCGCTACCTTAGGACCGTCATAGTTACGGCCGCCGTTTACTGGGGCTTGACGTCAGAGCCTCGCCTTGCGGCTAACCCCTCAGTTTGACCTTCCAGCACCGGGCAGGCATCAGTCCCTATACTTCCACTTGCGTGTTTGCAGAGACCTGTGTTTTTAGTAAACAGTCGGTTGGGCCAATTCACTGCGGCCGTCTCAGGCTTTTACACCCAGAACGGCACTCCTTCTCCCGAAGTTACGGAGTCAATTTGCCGAGTTCCTTAACCAGAGTTCTCTCGCGCACCTGAGGCTACTCGCCTCGCCTACCTGTGTCAGTTTTAGTACGGATTCTGAAGACGTTATCTCCCGACGGGCTTTTCTCGGCACAGTCATCAAGGGCCTATACAGCTCAAGGCTCTTGCCGCATGGCAGGGGTGCACCCCGTCTTTCAACGGGGCAATCCTGCCATGCAGGTGGGCCAACGGTCGGCTCCACCCCCCTACTCCCATGCGTCCCCCGTGGGCACCTCTCCAGAAGGGCCGGAATATTAACCGGCTGTCCATCGACTACGCCTTTCGGCCTCACCTTAGGATCCGCCTCACCCTCCGCGGACTTACCTTGCGGAGGAAACCTTAGGCTTACGGTGACCAGGATTCTCACCTGGTTTATCGTTACTCATCCCAGCATAATCACTTGATAGCGGTCCAACACTCCTCTCGGTATGCCTTCATCCTGCTATCAACGCTCCTCTACCCCGCGCCAGTCACCGCAGTGACCAACGCAGCCAGAGCTTCGGTAATACGCTTAAGCCCCGATTATTTTCGGCACGACCGTGCATCGACCGGTGAGCTGTTACGCACTCTTTAAATGATGGCTGCTTCTAAGCCAACATCCCGGCTGTCTTAGCACAATCACTTCCTTTACCACTGAGCGTATTTTTGGGACCTTAGCTGCTGGTCTGGGTTCTTTCCCTTTTGACTATGAAGATTCGACCCCACAGTCTGAGCCCCGGGGTTCGGCGAATGGTATTCGGAGTTTGATTGGGTTTGGTAACCCGGTAAGGCCCCTAGCCCATTCAGTGCTCTACCCCCATTCGCTACACGCCCGAGCCTATACCTATATATATTTCGAGGAGAACCAGATATCTCTCAGTTTGATTAGTCTTTTGCTCCTAGCCACAAGTCATCCGAGAACTTCTCAAGGTTCACCAGTTCGGTCCTCCACGAGGTGTTACCCTCGCTTCAACCTGCTCATGGCTAGATCACTAAGTTTCGGGTCTACCGCCAACAACTGATTCGCGCTATTCACACTCGCTTTCGCTACGCCTCCGGTCCGAAAGACCTTAAGCTCGCTGATGACGGTAAGTCGCTGGGTCATTATGCAAAAGGCACGCCGACAGCCTGGACTTGCGTCCATAGGCCTACGACTGCTTGTAGGTGATGGGTTTCAGGATCTATTTCACTCCCCGCCAGGGGTACTTTTCAGTGTTCGCTCGCGCTACTCGTTCACTATCGGTCTCTCAGGAGTATTTAGCCTTAGAGTGTGGTCACCCCAGATTCACGCCGGATTTCACGAGTCCGGCGTTACTCAGGTACCGACTTGGGCTGATTTCGCTACGCGTACGGGCCTATCACCCTCTTTGGGATCGCTTTCCAGCGTCTTCCACTCGCGTCCTCAGTCCCGTTATTGTCGGCCCTACAACCCCGCAGAGCAAGCTCCGCGGTTTGGGCTCTGGCGTTTTCGCTCGCCGCTACTAACGCCATCTCATGCGATTTCTCTTCCTCGAGCTACTAAGATGTTTCAATTCACTCGGTTAGCCCCGACCTTGCGGTCGGTCATGTGGGTTCTCCACATGGGGTTGCCCCATTCGGACATCCGGGGATCACAGGTTCGGTGCACCTACCCCCGGCTTTTCGCAGCTTAGCACGTCCTTCATCGCCTCTGAGAGCCTAACCATCCATCCATCACCCTTATCTACTTGAATATCGTCATGCTTGTCTGTTCCACGAATATATCATTGTCAAAGGGTCTTGGCGTCCGCGTGAGCGGGCACCAAAAATCTTGGTGAGGGAACCGGGTCCTGCGCGCGGCCTCTCAGGCCTGCGGCGCGGTTGGCGCGGGGGGGGGCTGCGCCCTCAGCGAGCTGGGCTCGCGTCTGGATGCGCGTCTGGATGCGTTTCAGTGGTGGAGGTAAGGAGATTCGAACTCCTGACATCGTACTTGCAAAGCACGTGCTCTACCAACTGAGCTATACCCCCAGGGGTGCGCCAGGCGGTGTGCGTCCAGCGGCCCAGCCACATGGTGGCCAAATGGTGGGCTTAAGTGGACTCGAACCACTGACCTCCCACTTATCAGGCGGGTGCTCTAACCAACTGAGCTATAAGCCCGGGTGGTTCAGCTGGTGTGCGCAGTCTGTCCATGACCCCGTAGGGTGTGCGCGTCGATCTGCGCACCGCTCCGGTTCCGTCGTGTGTATCGCTGTCAAAGAATCAGGCGGGTGCCTGACTGCCGGCCGCTGCCCCTGAGGGCTGCGCACTGGACTTGCTGATGACGGCTGCCGTGGCAACTCACCAACCGTGGAAAAAAGAGTGCTAGTATCATATTGTTATGGACCGTGGCGGCAGCTGCAGATCCCATCGTTATGATGAGCTCTCGTTGCCGTAGTACGAAGTACTACGTGGTCGCCACTTCTAGTTATCCCTAGAAAGGAGGTGATCCAGCCGCACCTTCCGATACGGCTACCTTGTTACGACTTAGTCCCCCTCACCGGCATCACCTTCGGTGCGTCCCTCCTTGCGGTTGGAACTACAACTACGGGTGCTGCCAACTCGGGTGGCTTGACGGGCGGTGTGTACAAGGCTCAGGAACAAATTCACCGCGGCGTGGCTGATCCGCGATTACTAGCGATTCCAGCTTCATGTGGGCGAATTGCAGCCCACAATCTGAACTGAGGGTGGCTTTCTGGGATTGGCTTCGCCTTGCGGTTCTGCAACCCTTTGTACCACCCATTGTAGGACGTGTGTGGCCCAAATCATAAAGGCCATGATGACTTGACGTCGTCCCCACCTTCCTCCTGCTTGCGCGGCAGTCCGACTAGAGTCCCCGCCATTACGCGCTGGTAACTAATCGTAGGGGTTTCGCTCGTTAAAGGACTTAACCTAACACCTCACGGCACGAGCTGACGACAGCCATGCAGCACCTGTTCCGGTTACTCCATTGCTGGAAATCATCTGGCTTTCACCAAACTAATCCCGGTATGTCAAGACTTGGTAAGGTTCTGCGCGTTGCTTCGAATTAAACCACATCCTCCACCGCTTGTGTGAGCCCCCGTCAATTCCTTTGAGTTTCAGCCTTGCGACCATACTCCCCAGGCGGAGCACTTATCAAATTGTCTGCGGCAGGCACCGATAGCTCGGCACCCACCTAGTGCTCATCGTTTACGGCGTGGACTACCAGGGTATCTAATCCTGTTTGCTCCCCACGCTTTCGTGCCTCAGTGTCAGTTGCGTACCAGTAACCCGCCTTCGCCTCTGGCCTTCCGAGCAATATCTACGCATTTCACCGCTACACTGCTCGTTCCGGTTACCCCTCACGCACTCAAGCTCGCCAGTATCACAGGCCATTTTCCGGTTGGGCCGAAAACTTTCACCCGTGACTTAACAAGCCACCTACGCACCCTTTATGCCCAGTAATTCCGAACAACGCTTGCCCCACATGTATTACCGCGGCTGCTGGCACATGTTTTGCCGGGGCTTCCTTTAGGGAGCAGTCAAGCCTGGCGCTGTTAACACCAGACGTTTCCCCTCCCTTGACAGCGGTTTACAACCCAGAGGGCCTTCATCCCGCACGCGGCGTGGCATCATCAGGCTTGCGCCCATTGTGAATGATTCGCGACTGCAGCCTCCCGTAGGAGTCTGGGCAGTGTCTCAGTCCCAGTGTGGCCGGACACCCTCTCAGGCCGGCTACTGATCATCGCCTTGGTGGGCCGTTACCCCGCCAACTAGCTAATCAGAGTTAGTCCGCTCAAACAGCGCCAGGTCCCGAAGGAGCCCCGACCTTTGACCTCTGCCCCCGTGGGGGCCGTGGTCTTATCGCGCATTACAATCCCTTTCGGAAAATTATTCGCGTCTGCTCGGTACGTTGACTAACCATTACTCACCCTTACGCCGCTTTACTCGCCTTTCGGCTTTCTCGCTCGACTTGCATGCCTAAACCCCGCCGCCAGCGTTCGTTCTGAGCCAGGATCAAACTCTTCATAATGAATCGTTTGTCTGGTTCTCATTTGTCGTGCCGATACCCCTTGCGAGATACCGGCACGCGTTGTTCGTGCCTCGCTTGCGCGAGGCACAGGTCATCGCAGGACGAGCCCGCGACAACCAACTCTCTTTTCCACGGTTGCTGAGTTGTCAAGGAGACCCGAACCCGTTCCGGCTTTGAAGGGCCGTACCGTGCGCGGGGGGTCGGATTCTGTAGGGTGCCGCCCGGCTGTCAAACTGTATTTCCCCCGCCACAGGGGGCCAGCGCTCAGCTCGGCGAAGACGGTCCCCGCAAGCGGGCCAGATCCGCCTCCAGCGCGGTCAGGAAGGGCGTGAACTTGGCCAGGTTGCTCTCGGTGAGGGCCACCAGGTTCTGGTGCGCGCGCTTGACCAGCTCGATGCGCTGCAGCGGGCTCAGCGCCGCCGCCGCAGGCAGATTGACGAATTCGACGCTGTCGCTCAGGTCGCAGCGCTCGAGCACCGGCAGGACCGCGCTGACCCCGAGCATATGCAGCAGGCGCAGATTGTGCTCGGTGGGATTGACGATGATCAGTCGCCCGCCGCTCTTGACCAGCTGCTGCGAATACCCCACCAGGACGCCCATGAACGTGCTGTCCATGCCGGTGCATGCCGACAGATCGACGCACAAGGTGGTGGCATTCAGGCGGATCTCCTCCTGCAGGAAGACGTCCAGCATCGGCGCATTCTTCATGTTCGCCAGGCCGACCGCGCGGATATAGACCGTCGCATCGGCGCGCGCCACCAGATAGCTTGCCAGGAGGGGACTCAACGCTTGGCCCCAGCCATCAGCGCCTTGGCCTGACCGAGCGCGGCGGCTCCGCCGCCGAGCATGTCCGCCAGCTCTGCCATGCGCCGTTCACCGCTGAGCTCATCCACTGCTACCATCGTCGTGGAATCGCCCTGCACTTTGCGCACGGTATAGTGGCGGTGAGCAGCTGCCGCCACGTGCGGGGTATGGGTCACCGCGATGACGGTACGGTTGCGAGCCAACTGCGCAAGTTTCGCGCCAATGGCAGCCCCGAGCCGTCCGCCGACGCCGCTGTCGACCTCGTCGAAGACCAGGACCGGCGTGCCCTCGTGCTCGGCGAGCACCACCGCCAGGGCGAGGGAGAGGCGCGCACCTTCGCCGCCCGACACCACCGCGCCCAGGCGCCCGGCCGGCAGCCCCGGATTGGTGGAGACCAGGATCTCCTGGTTCACCGTCCCTGATGGCCCTGGCGGTGCCGCCGGCTGGCTGCCGAGGCTCAAGGCGACCTTGGGCATGCCCAGGTCGGCAAGCTGGTCGGTGACCGCCGCCGCGAGGGCGGTGAAGCCCTTGGTGCGGGCCTTGGCGAGCGTGTCTCCGAGGGTCTGGCGCCCGGCCTGCGCCGAGCGCTCCTGCGCGATCAGCTCGGCACGCCGCGCATCCAGGCCCTCGAGCGCGGCAATGCGCGCCTCGACCGTCTGCCAGGCTGCCAGTACCGCCTCCTCGCCGTCGCCATGCTTGCGCATCACGTCATACCAGGCGTTGCGGCGATCCTCCAGCCGCGCGAGCTCCCGCTCGTCGCCGACCAGGCGGTCGCCTGCCGCGGCGCAGGTCGCGGCCGCCTCGGCCACCAGCTCCGCCGCCTGGCTGCAGGCGCGTCCGGCCTCCGCCAAGCGCTCGTCGGGGGCATTCGCCAGCACCCGCGCCTGCTGGGTGATGAGGCGCAGCGCGCAGCGCTCGCCTTCGCCCAGGACTTCGGCGGCCTGGCCGGCATGGCGGCGCCACTCCTCGATGCCGGAAAGCAGGGAGAGGCGGCTCTCGAGTTCCGCGAGCTCGCCGGCACGCGGCGCGAGGGCCTGGAATTCGCGGGCTTGGAAGCGCAGGAACTCGAGCTCCTTGATGCTGTCCCGTCCGCCATCCTCGAGCTCGGCGCGCTCGCGCGCCAGGGCCAGGCAGCGCTGATGGGCTGCGCGGTAGCCTTCGGCCATCGCGGTCAATCCCGCAAAGGAGTCGAGCAGCCGCAGCTGGAGCCCGGGATCGCCCAGGCGCTGCTCCTCGTGCTGGGCGCGCACCTCGACCAGCAGGCCGGATGCGGCTTGGAGGGCGGCGATGGTGACCGGGACATCGTTGATCCACGCCTGCGAACGCCCGGTCGCGGTGAGGCGCCGCCGCAGGATGTAGCCGCCGTCAGCGGCAGCCACGCCGCAGGCGGCCTCGATGGCGGCGATCAGCGGGCCCTCGATCTGGAACACCGCGCTGACGGTCGCCGCATCGCCATGCGGGCCGACCAGCTTGGCCTGCGCACGACCGCCCAGGAGCAGCGAGAGCGCATCGAGCAGCAGGCTCTTGCCCGCTCCGGTCTCCCCGCTGATCACCGTCAGTCCGATGCCCGGGCACAGGCGCGCCTTCTCGACGATGAGCAGATTCTGGACTACAAGTTCTGTCAGCATGTCGACCGTCCGGTGGGACGCGCAAGTCCATCATGTCCCGGGATCCGGACAAGGACTTTGCCTCTGACCGGACCTGCCGCCCAGCTCAGCCGCAAAAGGCGCGGACCGGGCGCGGCTGCGGCAGTCGCCGCGCTGCGCCCGGTCCTGCCGGGGACGACGATCGGATGCGAGCCTACTTGGCGCCAGGGACCAGGAGTGCAGCTTGCGCCTTCTGGTGGACCTCTTGCGCGGCCTGCTTGTCGGCCGGCGCAGCCAGGACCTCGGCCGCCTCGTCGGCCAGCTTGAGGGCTTCCTTGTTCATCCCCAGGCCGAGCTTGAGCCGGGCGAGGTCGAGGATGGCCGGGCCGTACTTGGGCTGGAGATGGAGCAGCTGCTCATCCCAGGGGACGCCGCGGGCGTACATCCCGGTCTCGAGTGCGATATGGCCCAGGGTATAGAGCGTCTGGATGCTGGAAGGGTGGGCCTTGATGCAGAGCAGATAGGTCTCATAGGCGTCATCCTTGCGCCCGAGCGACCACTGGTAACGCCCGAGATCGAAGAAGTTCTCCTCGCGCTCCGGCTCGGCCTCGACGATGCCGCGCAGCTGGGCGATGGCGAGATCGGGCTGCTCGCTGACGCGATAGCGGTTGACCAGCGCGCGGCGGGCGGGCAGGAACTTGCCGTCGGCGGCGACGGCGAGCTTGTAGCGCTCGATGCTGAGCTCGAAGGTCGCCGGCGCCTTGGTCGTGCCGATCTGCAGCTCGGCGTTGGCGATCGCCGCGGTCTCGATGACCTGGCCGCTGCCGAACAGGCTCTCCGGATCGCTGGGATTGAGGCGGATGGCGATGTCGTATTCGCGCAGGGCGGTGACGAAGTCGTCGACCGACTTGGGTCCGCCCTTCTGGCCACGGTGGAGATACACCGCGCCGAGGGCCTTGTGGATGCGGTAATCCTTGGGCGTCAGGTCGATGGCCTTGCGCAGGGCATCGATGGCCTCCTCATAGCTGCCCTGCTGGTCGAGGATGCGCCCGAGGTACCAGCGCACTTCGGCATTGTTCGGACGCAGGCGGATGGCCTTCTCGCACTGCCGGCGCGCCTCGTCGAACTCGCCCATGCCGGCGAGCGTGATGCCGAGCACGGCATAGGCATCGCCCTGCTCCGGATCGAGCTTGACCGCAGTGCGCGCATGCTCGACCGCCTCGCTGAAGCGCGCGTAGTTGTTCTCCGCTGTGGTCGTACCTACATTGTTCTCGGCCATCGCCTTGGCGAGCAGGTAGTTCATCGCCGCCTCGGTGACGCGGTCGGTGTTGGTCGGGGTGATGAGTGCCAACGCTTCGCGCAGGATCCTGGCGCAGTCATTGAACTTGGTCCAGGCGATCAGGTTCTTGGCGCGCAGGTAGCTGACCTGGATGGTATCGTAGACCGGCAGGTTCTCCGCCAGCGCCGCGACGTAGTGGTCCTCGGCGAGATCGTAGGCGTTCTCGCCGGTGAGGGTGTTCGCCTGCTCGACATGGTAGACCGAGACATCGGAGAGCGAGCCGGTATTGCTCACCGGCCGCAGCCCCTCGATGCGGATCAGCCCTGCGCCATCGCTGATCATCGCCACTTCCGCGATCAGATCGACGAGCTGGTACTTCTTCAGCTCTCCGATCACGGACGAGTCGCGCAGGTTCTTGGGCAGGAAGAGCGTGGTGACCGGCTGGGCGCGGACCTGGGGATCCCACACCGCCGCCCGCTCATCATAGGCGATGATGTTCTCGAAGGCATCGGGCTTGTAGGGCGAGTGCTGCAGATCGAAGAGGGTGCCGCTCTCGATGAACAGGCAGCGCACGCGTACGCGCACGTTCTGGTAGGCCGTGGGATGGGCCACCACATCCGCCAGCGTCACATCCTGGATCTTGAGATCCCCTGGATGGATCTCGTTGTAGACCTCCATGTAGGACGATGCATGCACCGTGGCGATGGGGGCGCAGCAGGCTGCCAGGAACGAGAGCAGGCGAAGTGGACGCACATATCCCCCTTGAGGAAGGCAGGTCTACGATGACACGACGTGATGGCCAGTGGACACCAGACGGGACCGCCGCCGACTATAAAGGGCCCGGGGCCATGCCACAAGCCTCTGGTTGCCCTCCCCCCGCGGGGAGGTTCAGGCACGCTTGACGCGCATCACCAGATCGATGATGAAGCGGTCGAGGGCATGGTCCTGGGCACGGTACTTGGCCACCTGCTCGCACGCATAGGCGACGCTGCTATGGCTCTTGACCGCGAAGGCCTGGCCGATGGCGGAATAGGTGTCCGCACTCGCCGATTTCATGATGTACATCGCGACGTGCCGGGCAGTTGCGCGCGGCCCCGAGCGGTTCCTGCCCACCAGGTCGTCGACCGTCAGCTCGAAATAGTCGGCGACCTCGCGCATGATCAGCTTGGCGCGTGGTTCGCCGGCGCCCCGGTCGATGACGTCGGCCAGCGCCTGGCGCGCAAGGGTGAGGTCGATGCGGCGCTGGAAGCTGGCGGCATAGGCCACCAGCTTGTTGACCGCCCCCTCCAGCTCGCGGATGTTGTCGGTGATGTGGTCGACCACGTAGGCGGTCACCTCATCGCCGAGGGTGACGCCCTGGGCCTTGGCCTTGGCCAGGACGACCTCGCGGCGCAACGCCGGATCGGGCTTCTCCAGGGCGATCACCAGGCCGCCGCTGAAGCGCTGGATGAAGCGCTCCTCGAGGTACTTGATGTCGGCCGGCGGCGCATCCGAGGTGATCACCACCTTCTTGCCCTGCTCGTTGAGCTGGTTGAAGGTCGAGAACAGCTCCTCCTTGGTCTTCACCATCTGCCCGCGGGAAAGGAAATGGATGTCGTCGATGAGCAGCAGGTCGGGGTGGCGCATCCTGACCCGGAAGGCCTGGATGCCCGCCGAGCCGAGCTCGCATGCGGCGATGTAGTCGTTGGTGAACTGCTCGCAGCGGATGTACTGGACCTTGCTCTTCGGGTAGCGCTCGCGGTAGGCCAGCGCCAGGCCCTGCTCGAGGTGGGTCTTGCCGAGGCCCGAGGCGCCGTGGATGAACAGCGGGTTCACCGGATTGCCCGGGTCCTCCAGGATGCGGGTGATGGCATCGTAGGCCAGGCGATTGCAGTGGCCGACGACGAAATCCTCGAGCACCTTGAAGCCATGGCCCCAGCGCTGCATGCGCGGATGTCCGTAGGGCGATGGCGCGCGCTCGCCGACCTCCTGGTCGCGTGAACGCTCCAGGCGGTTCTCGTGATCGCGCAGGGCGACGCCGGAGACGCGGCACCTGACCTCGTTGACCGCCTGGCCCAGGACCTCGGCCGCGACCACGATGATCTGGGCGGCGAAGCGGTCCCTGATGGTATGCTGGAAGAGCGCGGTCGGGCATTCGAGCGTCAGCACGCCCTCGGTGATCTCGATCGGCTTGACCTTGGGCGAGGCGAGCCACAGGCGCACCCCCTGCTCGTTCTCGGGGGAGCGCATGCGCTCCAGGATCGCTGGCCATGCCTGCGCGAGAGCTAGGACTTGTCGTGCCACATTCCGCCCTTCATCGATCGCCATGCCGTCTGCACCCACCCCGCACCCGCCGACCCCTCTCCGCTCCGACTCCAGACCGATCACTCCGCCTTTGGATAGCAGGGATCAGGGATTGGTCGACGCGGGACCACGTATGTATAGGTTCCCAAGTCCGACTCAAGAACGCGACCGCAGGGGTCTGGATCGACCTCTTGACTATCGCTTTTGCAAGCGCGTACCGATGAGTGCGGGATTTCGCCCGCACCGACATCCCGACGGCCGTCGTGATCACGCGAAAGACCGGATGAAACCAAGCGTCTGTTCACGGGTCGGCGATATGCCGCTGCGTACGTAGTAGCCGCTGGTCGCCCCGCCGATGATCAGAGCATGGGCAGGATCCAGCTTCGCCAGCAGTGAGCTGAGGAAGCCGGCGTTGAAATGGTCGCCCGCCCCGGTGGTGATGAGCGGCTTGGGGTCGAAGAAGCCGTCGACGCCGACGCTGCCGCCGCCATCGCGCTTCCAGGCGCAGGCCGCGGAACGCACCAGGTGGCACATCGTCCAGGCCAGTCCCAGACGCTCTCGCACCAGCGCGCAACCGGCGCGCGCCGCTTCCCATTCCGGGGTGGCATCGCTCCAGCGTTCGCCCAGCGCCTCGAGCACCTGCCGGCACTCCGCGCCATTCATGCCCAGCACCACATCGACATGGGCCTGGAGCTGGACCATGGCATCGAGCGCCGCGCGCACATCACTGAGCGTCCGCTTGGCGGGATCGGCGAGGTCGATGAACCACAGGGGGCGGTCCTGGCGCAATCCCGGCAGCACCTCGGCGGCGAGGCGCGTCCAGATCTCGGTCATGCCCAGCGTCATGGTCCAGTTGACGGTGGCGACGCCATCGGCTGCGCCGAGCAGCTCGCGCAGCTTGGCGGCGCCGATGACCTCGACCAGGCGCTTGTAGGTCACCTGGTCCATCGGCAGCAGCTTGCCCAGCATCAGCTTGCCATCGGCGAACTCGAGCGCATCGGTGACCGCTGCCCCGCCCAGGCTGATCGCCTTGGCGGCACGGGCGGCCAGGGGCGCGAACACCGGATCGATGGCGCCTTCTCCCAGCAGGCCGATGGCGGTCACCTTGAGGTTGTAGCTGCACAGGGCGTTGGCCATGATCGGGCCATTGCCGCCGATCTTGCTCTTCTTGACCACCAGCTCGAAATTGGCGCTCTGCCCGGCCGCCGCGCTCACCCTGGACCCGAAGTCGGCGATGGTGGGGATGGCATTGTAGGCCGTGACGCTCTCGCGCTTGCCGACCACATCGATGATGTTGTCGATGAAGCCATCGAACCCGACCACCACCTGAAAGGAACGTTGCGGGGGGAGCGCAGCAAGCGACTGCGCGGCGGCAGCGCAGAGAACGGCATCGGCCATGAGAACCTCCGGGGCGCGCCACCGTAGGCTGGCCTCAGGCCGTTCAAGGGACAGCCGCTGCTGTACCGCTCGGCCAAGCAGGGGCCGCGCCGACGGCGAGCGGAGGTGCGTCCTAGTGCTGGACGGCGCTCGCCAGGGGCGGCAGGGCGATCCCGGCGCCGCGCGCCAGCAACAGTACGCGGCAGAGGAACTCGACGGTCTCCAGGTGCCGGCCCGCCTCGCGTACGCTCATGCCCCAGGCATAGACCCCGTGACCGCGCACCAGCACTGCGGGAACCGACGGGATGCGTGCCGCCGTCACCCAGCGGCTGAGCTCTTCCATGTCCTGGCTATTGCCGACCACCGGCAGGTTTCGTGCGCACAGGTGGGTGGAGGTCCCGGCGAAAGCCTTCTGCATTTCGATGCCGTGCACCGCGACCAGCTGGTCGGCCTGCAGGCTGAGGGCGACCGCATGGGGCGGGTGCCCATGGCAGACCGCCGCACAGCCGACCGCCTGGTAGATGCGTACATGCAGGAGCGCCTCATCCGACGGCTTCCGGCTGTCGGGCAGCACGGGGCGGGAATCGGGACCAATGCGGATGAAGTCGCTTGGCTTGAGCTGCCCCTTATCGACCCCGGACGGGCTCATCACCGCCTGGAGCGGATCGCGCTCCAAGAGGGCGCTGACATTGCCGGCAGTACAGGCCATGAAACCCAGGGCCGCCAGGCGGGCCGCTTCAGCCGCTAATTGAGTAAGAATCTGCTCGCTCACAGCGTCTCCATGGCGGTACCAGCACCGTTGACTGGTCCTACCCGGCCCTCGGTGCAGGACAATGCATTCCAGCCATCTCGATCGCCAAACGGCGCTGCCGGAATGACGTAGTTGACAATGGAGCTGGTTCGAGGTTACCCATCCTGATTGACCCCCAGATGCCTGAACGACGATACCGACATCGCTATTGCCGCTGGCAGCCAGAACGGAGCAGCCATGAACACGTCACAAATGAATATCAATGAGGCCAGCAAAGCCTGCGGCCTGAGCCCTAGCGTCTTACGCATCTGGGAGTTGCGTTACGGGTGGCCCAATCCCAAGCGCAAGGCCAATGGCTATCGGGCCTACAACCAGCACCAGGTCCAGGAACTCAAACGGGTCTCCGATCTGGTGAAGCGCGGCACCCCCATCAGCGCCCTGATCATCGACGGCCTGCCACGCTGGCCCACCGACCAGGCGATCAAGCGCACACCCATGGGCCTGACCAAGGCACGTGCCATCGAGAAGCCGGCAGGAGTCCTGGAGGCGAAGCTCCAGGACGAGCTGATCGAGGCACTCGAGCAGCGTAATGCCAATCATGTCAAAGAGTTACTTCAGCGCGCGTTCTGGTCCGTCCGGCCTGCCGATGAGGTTCTCACGGCCCTGGTCCCCACCCTTATGGGTCTCGAGGAACTGGCCTTGGCGGAGCGGCCCTTGGCGGAGGACGCCGAGATCCGCCAGCTGATCAAGGAACGCAGCCAGCAGCTCCTGCGGCGCTATCGCAAGGGCGAGCTCGCCGATCGCTGGGTGGTGCCGGTCGCTGACAGCGACCAGGCGCTTGCCGCGGTCACCGCCCTGATCCTCTGCCTCCAAGGCATCCAGGCTCAGCCATGGTTCAACCCCATGCTGCCCACCTCCGGTTCCGTGCTCCTGGCCGGTGACCACCAGGATGCCAGCGCCTACAAGGGCGACCGGCGGATCATGGGACGCGTCTCGTCCCTGGGTGGAGCCGGCCTCAGCAGCCTGCAGAGCATGGCCGCGGCACCGGCCAAGCCGGTGGCCCCCGCGCCCCTGAGCGTCAACTAGACCGCATCCTGATCCGACGATCTGGGCGCCCACGGTTCTCGGCTCACCTCGAGGAGAGCTGATCGAGCCGTGCGCGCGGGCGCAGACGGGTTGACCACGCCCGCACGCCCGCCGGCGGCTGCACCTCTCCCACAGCCACGAAGGCCGATCCCGATCCGCTCATGATGGCGGGAACGCCGGATTCCCGCAGCCATGCCTGCAACGCCGCGACTTCGGGGCGTAGGCGGGCAGCCGAATCTGCAAGCCGATTGTGCAGCAGGCCGGCAAGCCGTGGGCCGTCGCACGCCGCCAGGGCGTCCCGCCACCAGCCATCCCCGCGCGGCTGCCGCACCGAGCGCTCCTCCGCGGTCAACGCGGCGAACACCGCCGGCGTCGGCAGCGGCGCCAACGGCATCAGCAGCGTGACCGGCAGCGGCGGCAGCTCGGGCAAGGCGACCAGGCGCTCGCCGCGCCCACCGCCCCACGCCGTCCCGCCGATGAGGAAATATGGCACATCTGAGCCGAGATCAGCGGCGATGGCGTGGAGACCTGCGGGCGTATGCCAGCCAGGCAGCAGCCGGTCGAGCGCACGCAGCACGGCCGCTGCATCGCTCGAACCGCCTCCCAGGCCAGCGCCATGGGGGATGGCCTTGGCCAGGGTGATGCTGAGCGCTCCCGGCGCTGGGCTGCGTCCGGCGCAGAAGGCCACCGCGGCGCGCCAGGCGAGATTGCCTGCGTCCGCTGGCAGCGTGGGATCATCGCACACCAGGGCGATGGCCGCTCCCTCGGCATGCAGCTCCACGGTGATGCGATCCGCGAGTTCGACGGTCTGGAAGATGGTCTCCAGTTCATGGAAGCCGTCGCTGCGGCGGCCGAGCACCTCGAGGTAGAGGTTGACCTTGGCCGGCGCCGCAATGGTTATCCGCGCCGATGGTTCTGCCGGCCATCCGTTGGCGGGAGGCGGTGGGTGTGCGACTGGCATGGCATCCTTCGTGGTCGGTCGAGGCAGCGCGTGCCGACATCCGAGCGCTGCTCGTTTGCCCGGCTGAGCGCGCTTGACCGCCAGCACGCGATCATGCCCTGCGTCTATTCGAACCTATGACGAAGACAAGCGGGTACTGCATGCTCGCGTGGGTTCGCAGGACTGCGGCCGGCCGTTGAGCCCACGCGCCGGCGGACCATTGCGGCGTGGTGACATACCCCCTCAGGCATGTCATATGAAGTCCGTTGACAGGGTTGGGAATACCGCACA
>Ga0302279_10004197_pt1 | contig 17246 bp, 11 predicted proteins | sample III_Bog_N3_3_FD_194541 | JGI IMG/M metagenome (GOLD analysis project Ga0302279, IMG submission 194541) | Peat permafrost microbial communities from Stordalen Mire near Abisko, Sweden - III_Bog_N3_3 | ecosystem: Environmental > Terrestrial > Soil > Wetlands > Peat | place: Sweden: Abisko...
CGTCGTCATCCAGCTCGACGGGCTCGGACATAACTCAGACCTCCGGTTTATCACTCTTGAGCTTCGGCACTGGCACGATGGCGCAGTAACAATTCGGGTGGAACGGCGGCGCGAAGCCAGCGGTCCAACTATCATCCAGTGGGATCGCCCCTTCCGCCACTTCCAGGAAGAAATGCCAGCGCGCCTCAAGCAGCACGCCCGCCCATCATCTGCGCTTTCACAGCGGCACGAAGAAGATCTGCCGCGCGTGGGCGTTGCCGACGATGCCCCTTCGAGCCCTGACATGGTGCAACTGCCGGCCTGCAACCAAATCAGTGCACGCGGATCTCGCTGTGGGCGGATTGGCCGTCGGCGTCGAGGATGGTGAGGCGGTAGAACCCCGCACCCGGTGGCAGCCACGCGGCCTCGCGGCGCGCGGGATCGGTCGGCAGCCGGGCGCCGTCGACCAGGAACACCAGCGGGCGGCGGCCGCCCATGGCGCGCAGCGTGATGCTGCCTTCGCCGCGCAGTGAGGCGTTCGGTGGTGGGAACAGCAGGCGCAGGGCGTCGGATCGGCTTTGTGCGACGGCGGTGGTGTGCGGCAGTTCCGACGGTGGCGGGCGTGGGGCTTCGGGCAGCAATGTGAATAGCCTGGCCAGCAGCGGCAAAGCCAGGGCGCGTCCGGTGGCGCCGGGCAGGGGGGTGCCGTCTGGCCTGCCGACCCAGGCGATGGCCACGTGCTGTTCGTCGAAGCCGGCGGCCCAGGCGTCGCGGCCGCCCCAGCTGGTGCCGGTTTTCCAGGCGATGCCGGCGGGGCCGCCGTCGGGGAACGGCTGGGTCAGGATGTCGGCGATCACCCCGGCACCGCGCGGCGAGATCAGCCGGTGGGCGGCTGGTGGCGGTCCGGCCATCAATTGCAGCGGCACCACGCGGCCGTCAGACGCCAGTGCGGCGTAGAGGCTGGCGACATCACGTACGGTGGTGCCGACGCCGCCGAGGGCGAGCGGCAGGGAGGGATCGGCCACCCCGATGGCGCGTGGTGGCATATGCAGGGCGATGCCGGACGATTGCACTCGGGCGAGGAATTGGGCTGGGCCGAGTTCGGCCAGCAGCGCCACCGCCGGCAGGTTGAGCGAGCGGCGCAGGGCTTCGGCCATCGTGACGGGGCCTGCGAAACTGCGGTCGAAATCCTCAGGGGCGTAGGCGCCGAAGCGGCGGGGCAGATCGTCCAGCCGTGTCTGTGGGCCGGCCTGACCGGCTTCGAAGGCCATGGCGTAGATGAACGGCTTCAGCGCGGAGCCCGGCGAGCGGATGGCGCGGGTGAGGTCGAGTGAGCCGCCGGAACTTACGAGGGCGCGGATTTCGCGGGTGCGCAGGTCCGCCACCAGCAGCGCCACCGCCGCGTGCTCGGGGAGGTCGCGGGCGGCGGTGCTGGCGATGGATTCCAGGGCTGTTTGCAAGGCCAGATCGAGCGTGGTGGTGGCGCGGGGTGTGGGGGTGGGATCGAGGGCGAGCAGGGCGTGGCGGGGCATCGGTTGGCGTCGCTCGGGCACCGGGCCGCCGTCGGCTTGCAGGATGCGGTCGCGCACCGAAGCCGCCCGCAGCGGGTGTCGATCTGGCCGGAATGCCTCGGGCCGGCGTGGGATGGCGACCAGCAGGGCGGATTGGGCGGCGTCGAGTTGGCGGGCGGGGGTTCCGAACCAGGCGAGGGCGCCGGCGCGGACGCCTTCGAGATTGCCGCCGTAGGGCGCGAGGGTCAGCCACATGCCGAGTATGTCGCGCTTGCTGTAATGCGCCTCCAACTGCAAGGCGCGGGCGATTTCTATCAGTTTGGAGCGGACCGTGCGCGGCCGTGGGGTGAGGAGGCGGGCGACCTGCATCGTCAGGGTGGAGCCGCCGGAGACGATCCGAACGGCGCGCAGATCCTGGGCTGCGGCGCGGGCGAGGGCCAGGGGGTTCACGCCGGGATGGCGCCAGAACTGGCGGTCTTCGGTGGCGATGAGGCGGTCGATGAACGCCGGATCGACATCCTCCACGCGGGTGCGCAGCCGCCAGACCCCGCCGGGGGCTGGCCGGAGAGCGAGCAATCTGCCCTGGCGGTCGAGCAGTTCGGTCGCCGTCGTCTGCAGCCGGCCGAGTTCGGGTGGCAACGCACGGTCGAGCGCCAGCATGCCGCCGGCGAGGGCGAGGATCAGCGCGACCGCGATGCGCAGCCTATTCAAGCGGCAGTATTTTCACCCGGCCCTCCGCCTGCCGGGCCTGGAGTGCGGGGCGATACATGTCGGCGATCTCGGCACCCGGCAGGGCAAAGCTGCCAGGCGTCACGGCGCGCAGCCGCACGGCGAGGCGGATTTCGGTCTGCTTGGCCTCAGTCTGCACGATGGCGGCGTAGCGGTCGTCGGCCGAGGGTTGGGCGGTCGGTTCGGTCAGATTGTCGAGCCAGGACATCCCCGGCACCGCTTGGCCCTCGGCGGGGGCGGTGATGCGCCCGGCGATTTCCCAGCCGGCCGGCAAGCCTTGGGTGAGCATCAGGTTGTGCGCCTGGCCATCCTCGATTTTGGCCTCCAGCAGCAGCACGAAGACGGTGTTCTGGTGGAGATGCTCCAGATCGAGCTTGCTGCCGTCCAGCGCCAGGAAGCTGCGGGTGATGCGCATGCCCGCGCGTGAGGCCGGCGGCTTTTCGGCGGGAATGCCTGAAATGGCGACGGTCTGCCAGACCGGGGCTTTGCCGGCGTTCTTCACCGTAGCCGGCCCGTCCAGTTGGAGCTGCGGGCCAAGCGCTGGGCCGCCGCTGGCAAGATGGATATCCGGCGGCTGCAACCCGCGACCGAGCACGGCGGCGGCGGCGGCGGCCCAGGCCTGTTCCTGGGTGCTGAGCGATGCCGGCACGAAATCGGCGCCGGGAAGCCGTGTGATCAAGCCAGCAAGCTCGGTGGGCAGCAGATTGCTCTCCTTCAGCAGCACCGCAACGGCGAGTTGGTCGCGCACCGCGGTGCCGTCGTCGAACGCCCACCAGGTACGCTTCGGGGCCAGCAGGGCGGCGCGGAAGGCGGCTTCGGCGCGCGGCTGGTCGTGCGCCAGCGCCAAGGCGGTACCGAGTTGGGCGCGTGACAGTGGGGTCGGCAGTTGCTCCAGGCTCTCCATCAGCACGCGCGCCGCCCCCGGCAGTCCCTTGCCGGCGGCGGCGAGCACGTAGAGCCGGTAGGCCTGGGCTGCCAGCGCCTTCGGGTCGTCCTCGGTGCTGGAAGCGGCGTCACCGAGGAATTTCAGCGCGTCGCGCATCGCCTGTTCCGGCACCGTGGCGCCAGCAGTGCGGGCGCGCAGCAGCACGTCGGTGGCGTAGGCAGACAGCCACGGCTCGGCGTCGTCATTACCGGACCACAGGCCGAACCCGCCGTCGAAGCGTTGGCGATCGAGCACCAGGGCCACCATCTGCTGCAACCGCGCGGCACGGTCGGGGCCGGCGAGCGGGCCGTCCGGCAGCAGGGCGAGCGGCAGGGCGCGGCTGGCGGCCTGTTCGAGGCAAGCGAACGGGTAGTTATCCAAGGCCCGCAGCATGGCGCCGGCGTCATAGCGCACCGGGGCGCCGAAACTGGCGGTGGCGTGCCAGGTGCCGGGCAGGAAGCGCTCGGTCGCCGGTGCCAGTTTCAACTCTGCCCCCGGTGCGATTTCGCCGGCGGTGACCAGCGTCTGGAACGGTCGCGCCGGGCGGATGGTGATGGCGCTGTCGCGCACCACGTGAAAGCCGCCGGTGAAGCTGATGTCCAGCGTCACCACGCCGCGCCCGACGCCGGTGGCGCGCAGGCCGGTGGCCGGCAAGGAGCGGGCGCCCGGTGCCAGCGTCACCGCCAGACGGTCCGGCCCGGTCAGCGCCAGCGGGCCGGAGACGGAGAGTTTCGCCACCGCATCGCCGGCCGGCAGGTCCACGTTCTGCAGCATGACGGCGAGCCGGGTTTCATCGTCCGGCGCCAGGAAGCGCGGCAACAGCGCCTCGGCCACCAGCGGATCGCGCACGGTCATATCGATATTGGCCGCACCGATCCGGCTGCCCTGCCAACCCACCGCCATCAGCCGGATGGCGCCGGCGAAATCGGGGATCGCCAGCGGGATCGTCACACTTCCGTCAGCACCGATCTGCACCGGCGGGGTGAACAGCGACACCGTTCGCACGGGAATATCAGGCAGCGCGAAGCCGCCGTCGTCGCCGCCCTGGCGCAGCAGGGTGGCGTCGCCCTCGGCGGGCGGGATCAGCCGGCCCCAGTCATCGCGGATATCCAGGCCGAGACGCCGCCTGCCAAGGAAATGCGGGGTGGGGTCGGGCGAGACGAAGCGGGTCAGCCGCAGCACCCCCTCATCGATGGCGGCGAGGCTGACCCAGGCGCCGGGCGCTGCATGCAGTACGACGTTTTGGGTCATGCGCGGGGCAATCTGCGCGGGGGCGTCGATTGTGAGGTCAAGCTTGCGGGCGGCAGGATCAACGCCGATCCAGGTGAGCCCGATGGCGCGGCCGGGCTTGCCGGCGGCTTCGGCGGCCCCGCGGAACACATGCACCGTCACGTAGGCGCCGGGGCCCCAGCTTGCTTCCACGAGCACGTCGATGTCGGCGCCGCCTTCGGGCACATCAATATCGCGCAGGCTGTGCACGCGGTCGGACAGCACCAGCACGGTGGCGTGGCCGGCAAAGGGCGGTGCAATGTGAACGCGGGCGACTTCACCGGCGGGCACCACACGGCGATCGACGGAGACATCGACGCGGTCGGGCACATCCGGGCTGTCCGAACTCGCCCAGCCCGAGCGGAATCGCAGCGTGGTCACTGCCAGGCCGTTGTTTTGCGACACTTCCAGCCGGTAGCGGCCGAACGGCAGCTTGCGGGCGAAGTGCAGCGGCGCGTCGGCCGGGATGGCCACGGCCACCGTCTCCAGCGGCTCGTCGCGCCAGACCGTCTCGTAGCGGGCGAGGCTGCCGCGCATCACCAGGTGCCAGTTCGGCCGCTCGCGCACCAGCCGCAGTTTCGCGGCCATGCCGATCCGCACGCCGTCCGGCGACACCGCGGCGATGTCGAACGCCGCTTCGGTGTCGGCGTTGATGGAATCATCGGTAAATCCCGGCTTGATGCCGATCAGCGGTGTGGCAAGGCGTACCGGAATGCTCGCCTGCGCTCGGCTGGCGCGGCCGGCGGGGTCGTTGACGGCGATGGCCAGCTCGGCCTTCAGCGCCTGGGTGGTGTCTGGTGCCGTCTTCAGCAGGATCGGCAGCGTGGTGTGGCCGGCGGCGTCGGTCTGCGGCAGGTCGATATCCACGGCATCCGGCGCGAACGCCTCACCCTGCACGCCGATGCGGTAGCCGGCGAGGGAGGGGAACGGCGCGGGGTCGATCACCAGGTGCAGCGAGGCCTTGCCGGACAATTCGCTGGCCGGCGCCCCATAAAGGAAGCGCGCGGTGATCGGCAGATCCGCCTCGGTGCCCACAACGATCGCCGCCGGCAACGCGCCGACATCGACGGCCATGCGTTCCGGCACGAAGGCATCGACCCGAAAGCTGGTGGTGCCGATGGGCGGTGCGTTCGGGTCCACGCGGATCTCGGCGGTCCAGACCCCGGCGGGTGCGGTCGGCGACAGCGGCACGGCGAGGTGGATCGCCGCGCCTTCGGTGCGCGGTGGCACCGCTTGCAGGAACACCTGGCCGTTCGGACGGCGGATGGTGACCTGCGCCGGCAGATCGGCGGGCACCCCCGCGTTGTCGCGCAGCAGCGCCATCAGTTGCACGGTTTCACCGGGACGGTAGATGCCGCGATCCGGCCAGACGTAGGAATCGAACGGCCCCGGATGCGGCATGCCCTCCACGCCGCGGTCGGACAGATCGAAGGCGGCGACGTTGAGGTCCAGCGTGGCGAAATCCTCGCCGTTCTCCAGTTTGGCGAACGCCTGGATCGAGGCCGGCGCCAGCGGGCCGTCGCCGCGCAGCAGGGGTGCTCCGAAGCGGGCGACGCCGTCGGAGTCAGTGGTGGCCTCGCCGAGAATGTCGTTGTTGACAGCGAGCAGATGCAGTTGCACGCCCGGGCGCACGGCGGCGGTGGCGTAGTCGCGGATCTGCACCGTCAGCCCATCGGTGCCGCGCCAGACGCTGGGGGCGAGATCGGTGCGCAGCAACAGCTGCACCGCACCGGCGTCAGTGTTCGGGGTGCCGTCGCCGGGTTCGGCGATCAGCGCGTAGAGGCCGGGGCCGGCGGTGGTCAGCACATCCGGCAACGGCAGCGCGGTGCGGGCGGTTTTGTTGGCTGTGGTTTCCGGGATATCGGCCTGGCCGGTCCAGATGATGCTGCCGTTCTGGTTGGCGAGGCTTTCAGCGGTCCAGAGCTGCAACGGCTCACCCAGCTTCGTCCGCCGCAGCAGGCTTGCCACGTTGCGCTCGGTCAGTCGCAGCAGCCGCAGCGACACCGAGGAGAGGTTGACACTGCTCAATGTCACCTTGCTGGCCTGACCGCGTGGCAGCACGAACAGCCGTGTGTCGAAACCGATGTTCGGCGCACGGTTGCCCATCGCCACATCCAGCGTGGTGTCATGCAGCAGGGTCAGCCCCTGGGCGGCCGGTAATCCCGCCCGCAACGTTATGCGGGTAGTGCGGCCGGAGGGCAGGCCGGACAGGCAGAGCTGATCGCCTTCGCGGGTGACCGCGACATCCGGTACCGGCGGTTGCAAGGTCACCCAGTCACCCGGCACGAAATCGTTGCGGGTGGTCGGCGGCACGGTGAAGCTGATGCAGGCGCGCGGCTGATCGGCGTCCGCCTCGGTGGTGGTTTTGGCCACCAGCAACCCGGCGGCGCGGCTGGAGGCCTCAAGCTGGGCCGCCAGTTTCTGGTCATCCGGCGCCAGTGTGGCGGCTTCGCTGAGCACGGCGATTTCCTGGGCGCGGCGGTCCATGGCGCGCAAGGCATCGGCCATCAGCAGCAGGGCGGGAACGCCGGTGGCACCTTGATCGCCGTGGCTCCAGGCCTGCCAGCCCGCCAGCAGCGCCTTTTGCGGATCGGGCTTGCCGCGGCGCAGCCAGGCCTGGGCGAGGGCGATCCACTGCGCGCGCGTTGCGTTGCCCATGCTGAGGCGGGATTCGAGTGCGGGAACCGCTGCGTCCCAGTCGCCCTTGGCGATCGCGGCATCGGCTTTCTGGGCGGCCTTGAAGCGGTCCTCGTCGCTGGCGCCGGCGGGGAAATGCCGGGTGAGGCTGCTGGCATAGGCGCCGCTGTCACGCGGCAGGCCGGGAAGATCGAGCTCGGCGCGCGCGGATGTCGCGGTGAACAGCAGGGCCAGGAGGGCGAAGACGATACGTGTGACAGCCATTTCCCGAAATCTCCCGCCCAGGCGCTTGTTCTAGCGCAATCCAGCGGAAGGCCGAAGTCAAACCATCGTTGATGGCAACGATACAGCGGCGTTTCGCCGCTGCATTAACGGCCGTCGGCAATCCCTTGGTAAGCGCTGACGTATTCGGCCGAAGCTGCGCTGACGATGCCGACATGATCGCGCATGGCGCGGCCGGCAGTTTCGGCGTCGCCGGCGAGCATGGCCTGCACGACGGCGTCGTGTTCGCGCCAGGACAGATCAAGCCGGCCCTGGATGTTGAACTGCGCGCGACGGAATGGCGCCAACCGGGCACGGGTGGTGCGCAGCATGTCCTCCAGATACGAGTTATGGCAGCCGGCATAGAGCGCGAGGTGGAATGCGGTGTTGTAGGCAGCGTAGTCGATGGTGGCGCCGTCCTGTACCAGCCGGACGGACGCGGTATGCATCAAAAGCAGAGCGGACTTCTCCGCCGGGGTCATCGCCTCGGCCGCAAGCCTGGCGGCGACTGCCTCCAACTCGCCCATCGCGGTGAACATTTCGCGCAGCCGGGCCTCGGTGATCATGGCCACGATCACCCCGCGATGCGGCCGCTTTTCCGCCAGCCCCATGGCGGCCAACTGCCCGAGTGCCTCGCGTACCGGGGTGCGCGACACCCTGCAACGATCGGCGATTTCCTGCTCATCCAGATGCACGCCGGGCGCGAGGCGGCCGTGCAGGATGTCGTCGGCGAGTTGGGCGACGACTTCGTCGGCCCTTGTCACCCGCGGCAAGGCGGGCGAGGCGGCAGATGCAATCAGGCGGGGCGCGGGAAGCTGGCTCATCTTTGCATTCAATGTTGCATACGAAATTCTATGCAATCTCTCCTGACTGACGGGGTATGCCATAATTCATTGAATTTCAACGGTAAATAGAGCGCGGCGTGGGGCCTGCGAATGCAGGCCATGTAACATTGATGCCCTTAATTCAGTCATTCTGACCAAAATGCAGGCGATTATCCGGCGGTGCTCGACGGTGCCGCACGCCGGATTAGCGGATTTCCGCCACGACCGCGGATGGCACAGGTTTTGAAATGCAAATCGTATTCGCCACGCCACATGCAATGCCATGCGAAACGATCATGCCCTTCTGGGCCCTGCTGTTGTGAAAGGTATCGCCCATGTCGAGCCAGAATTCATTCTCCCGCCGGGCCTTGCTGCAGAGCGCCGTACTCGGTGCCGCCGGGGTGGCCAGCGTCGGCCTGCCGATCCGCGGCGCCGTGGCGGCCGTTGCATTCACCGTCGGCTTCATCTACGTCGGCCCGCGTGTCGACTACGGCTACAACCAGGCCCATGCCGCAGGCGCCGCCGTGGTCAAGAAGATGCCGGGCGTGAAGGTCGTCGAGGAGGAGCGCGTCCCCGAGACGGTGGCCGTCGAGAACACCATGGAAAGCATGATCGTGCAGGACGGCGCGACGTTGCTGTTCCCGACCTCCTACGGCTATTTCGACCCCTACATCCTCAAGCTGGCCAAGAAATACCCGAAGGTCACCTTCATGCACGCCGGCGGGTTGTGGCAGGCGGGCATGCCGCTGAACGTGCACAGCTACTTCGGCTATATCGACGAGCCCGAGTATCTCGCCGGCATCGTTGCCGCCTTCGTCACCAAGACCAAGAAATTCGGCTTCGTCGCTGCCAAGCCGATCCCGCAGGTGCTGCGCAACATCAACGCCTTCACCCTCGGCGCCCGCTCGGTCGATCCCAGCATCACCACCCAGGTGATCTTCACCGGCGAGTGGTCGATGCCGGTCAAGGAGGCCGAGGCCACTAACGCGCTCGCCGACCAGGGCGTTGATGTCATCACCTGTCACGTCGACAGCCCCAAGGTGGTGATCGAGACCGCCGAGAAGCGCGGGCTGTTCACCACCGGCTATCATGCCAGCCAGGCGGCGTTGGCGCCGAAGGGCTATCTGACCGGTGCCGAGTGGAACTGGGAAGGCCTGTATCCCAAGCTGGTGACCTCGGTGATGAAGGGCGAGACGCTGCCTTCGATCATCCGTGGCGGGTTGAAGGACGGCATCGTCAAAACGTCGCCCTACAGCGCCATCGTACCGGCGGCGGCGAAGGCTGCGGCGGACAAGGTGAAGGCCGGGTTTATGGACGGCAGCTTCTCGATTTTCAAAGGCCCGATCAAAGACAACAAGGGCAATGTGGTGATCCCCGCCGGTACGACTGTGCTGGGGACGGATATCAGCCTGGAGTCGATGAATTATCTGGTCGAGGGCGTGCTCGGTTCGACCAGCTAAGCGAGCCCGGCGATGGAAAAGCTGCAAGCGGCGGCTGGTGCGGTTCTGGTGCCGTTGCTTGCGGTGGTGGCCAGCCTGCTGCTGTTCGGTCTGTTCATCGCCCTGTGCGGCTACGACGCACTGGAAGCCTACCGCCTGATGGTGGTGGGCGCCTTCGGGTCGTCGTTCGCCTGGCAGAACACCCTGCTGCGCACCTCGCCGTTGCTGCTGACGGCGCTGTGCACGGCGTTGCCGGCGCAGATGGGACTGGTGATCATCGGCGGCGAGGGCGCCTTCGTTGCCGGCGGCCTGGCGGCGGCGGCGGTGGGCCTGCCGATGGCCGATGCCGGGCTGCCGCCACTGGTCGGCCAGATCGGCATGGCCGCAGCAGGGATGGCGGCGGGTGGCGCGGTGATCGCCCTGGCCGGTGGCCTGCGGCACTGGCGCGGGGTCAGTGAGACGATCTCCTCGCTGTTGATCGGCTATGTCGTGATCGCCGTGATGAACCAGTTGGTGGAAGGCGTGATGCGCGACCCCACCAGCCTCAACAAGCCCTCGACGCGGGCTTTGCCGGAATCCTACATGCTTGGGACGATGCCGGACTTCAGCGTGCACTACGGGCTGATCTACGGGCTGGTGTTCTGCGTGATCACCTATGTGCTGATGGCCCACACCACCTTCGGCTTCGCTGCCCGCATTGTCGGCGGCAATCCGCGCGCGGCGAAGATGGCGGGGCTGCCGGTCGGGCTTTTGACAATCGTGGTCTGCGCCATCGGCGGGGCGGCGGCCGGCCTTGGTGGCATGGTGGAAGTCGCCGCCGTGCAGGGCCGCGCCAACGCCACGCTCGCCGCCGGCTATGGCATGACCGGCATTCTGGTGGCGTTTCTGGCCCGGCAGAACCCGCTGGCGGTGATCCCGGTGGCGATCCTGCTCGGCGGCATCGGCGCCAGCGGCGGCCTGCTGCAACGACGGCTCGATCTGCCTGATTCAGCGGTGCTGGTGCTGCAGGGCATCCTGTTCGTGGTGCTGCTGGCCAGCGACGGCCTGGCCGGGCGGTTTTCCCTCCCGCGTTTCCGGAGAGCGCGCGCATGACCGGCGATCTCGGGTTGTGGACGGTGCCGATCGCCATGCTCGGCGGCGCCATCCGGGTGTCCACGCCATTCCTGTTCGTCAGCCTCGGTGAACTGGTGACCGAGAAAAGCGGGCGCATCAATTTGGGCCTTGAGGGCATTCTGGTGATGGGGGCGATGTCGGCATTTGCCACGGCCTATCTCAGCGGATCGCCCTGGCTTGGGGTGCTCGTGGCGGGGATTGTCGGTGCGGCGTTCGGCGCCCTGCACGCCGGCATTTGCTCGCTGCCGCGGGTGAACGACACGGCTGTGGGGATCGCGCTGATGGTGCTCGGCACCGGCGTCGCGTTCACCCTCGGCAAGCCCTTCGTGCAGCCGCACGCACCCACACTGGCGGCGCTCAACCTCGGCTTCTGGAGCGACATTCCGCAGGTGCGCGCGGCGCTGGAGGTCAACGCGCTGTTCGTCATCGGCGCCATCGCCGCACCGGTGTTACGCTGGGCGCTGGCCAACACCCGCTGGGGCCTGATCGTGCGCATCGTGGGCGACAGTTCGGACGCCGCCCGCGCCATGGGCTATTCGCCGCTGCGGGTAAGGCTATTCGCCACCTCCTTCGGCGGCTTCATGGGCGGCATCGGTGGGTCGTTCCTGTCGTTGTATTATCCGGGAAGCTGGAACGAGGGGCTGTCGAGCGGGCAGGGCTTTACCGCCGTCGCCTTGGTGATCTTCGCGCGCTGGAACCCGATGGCCTGCCTGTGGGCCTCGCTGCTGTTCGGCGCCGCCGGCGCGTTGGCGCCGTCGTTGCAGGCAGTGGGGGTGACCTCCGGCTATTATCTGTTCAACGCGGCACCGTATTTCCTGACGTTGGTCATCATGGTGCTGTCCTCCTCCTCGCGCCACCGCCTGGCCGGCGCACCCGGTGAGCTTGGCGTCACCCAATGATGGAAGGGATGCGGCCATGACCGAGGTTTTCATCAACGCCGACCCGTATCCCTGGCCGTTCGACGGCGCGCTTTCGCCAGATAACACCGTGCTTGTCATCATCGACATGCAGACCGATTTCTGCGGCGTCGGCGGCTATGTCGACAGCATGGGCTACGATCTGTCGCTGACCCGCGCGCCTATTGAGCCAATCAGCCGGGTTCTGGCGGCGCTTCGCGCCAAGGGCTATCCGGTGATCCACACCCGCGAGGGCCATAGGCCGGACCTCACCGACCTGCCCGACAACAAGCGCTGGCGCTCACGCCGCATCGGCGCGGGGATCGGCGATCCCGGCCCCTGCGGGCGCATCCTCGTGCGCGGCGAGCCTGGTTGGGACATCATCCCCGAACTCGCGCCGCTGCCGGGTGAGCCGATCATCGACAAGCCGGGCAAGGGCTCGTTCTGCGCGACGGACCTCGAACTGATCCTGCGCACCCAGGGCTGGCGCAACATCATCCTCACCGGCATCACCACCGACGTCTGCGTGCACACCACCATGCGCGAGGGCAACGATCGCGGATTCGAATGCCTGCTGCTGGAAGATTGCTGCGGCGCCACAGATCGCTCCAACCACGACGCCGCCCTTCACATGATCCGCATGCAGGGCGGCGTGTTCGGCGCCATCGCCACCTCCGAGCAGTTGCTGGCCGTGCTGCCATGACCGGCGCCATCGCCCTTGAAGTGATCGGCATGGGCAAGCGCTTCGGCGAATTGGCGGCGCTGGATGACGTGTCGCTGCGTGTTGCGCCCGGCAGCGTGCACGCCCTGCTCGGCGAGAACGGCGCCGGAAAATCCACCCTGGTGAAATGCATCATGGGCTACTACCAGCCCGACAGCGGCAGCGTGTTGATCGACAATCGTGAAGTCGAGATCAACAACCCCAAGGATGGCCAGGTGCTGGGGATCGGCATGGTCTACCAGCAATTCACCCTGGTGCCGTCGATGACAGTGTTGGAAAACCTGGTGATGGGCCGCGCCGACGTGCCCGCCATCATCAACTGGGGCGCCGAACGTGCGCGGTTGGTGGCGTTTCTGCGCGACATGCCGTTCCAGGTGCCGCTCGATACCAAGGTGGCCGGCCTCGCCGCCGGCGAACGGCAAAAGGCCGAGATCCTCAAACAGCTTTACCTCAACACCCGCTTCCTCATCCTCGACGAGCCCACCTCGGTGCTGACCCCGCAGGAGGCCGACGAGATGCTCGGCATGGTCAGGGGCATGGCGCAATCCGGCCGCCTCACCGTGCTGATCATCACACACAAATTCCGCGAAGTGCTCGCTTACGCGGACGCCGTGACCGTGCTGCGGCGTGGGAAACTCGCGGGTTCCGGACTGGTTGCCGATCTCATCGTGGACGGCATGGCCGCGATGATGATCGGCGAGACCGAAGTGGCGCCGCTGTCGGCGCGGGGCGATGCTGATTTCGGCGATGTTCGGCTGGAGGCCAGCGGTTTGTCGGCTGACGATGCAGACGGTGAACCTGCCGTGGTCGAGGTGAATTTCGCGGTGCGCGGCGGCGAGATCGTGGGGATCGCCGGCGTCTCCGGCAACGGCCAGAGCGAGTTGATCGAAGTGCTCGCCGGCCAGCGCGAAGCAACCGGCGGCGAAATGCGCGTGCACGGCGAGCCCTACACCGCCAGGCGCGAGGAAACCCAGCGCCACCATCTGGCGTTGCTGCCGGAGGAGCCGCTGCGCAACGCCTGTGTTGGGCGCATGAGCGTTGCCGAGAACATGGCGCTGCGCCAGTTCGACCGCCCGCCCTATGCCCGGGGCTGGTGGCTCAGCCGCGGCCGCATGCGCGCCTCCGCCCGCGAGTTGATCGCCCGCTACCGGGTGAAAACATCCTCACCGGACGCACCGATCGCCACGCTCTCCGGCGGCAACGTGCAACGCGCGGTGCTCGCGCGTGAACTCGGTGGCGACGTGCAAATCCTGATCGCCGCCAACCCGGTATTCGGCCTGGATTTTGCGGCCGTCGCCGACATCCACGCGCAGATCATGGCAGCACGCAACCGCGGGGCGGCGATCCTGCTGGTCAGCGAGGATCTCGACGAGCTGCTGGAATTGTCCGACCGCATCCTGGTGATGTTCGATGGCCGCATCGTGCATCAGGTGGCAACGGACGCGGCGGATCGCACATCGATTGGCCGGGCGATGGCGGGGCATTGAGGGTGATGGTTTGTCTCAGCGCGTGTCGTCGCCCACCTGATTGATCCCCGCATCGCGCCGAAACGTCGGCAAACCCACCCCCGCGGCGTCAAATCCTCCATCATTCGCCAGCGACTGGCCGTTCACGTAGCTCGCCGCCTTGCTGCACAGAAAGCCGACCAACTCAGCCATCTCCTCCAGCGTGCCGTAACGGCCGAGTGGCACGCTATCGTAGTAATCCGCGCGGATCGCCGGCGTGTGCACCAGCTTTGCCATCGCGGTCTCCACCGGGCCGGGGCACACCGCGTTCACCCGGATGCCGAAATTGCCAAGCTCCACCGCATACTGCTTCGTCAGGTGAATCAGCGCCGCCTTGCTGGTGCCGTACGCCACCCGCATCGTGCTGGCGCGCAGGCCGGAGATCGAGGCGATGTTGACGATGGCGCCGCTCTTCTGCGCCTTCATGATGGCCCCAAAGGCCTGGATGCAGAGAAAAGCACCGTCGAGATTGGTGGAAAGCACATACCGCCATTCCTCGAACGAGGTCTCCAGCGCCGGCTTGAACACCGCAACCCCGGCGTTGTTCACCAATGCGTCCACCCGGCCCCATTTCGCCATCACGGCAGCGGTCGCGGCCTCGACGTCGGCGGGATTGGACACATCGCATGCCAACGCCAGCACTCGCTCCGGCTGTGCCAAACCAGCGTCGGTTGCTGCCAGCGTGTCACTGTCGATATCGAGCAGTGCCACATGGTAGCCATGGGCCAGAAACCACTCCCCGATGGCCAGGCCGATGCCGCGCGCCCCTCCGGTTACAACGGCTATCAGCTTGGCTTCGCTCGCGTTCGACATATTATCCTGCCTCATAATTCAACTTTTTCCCGACATCGGCGGTAATCCGCGCGATGCCGGCACACTGCGTCAGATCTCAAGAATGGCCTTGATGACGCCCGCATCGGGCCGAAGCCAGTCATGAAACAGCTCTGGCCCGGCGCTGAGCGGGCCGCGATGGGTGCGCAGCGCCTCGGTCGGCACGCGTCCCGCCTGCATCTGGCGCACCACCTCGGCGAAATCGTCCGGCTGGGCGTTGCGGCTGGCAAACAGCGTGGTTTCGCGCTTGTGGAATTCGGGGTCGGAGAAGGTGATGTCCTGACGCACCACGCTCACCAGAACATAGCGCCCGCCATGACCGACAAAGCCGAAGCCGCGCTGCATCGCCGCCTGGTTGCCGGTGCAGTCGATCACCACGTCAAAGAACTCCCCACCGGTCGCAGCCCCGGCGATCTGCTCGGCCTCGGCGTTGGCCATCAGCAGGGCGTCGGCGCCGAGCTTGTCCCGGGTGAACGCCAAGCGGTCCTCCCGCACATCCATCACCGTCACATGCGCACCGCGCGCCTTGGCGAAAATCACCGCGGACATGCCAATCGGCCCAGACCCCACCACCAGCACCCGATCCGCCGAGGTAATCCCGCCGCGCTTCACGCCATGCGCGCCGATCGCCAGGAACTCGATCATCGCGGCATCGTCGAGCGGCGTATCGCCGACCGCCACGGCATATTTGGCGGGCACCGAAATCAACTCCGCCATGCCGCCATCCATGTGAACGCCGAGCACGCGGATGTTCTGGCAGGCATTGGTGATGCCCTTGCGGCAAGCGACGCAGTGACCGCAGGAGATATACGGCACGATATAAACATTCTGCCCGGCCCTGAGACCGCTGCCGTCGGGGGCATATTCCACGGTGCCGGACAACTCATGGCCCATCACGCGCGGATATTCCAGGAAGGGGTGGTGGCCCTGGAAAATGTGAAAATCCGTGCCGCAGATGCCAACACGGCGGACGCGCACCAGCACCTCCCCCTCGGCAGGAACAGGCTCCGGACGCTCAACCACTCGCAGCCGTCCCGGCTCGTCGCACAGCAGCACGCGCATCATTGGGTCTTTCTTAGTTGCGGCGATATCAACGCTGACGGCTCACGATGGATTGCAGAACCGGTGCCGCAGGCCGCTCGCCAACCCAGGCCAGAAACGCCGCGATGCGCCGCTCCACCTTGGTCGCGTGGTTCTGCGCGATATCGGCGAGGCGGTGCGCCAGGAATGGATTGAGGAAGCGCTCCATGGTCGCCGCCACGTAGGCCTCGGCCTCGGCCCGCATGCCGCGAACGGCAAAGACCGGCACCACCTCATCACGATACAGCGCTTCCAACCGCTTCCGCACAGCGGGATCGGCCAGTATCTCTCGCACTGTCTCATCGGCGGCCCTGGCCTCCCGCCGCCAGACATCCGCCAGGAAGGTATGGCCAAGGTTGAGGATGTGAAGCTTGAGCCGCTCAAAAGGCTCAAGGTCCTCAGCCAGGATGATGCAGGGATGCTCGCAGGGCAGCACCAGGCCAGGCCTGCGCTCGATCACCCAAAGCGCATAAGGCTCCGCGACCGCACCGATCGGCTCCAACGCCTCAGACACGATCCGATCAACCAGCGTGTCCGTCCACACAACGCCGTCGCGAACCCACGCCATAAAGCGCGCATCCGCACCCGCCGCCTCCGCCACCCGCAGCACCGCTGCCTGCAACGCCCGGCCATTTCGGTTCAACAGTTCACACGGCAAAATCGTCAACGCCCGCCCGCCAGCCAGCCAACGACGATGCAGCAGCGCGGCAAGCTTGCCCGGGAACGAGGCGGGCGGACCACCAGAAAACAGCCCCGGCCCTAGATCCGCATCCGAGATCTCGTAGCCAGTATCGCCCGTATTCGAAACAACATAATCGGCCGCGATCTCGAACAGCTCGCACAAAACCGCCCAATCGGCCGCAACCGCCAGCCCGCGCTCAACGCTCGTCACCATCAGCCGGCGCTCAACAGCAGCACCTTTCTCCATGCCCCGGATGATCACCGGAAAGCCGCCCGGCGCATTGAACGCGCCAACCCGGCCCGCCCTATCTGACGAAGCCGAAATCTGCACCACGGAGATCGGCCCCGCGTCCTGCCCGCCGACACGTGCCTCATGCACGAACAGATCGACATGCGCCTGCAGGAACCGGCTGGTGCCGAATTGGATAATGCAGCCGCTCATTCAGCGAATGCCCGGATTCCCGGGGTGGCCTGATCGGCCATGGGCGCCTCTCCCTGACATTGGCTGCCGTGTATTGTTATCGATAAAAGACGGGCGCAATTCAGCTGTCAAACGCTGCGAGACCAGCGGTTGGATCTTCGCCGAAATCACCCCCGAATTCGCCTTGGAGATCGACGAGGTCCGCGAGGCCTTACGAGTTGCCCTCGGCCAGGCATTTCGTCGAATGAGCTGCTGCCGGTTTCACGGACACCTTGATATAGAGTTTTGCTCAATGGGTTTGTTCGCCGTTTTCCGGGGGTATTCGACGTTGGGCGCATGGCTCGCAAAGGTGCTCGAATGCCGGTCAGGTCGTCGGACGCTCGGTTTGGTAAATATCGTGCATCCGTTGCGGCTAAGTTGGCCT
>Ga0302279_10004198_pt1 | contig 17245 bp, 14 predicted proteins | sample III_Bog_N3_3_FD_194541 | JGI IMG/M metagenome (GOLD analysis project Ga0302279, IMG submission 194541) | Peat permafrost microbial communities from Stordalen Mire near Abisko, Sweden - III_Bog_N3_3 | ecosystem: Environmental > Terrestrial > Soil > Wetlands > Peat | place: Sweden: Abisko...
AATATGACGCGCTCGGCCGAGCTCCTCGACTCGATCGCGGAGCTACGAAGCGCGCCGCCGCTCGACCTCGAGTTTCTCGCGCTCGACGCGACAGGTGAGCGCGAGGTGGTGTCGGACCTCGCACGGCGGGCCGTTCGAGCGCACGACGGCGCGATGGCGGTCTGCATCCTCGACACCGGCGTCGACTTCGATCACGCACTTCTCCGAACCGCACTCGCGAGACAGGACGTGCACACGTGCTTCGGCGAGGACGTCCGTGATCGCTTCGGGGCCGGTGGCGACTGGCATGGCACGGGTTCTGCGGGTCTCGCGCTCTACGGCGAACGTCTCGCCCACGCACTCGTCAGCGACGCGCCGTGGCAGCACACGCACCACCTCGAGTCGGTGAAGTACATTCCATCCACCGGAGCGAACGATCCCGACCTCTATGGCGAGATCACCAAAGAAGCTGTCGCGCGGGCCGAGACCGCGAGCCCGAATCGGCCACGGGTGATCGTGACGACGGTCACCGCCGCCCACGTAAGTCGGGGCGAGCCCACGAGCTGGTCTTCGGCCATCGATCAATTGTCGTCGGGGTACGACGAAGAGGATCGCGTGCGCCGGCTGATCGTCCTCGCCACGGGAAACGTTGTGCCGCACACGGGCTACGCACATCCGGATCGAAACCTCATCGAGGTGGTGGAGGACCCGGGACAGGCGTGGAACGCGCTTACGGTTGGCGCGTACACCGAGCGCACGCTCATCGAGGAGCGCGACTACGCAGGCTACGCGCCGATCGCGCCGGTCGGGCACCTCAGCCCGAGCTCGCGTACGACGCTCTCCTGGATCGGCGCAAGCCGCATGGCCCCTCCGCCGTTCAAGCCGGACTTTGTCTGCGAGGGAGGGAACTGGGCCCGTGAGAGCCCGGTCTCGACGCCGGTGCTCGTGGACAGTCTTACGCCCCTCTCGACACGACGTCGGGACGGTGTGGGCTCACGACTTCTGGCGAGATTCGGAGCGACCAGCGGCGCGGCCGCTCTCGGTGCAAACCTCGCCGCGCAGCTTCACAGCCAGTACCCGCGGCTTTGGCCCGAGACGCTTCGCGCGCTGCTCGCGCACTCCTGTCGGTACACGCCGGCGATGGCGGCGTGCTTCGACGGCCTGCCGAAGCGCAAGCGAGTCGAGCGCCTCCTGCGTTGCTTTGGCTATGGCGTGCCCGATCTTGAGCGCGCCAAGTACAGCGAGCGCAATGAGCTGACGCTTGTCATCGAACGGGAGATCCAGCCGTTTCGCGTCGACGTCGAGGCTCGCAAGGGGAAGACGAACCAGATGCACTTGCATCGCCTTCCCTGGCCTGCGGATGTCCTCGAGCAGCTCGGCGCCCTCTCGGTGCGCATGCGCGTCACGCTCTCTTATTTCGTCGAGCCGAATCCGGGAAAGCGAGGTGTCAGTGGTGATGCCCAGACGATCATCGTCGATCCCGCCCGATACCCCTCCTACGGACTCCGGTTCGAGGTCACGACGGCTGGTGAGTCGCCAGAGGCCCTGATCCGACGAGTGAACGCTGCAGACCGAGGGGACGACGAGGTGGTCGACGAGAGCAGCGATCTCGACGAGTGGGACCTGGGCCAGCTCCGAAAGCGCGGGTCGCTTCATAGCGACGTGTGGCGAGGAACCGCGGCTGATCTTGCGGACAAGCAAGCGATCGCCGTCTGCCCTGTCAATGGCTGGTGGCGCTTTCGGCACCGTGATCCGGACGTGTGCGAGCGGACGGCGCGCTACGCGCTCGTGGTGTCCATCGAGACGGATGCGGAGGGCGTCGACATCTACACGCCGGTCCTCAACCAGGTTGCGATCGAGCGCTAGTCCGGGTCAGGAGGTCACGGTGCGCCGTTGGTCGCCGGGGCGGCGAAGCCCCGGTTTCCGTGTCTTCGGCAGCGTCGCTTCTTCTGAATCGAGAGGCTAAGAGAAACGCGCCCCGTGGCGCGGTCTCCCTGGACGCGAATCGCGGGCTCACCGCGGGAGGTACTCGTGCCCTTCGGTCGCCGTCTCGTAGACGCGGATGTACCTCTCCGTCGTCGCGATGTCGGCGTGGCCGAGCCAGTTGCTCACCTGCTTGAGGCTCGCACCGTTCTTGTGCATGGCGCTCGCCCACGCGCGGCGGAGATCGTGCATCGAGAGGCGCGGCAGATTCGCCTCCGTGGTCACCCGCTGGATCTCCCGCCAGACGCTCTTGTCGTCGAGCGCGATTCCCTTGCGCGAGCCGATGAACGAGATGACGGCGGCAGCCGTGCGTTCCGATATCGGGACGTCTCGGAAGCGGTAGCCCTTCGTCGTCCAGCCAGGCTTCGGCGTGACGGTGAGGAGCATCCGCTTCCGGTCGAGGTCCGAGAGATCGACGTGGCGGGCCTCGTCGATGCGCAGGCCGCTCCCTCCGGTCAACCGGAAGAGCGCGGCGTACCCGGTGGGCGACGAGCGGTCAGCGGCGTCGAGGAACGCGTCGATCTGTGCCGGCGACAGCGTGATGCTGTTCGGCTTCGAACGCGGTTCCTTCAGTTTCAGCGTGCGGAACTTCCTCGCGTCGAAGGGGTCCTCGGCGATGATCCCCTCCCGCGCTGCGAACGCGAACATGAGGCGCACGGCGATCACGCAGCGGTTGATGGTCGCAGCGCCGGCGCCCTCGGCCGCGCGAGCGCGGACGTAGGCCGACATGATCGCGAAGGTCACGTCCTCCGTCGTCTTGACCTTCCGCTTTTCAGCCCACTCGACGAACATCGTGACGCGGTCGGTGTACGAGGCGGCGGTCTTCAGCGTGTGGCGGGGGGGCTTGCAGAACTCGGCGAACTTGAGGGCGAGCGCCGTCAGCAGGGTCGGCGCAGGCGCCGGATCGCTTCCCTCAGTTCGCTCGCGTTGCGCGGCGCGGGCATCGAGTCGTCGCTGAGCTTCGACGCGGTCGGCGGTGCCGAGGCTGATCTCGTGCCCGTTGAGCCACGCCGTCCAGAACTTCGTCTTCCCTCGACGCCGCAGGAGGTGCGGGTGTCCGAGGTCGTAGCGTCGCTTCGGCATGGAGTACTCCGTGACGAGGCCACCACGCGGGTGGTCTCGAGAAGGCGCATCACGCTGGCGGCGTCGACGCGGACGATGGATCGGGTGAGGTGGTGCGCGACGAGCTCGCCGCGCCGGATCAGGCGGCGGACGGTTCGCGTGGAGACGCCGAGGAGGGCGGCCACTTGCTGCACGGTGTGGAGAAGCGTCGCTTGGCGACCGGCGGCGATGGCGGGCCCGGAGATGTCTCCATCGTTCTTATTCCCGTGGCGGCCTCGTTCTTGCGCCGGTCCCTGGGCGACCGTCCGCTGAATGACTTCGTCATCGGCAGCGTAATTCCTTCGTCCACCGCTAGTGGTTGCAGACGTCACGCTCGGCTTTACGCTCGGAGGGTGCCACCGCCGGACCCCGCCGCCGTCGCCTTCGAGAACGCGCTCTTGACCGCTGCCAGGGGCCCCCGGTTTTGGAATGCACCCGCGCTGGGGCCGTTTCGCGCTCTGACGAAGCTGATACGCGAAGTGGCCAGCGCGGATCCCCACACCGCCCAGGCCGCGTTGCGCATCATCCACGAGCTACATCGTGTCTACGAGTACGCCCGCCTCCACGACGACAACTGGCGAGACTTCGGGCGGCATCCGAAGCGCGTGCACGACCTGCGGAAGGAGTACCTGCCGAAGGAACTGGTGGACCTCTTCGACCTGGCGGAACTCATGTGGCCGATCCTGCCTCTGGTCTCGTTCCTCCGGTACAACTTGGCCGGGACGAGCTGGTCGCTCGAACAGAAGATGGCCCGGATGTACGAGTACGCCTTCATCGTGCTCTGCACGAACCCGCGTGCCGCGGGAGCCCGAGAGCTCGCGCCGATGGAGGCGGCGCTTCTCTTGTTCTGCGAGCACATCGTCAAGGGGATGGGACGGCGACGGCACCGATGGCTGAAGGACGAGGACGCGGTGTCCCAGCTCGTCGACGCGATCCTCGACGTCCTGAAGTCGCGGAAGCGGGCCGTCGCCCGCTATAGAGGCAAGGCGCGCACGATTGAGGAGGCAGCGACGCGCACACGCCGATACATGCAACGGACGATCCGCCGAACCGCGTACAAGGTGATGAGGGAGCGCTACAGCGGGAAGACGGACGTGCCGGCGAGCACCCTGAACCGCTGGAGTCGCCACCCCCTGCAGATCAGCGTGGAGAGCCCAGAGCACGCGCAGCAGATCCGCGAGGAGATGCGTGATCGGCAGACCCGACCTCTGCCCGCCGGATACGTCTCGGAAAAGACGGCCGCTCAGACTCTCGGGGTGGCGCGCTCGACGTTCTCGAACGCGCTCACACGCGCCGAGCGGACGTTCGGCTTCACGCGCGAGCGTCGCACCCTCGGGAAGACGCCGACGACGTTGATCTCGGCGGAGCAACTCGATCTGGTGCGCCAGTGCCTTCCGGCCAAGAAAGGCGCGGCCACTGCGCCCGCGCCGGCGTCCGCCCCTCCTTCCTCTGCTCTCGGACGGGTCGTCCGTCGCCGATCGACGAAGACCGACCCCGCCTGAATCCTAGCCTCCTCGGTGTGGCACCCTCCGGGCGTATGCGGGGTGCCGACCGCCACCAGTGGTTGGCGGAGGAGTCCCCGATGGCCAACCGGCTCAAGCTCGCGATCATCAGCGCGCACGCCCGGCAGTACGAGGTCGCGCAGCGTGCACAAATGACTGAAACCCGTCTCTCGCGTCTTGTCACAGGCCGCGAGCAAGCGACCGCCGACGAGCGCAAGAGGCTCGCCGACGCTCTTGGCGTTCCCGAGAACGTGCTGTTCCCGACGGCCGCCTGAAAGGACAGCGGCTCCGCCACCGGGTCGAAGGGCACCGGAGCCGCCATGGAGCAACGCTATGGAGAATGCCATCGGCAGCGCCGCGTGCAATGCGCGCGACGTCGCCACCCTCGGTTCCGCCACACCCTCCCGTCAGGAGATCGTATGAGCGGGCCCTCGAGCGTCTCGAGGATCGTCGCCCGCGTCGCGGACCTGATCGCCCTCGCCAACTCGCCGAACGAGCACGAGGCGCGAACGGCCGCGTGGATGGCGGCGCGACTCATCCGGGATCATCGCCTCACGGTCGCGCCGGACCAGGCACCCTCAGCGCAGCCGAGGCCCCCTTCGGGTCAGCCAGGAGCACCGCAGGGGACAACCCGCGCGATCCGGTCGCGATTCGCTGGCCGCTGCCGCGTTTGCGGTGAGCGTTTCTCCGAAGGGACGACTGTGTTCTGGGTCCGCGGCCAAGGGGCGAGTCACGTCGCCTGCGGGTGGCCGACATGAGCGCCCCGCACACCCGCGACGCGCTTCGCGCCCTGCTGTCCGACCCCATCGCCGTCTGCAACGCGCTGGAGATCGATCGCGACGCGCGACCACAGCAGAACGGCCTGATGATCTCGTGCCTGTGGCACGACGACAACAACCCGTCATGCTCGGTCACCAACGCCGAGGATGGTGGGCTCCGGGTGCACTGCTTCGCGTGCGGTGTGGGCGGCGACGTCTTCAGCCTCATCGGAAAGGTGCGCGGGCTCGACGTCAAGACGGAGTTCCCTGCCGTGCTCGCGGTCGCCGCGGAGATCGCGGAGACGCTCGGGGCGGAGGGGGCGAACGTCCAGAGACCCCGGACCGCCCAGACCGCTCACAAGTCGGCCCTCCCGGTCGAGGCCGTCGACACGATGGGGCGCACCATGCTCGCCGCCGCGCCGATCGCGAACTCCCGCGAGGTGACCGCGTACCTGTTCAGCCGGAAGCTCCTCCAGCAGGCTACCGACCACGGGTGGGGCGCGCTCCCCTGCGAGAGGAAGAAGGTGCAGAGCGTCGTCGACGCCGTCATCACCGTCGTCGGCGCGGAGGTCTGGGCCTGCAGCGGGATGTGCGGCAACGGCGGGGCGCTCAAGTACCCGGACAACGTGCTCATCATCCCGTGGCGAGACGGCGAGGGCCGCATCACTACCCTGCAGCGCCGCGTGCTCACGACGATCAGCACGCACCGGTACGTCTTCCCCAACGGGAACCCCCCGACGGAGCCGTACGGCGTGGAGAGGTTGGTCACGAGCGAGCCCACCACGGACATCGCGTTCGTCGAGGGCGCGATCGACGTGCTGGCCTACTCGACGCTGTGCGAGCGCAGCGGCAAGAACCGCATCGTCCTGGGGCTTCCCGGCGCGTCCTCGTGGCGGCCGACCTGGGAGTCCTACGTCGCGGGCCGCGTCGTGCACCTGGCCTTCGATGCGGATGAAGCCGGGGACCGAGCAGCTCTGGTTCTCAGCGGCCGGATGTACGCGGCCGGCGCCACGCGCGTCGACCGTCAGAGGCCTCGCGGAGCCAATGATTGGGCCGAACTGCTGGAGAAGAGGGCGGCATGAGCACCGCGATCGTCAAGCTGACACCGCCGGAGCCCGGCTTCGAGGAGACTTCGGAGATGCCCCCGCCCCCTCCATCGGGGGGGCCGGCCGGGCGGGGCAGGAGGGCGGGAGGGCGCGGAGGCACACCCCAGGCCGCTCCCGCAGCTCCCTCTTTCCCGCGGCCGGTCATCGAGGTCGGAGTCGACGAGTACCGCGTCGTGGACGATGCGGTCGTCGCTCTCGCCGGGCACAAGGACGTCTACGTCCGCGGCGGGATGCTCGTGCGGATCGTCTCCGAGCAGCCGCTGCCGTCCAGCGTGCGAGGGGGCGGTGCGCCTCGTATCGCGCCGATCTCCTACTACGCGCTCCGCGACCTGCTGACAGCCAGCGCGGACTGGGTCAGGTACTCGACGGACAAGGACGGCAACGAGATCGAACACCTCGTCCATCCGCCCGAGTGGGCCGTCGGCGAGGTCGATGCCCGAGGGGAATGGCCCGGGTTGCGACAGCTCGAGGGCGTTACTGAGTGCCCCGTACTCCGCGCCGACGGTACGGTGCTCGACTCACCTGGCTATGACGCCGGCACGGGCCTGCTCTACGTCCCGAACGCGAAGTTCAAGCGGGTGAGGGGCACCCCGACGCTCACGCACGCGCTCAAGGCACGGGACAGGTTGCTCGAGGTTGTCGAGGATTTCCCGTTCGCCACCGGGGGAGGCCGTGCCGGGTGGGTGTCGATCGTGCTCACCCTCTTCGCGCGCTACGCCTTCGCCGGACCGGCGCCGATGTTCGTGCTGGACGCGAACACGCCGGGTACCGGCAAGGGGCTGCTCGCCGACGCGATGGCATGCATCGTGGAGGGACGCTCAGTGCCGCCGACGCCGCAGGCCGAGAACGACGGCGAGGAGCGCAAGCAGATCACCGCGGCAGCGATGGATGGCTCGCGCATCGTCATGTTCGACAACCTCACGAGGCCGCTCGGCTCGGGCGCGCTCGAGGCCGTGCTGACCTCGACCCGGTGGCGTGACCGCGTCCTCGGCATCTCCAAGTTGTTCGTGGGGGACGTCTACACGGTGTGGATCGCGACGGGGAACAACGTCGCGTTCCGCAAGCGCGACACCATCCGTAGAACCGTGCACATCCGGCTCGAGACGGACCTGCAGGATCCCGAGGCGCGCCAGGGCTTCCAGCACCCAGACCTGCGCGCCTGGGTCCTGGCGAACCGTCCGATCCTCGTGGCGGCCGCGCTGACCATCCTCCGCGCGTACTGCGCGGCGGGGCGACCCGACATGAAACTGTCCCCCTGGGGGAGCTTCGAGGGGTGGTCGGCCCTGGTCCGCAGCGCGATCGTCTGGGTCGGCCTGGAGGACCCGGCGAAGACGCGCGACGACCTCGCCGCCACGGCGGACACCGAGCTCACGGCGCTCGTCGACCTGCTCACGGGCTGGGAGGAGATGTGCACGCACGTCGCGCACTCGAGCGGCGGCTGCACCGCCGCAAAGGCACTCGAAGAGCTCGGCAAGGACGAGGCGGAGAGTCGGATGCACGTGAGGGGTCTGCGCTTCGCGCCGCTGCGCAGCGCTCTCGCGGAGTTCATCAGCACGCCCCCGGGCAAGCTGCCCACCGCAGCTCGCGTCGGCGCCCTGTTTCGGAGCCTGCGTGGACGCGTCGTCGATGGTCGGAAGCTCGTCACGGCCGTCCGCGCGGGGAACAACTTCTGGATTGTGGAGACCACGGGAGCGGCCCGGGATGGTGGACATGGTGGAGATGGTGGACGTCCCACGAGCCACCCCGAGGGTACTGGCGAGAATCCGTCGGGGACGAGCCCGAGCCGGTCCGCCCCCCAGCCCAGGAGTGACTCTGCTCACGTCCACCAAGTCCACCAAGTCCACCTCCCCGACGGGTCCCCCGACGCTGGGAATCGCGAGGAGGACGCCGGCGAGGCTGAGCGGGAGGTGTTCGAAATATGAATGCAACCGAGCTCTTGGGGACCCTCTCGCGCCGGGGCATCCTGCTATCAGCCGTCGGGGACCGGCTCCGGGTTGACGCTCCACGAGCTGCGGCGAATGCCGAGCTTCGCGCGACTCTGGCCGCGGCCAAGGCCGAACTGCTCGCCGAACTGCGGGAGAAGGCGCGCCAACCGATCTTCCTGGACTTCGAGACGAGGTCGCTCGCGCCGCTTCGCGAGGTCGGTGGTCGTCGGTACGCCCTGCACCCGTCCACCGAGGTGCTGTGCATGGTTGCGAGGATGCCCGACGGCACGATCGTCGAGTGGACGAGGGGCGACGCGCCGCCCACGTCGATCTTCAAGGCCGTCGAGTCGGGCGTGCCGCTCGTCGCGCACAACGCGATCGGCTTCGACAAGTTCATGTGGCGGATGCTCGGCTGGCCACCCGCGACGTGGATCGACACGATGAAGTTGGCGGGGCTCGCCGGGTTGCCACGGAAGCTGGAGGACATCGCCCAGCAACTCCTCGGCCGCGAAAAGGACAAGGTTGGACGCCGCGTAACGCTTCAGCTCGGTCGCCCCGGCAAGGATGGGAGGCTACGCCCCGTGACGCCAGAGCAGATGACGACCGTCGTCGGCTACTGCCGCTCGGACGTGGAGCTGCTCGCCGAGGCGTGGCGCGTCCGGCTCGGCCGGTGGCTCGAGGTCGAGAGTGACGTACGGGCCCTGGATGTTCAGATCAACGAACGCGGCTTCCTCTTCGACGTCGAGCTCGCCCAGGGAATCATCGAGTGCGAGGCCGAGGCACTCGCTAAGCTCTCCGAGCAGTTGCGGATCGATCCGGCCATCGTCCGCTCGTCCCCGAAGCTCATCTCCGCGCTCGCGCAGAGCGGCGTCCGCGTGGACAACATCCGGAACGAGACGCTCGAGCCGTTACTCGCGGACCCGTCGTTGCCGCCCGAAGCGCGCCGGTTGATCGGGGCGCGGGTGGCCTACATCGGCATGGCGACCCCTAAGCTCCGCGCGGCGCTGGCCCGCCTGGACGTCGACGGACGCCTGAAGGACACGCTCGTCTTCCACGGCGCTCACACCGGGAGGTGGAGCGGCCAGGGGTTCCAGCCCCAGAACCTGCCCCACGGCGCTCGGGATCTCAATGTCGAGACAGCCGTCAGGGCGGCGCTGGCGCGGGACCACGAGAGGCTCCAGGCGCTCGCCCAGGAGCTCCAAGTCACCGTCACGGACGTCACCGCGAAGCTCGTGCGCGCGTGCGTCATCGCACCGGCGAGCAAGCTCCTCGCGGTGGTGGACTACTCGTCCGTCGAGCCTCGCGCGCTCGCGTGGGTGGCCGGCAACGAGTCACGCCTGAAGGACTTCCGCGACGGCGTCGACATCTACAAGCCGATGGCCTCGAAGATCCTCGGCGTGCCGGTCGACAAGCTGACCAAGGCCCAGCGCAATGTGGGTAAGCCGCCCGAGCTCGGATGCGGCTACGGGATGGGCGGATCGAGGTTCGGGGAGTACGCGGAGTCCTTCGGGGTCGCCTGGTCGGTGATGCCGATGACGCCCGAGCAGGTCGTCGAGATGTGGCGTGATGAGAACCCGCTCGTCGCTGGCGTGCGCGACACTCCGTTCGGCGGACGCCGGGGCGGCCTGTGGCAGCGGCTCGAGAATGCCGCGCTCCGCGCCTGCCAGGGTGAGCGCGTGACGGTCGCATGCACGGCCTGGGAGCGGGACGGCGAGGACGTCGTTTGCATCCTGCCGAGCGGCCGGCGGATGGTCTACCGCTGCGCCCTCGGCGAACGCGTGCAGACAAGATGGGGCTCGACCAGGGAGGCCATGACCTTCCTCATGGTCGACAAGGGCCGGGTTGTCCGCAAGAGCACGTACGGCGGGCTGCTCACCGAGAACGTCATCCAGGCCATCTGCCGCGACGTGTTGGTGGACGCGATGCTCCGCTTGGACCCCGCCGGCTTCGAGCTCGTGCTGCACGTGCACGACGAGCCCGTCGCGGAGGTGACCGACGCCGCGCGCCTCGAGAAGATGAAGGAGATCTTGGCGACGCCGCCCGCGTGGGCCGCAGGTCTCCCTCTGGCGGTTGAGGGCTACGTTTCAAGGCGCTACCGGGGGAAGTGACCCGAGGTCGCATGCCGCCGCGGCGGGCCTCGTCGTCGGCGTCTGGTGTCGGGCGCGACTGCAAACCCCCGCGCCTTTCTCAGCTGGCAGGGTTCGGGCGTACGGGGGGTGCCACCACTTGCAGTGGGGCGCTGCAGTTCCGCTCAGATCGCCCGTTCGGGCGCACGGACCACTCATGCCGATGACAGTCGATCCCCTCGCCCACACCCCGTTCTCGTACGAATACAACCCCCAGTCGCTCCTCACCCCCTACGCCTACCAGCAGCAGCTCATCGACGCGCTCGTCGCGAGCGTCTCCATCGCGCGGAGCGGTGACTGCCTCCTGATCGTCCTCGCGACCGGTGGCGGCAAGAATCTCGTCTCGAACGAGTTCGTCGCGAACGTCATCCAGGAGGGCAAGCGCGTTCTGCGGCTCACCATGAACTGGGAGCTCTCGGCGCAGTGCGCCGCCGATCTCTGCGCGCGGCACGAGGGGGTCGCTGCCCGCGTGTCCTACGTGGGCTCGGGCGCCGCCGCGCGCGCGATGAACGGGCTGACGAAGGGCGCCATGGGGCAGGTCGTCTACACGACCGTCCACACGTGGAGCGCGCGCAAGAACGACGACTTCGCGGACCAGCACTTCGACTACGTCGTGATCGACGAGGTCCACTGGGGCGAGCAAGCGCCGCTCTACGACGCGGTCCTCGAGCGCTACTCCAGCGAGGCCGTCTTCATCGGGCTCACGGCCACGCCGCGAAAGTGGACGCAGTTCGAGCAGGTCGGGCAAGCGTTCGATCTGGCTGCACTCGTGCGGATGGGCATCCTCCCGCGTCCGGTACTCCACCGTGTCCCCACGGACGTGGACTGGTCGCCCCGTCGAGCCAGCGAGCATGGGGATGTGACCCCGAGCTCCCTTTCGGAGCTCGGCGCACACATGTCGCGGGACGAGATCATCGTGCGCACGTACATCGACGGGCGCAGCACGTACAGCAGGGCGATCGCGTTCGCCGTGAACATCGCGCATGCCGAGCGTCTCGCGAAGTGCTTCGTGACGAGCGGTGTGCGGGCCGCCGCGCTCCACTCGAAGATGAAGCACGAGGCACGCGCCCAGGTCGTCGCGGACTTCCGCGCCGGAAACCTCGACGTCCTCGTCAACGTCGTGGCTCTCATCCACGGCTTCGACGTGCCCGAGGTGAACACCGTGCTCATGGCGCGGCCGACGATGAGTGACCTCTTGATACAGCAGATGCTCGGGCGCGCGGCGCGGCGAGCCCCGGGCAAGGAAGAGTTCCACGTCGTGGACTTCGTGGACAACGTGACGCTCCACGGCGTCCCGGTCCTCCGCCCCGACGGATTCCTCGGAACCCGGGTCCTGCAGCCGGGCGCGCGGGGCCCCGCGCTCGTCGAGCACGAGTTCGTCGAGACCGCCATCGAGGAGTTCCCCGGTCTTGAGGGCTACGAGGTGCTCGCCGGCCTCCCGCTGCAGCCGCAGCAGACCTTCGGGATCGAGTTCGAGCTCACCGCCCTTGAGGGAGATCCGTTCGCCAATATGCGAACGTGGCAGCAGAAGGCCGACCGTCTCCTCGCTGCGCTGCGCCCCGTCGTGCCCACGGCCAACCGGATCGCCGAGCGTGGCTCGAAGGACAACTCGGTCTGGAACGTCGAGTCCGACGGCTCCTGCGGCTGGGAGATCACGAGCCGCATCCTCCTGAGCTTCGAGGGCTACATGGAGATCACCGACGCGTGCACGGCGATCCAGAAAGCGGCCGATGAGCTGGGACTCGGGGTGAGCGTCAAGACCGGCACGCACGTCCACCTCGGGTGGGGGCAGGAGCTCTCTCGTCTCCGCGGCCTGATGGACATCGCGGGCTACTTCGAGCCGGCCTTCGTCAGCCTCGTTGGCCCGTCCCGAGCGAAGAGCATGTATGCGACCCCCGTGCGTCGAACACTGCGCGCGCTGCGCAATCTCGCGTCGCTCGAGGACTGGAGCAGGTACTTCCGGGATTACGGGCGGCGCTATCTCGCGGTCAACCCGCGCAACCTCTTCCATGGATACGGGACCGTCGAAGTGCGGCTGCACAGCGGGACCATCGAGGCGCCGAAGATCCTGGCGTGGACGTCCCTGTGGATGCTCGCGATGGCGGCAGCTCGCCGAGGGGTTCCGGTCCCCGGGGACGGCGCGCGCCGCCTGCGTACGGCCCCACTGTGCATCGGGCCCCGGGGTGACGTGCGCGCCCTCGCCGCGTACCTTCGCGCCAGCTCGCATTTCACCGAGCGCCTCGTCGTCCGCCGCGATCACGTGGTGCGCGAGTGGTGGGCGCGAAACCCCGCGTACACCGCGCTTGCCGGGCGTGTGCAGGCGTCTTGGGCCACGACGCCGAACGCGGAGGCAGCGGAATGAGCCAGGACGCGCGAATCCGGTACTTCGCCTACGGGTCGAACCTCGACACTGTGCAGATGGGGCGCCGCTGTCCGGGGGCGCGGATAACCTCGACCGCCACCATCACCGGGTACAGGCTCGCCTTCACGGGCGAGTCCCCTGGCTGGGGCGGCGCCATCGCGACCCTGGTGCCGGAGCGTGGGGATGCGGTGCAAGGGCTGCTCTGGAGCCTTCCGGTCATCACGCTGCCGGCGCTCGACTCCTACGAGGGCCATCCGTCGCTCTACCGTCGAGTCCGGCGGGACGTGATCGATGAGTTCGGTGAGCGCGCCCGAGCGCACGTCTACATCCGTGCGCTGGAGGGAGGCGAGCGCCCAGCCGGTGCGCCCTACCTGGAGGTCCTCATCCGAGCCTACAAGCGCTTCCAACTCGATCGCTCGGCGCTGGATCGTGCCCTGGAACGAGCGACGTCCGATGGATTGCGCGCATGATCTCGGCCCTCCACAATGGGCGCATGGCGATGCGTGTGCTGCCGGGGCAAGCCGAAGAACCCCCCGACGTGTCCCTCTCGGCGATCGAATCGATCGTCGGCATGGAGCTCGAGTGTGCGCCGGACCCGGACATCGAGGGCTCCGAGCCCATCGAGGAGGCGCGGGAGGACGCAGCCGGCCTCGCTCCGCCGTCACCACAGCCCCTGACCCTCCAGCTGCCAGACGACTACCTGGCGGAGGCCAGGAGAGTACGGGAGTCCTTTATGGCCGCGGAGCGCGACGCCACCCCCGCGGAACGCCTCCTCGAGGGCTTGATCTCGAGCGAGGTTCCCATCGCCATGGGGCTCGGCGACGCGGAGGGCGCGCTCGTCGCGCTGCTCCAGAAGACAGTCGCGGATCCCCGGCTCGCGGCGGAGGTCGCGCGCACGCTCAAGGAGACGGTCGCGCTGCACAGCGCGGTGAGGCGGAGGATCGAGAACTCGCTCAACGCCGTCGCGGGGCTCCGGGCCCAGAGGATCTTCTTGGAGGGGCGCCGTGCTGGACGAGGGATTTGAGGTCATGCCGCGCGCGGGCGAGCTCCGGAGTCGCGATGTGCGCGCGTTGTACGGCGAGATCCTCCACACCTTGCCCCACGTGGACGTCCTCGTGCTCGACATCGAGGGGCGGGTCCCCGTCGCTGCCCGCGTCGCGCTCGTCTCGGTGACGGCGGGTGCGCGCACGCATCGGATTCTCGTCTGCCGGCGGTGTGAGAAAGCACGGTACCTGCTCGTCGCTCGTCACGGCGAGTTACGGTGCCGCACCTGTGACCGGACGCGGACACGACGACAGCTGGAGCGGACGACCGCGGACTGGCGGCGGCGCGGAGCCAGGGAAGAGGATCGCCTGCTGCGCCTCCTCTCCCGACCGACGCTGTCGAGGACGAACCTACGACTGGCACGGGCGTTCGTGGACGGGCTGGTCGCGGCGGACCGCGCTCGCCTGGGCGAACTCAGAAGGGAGATCGAGGTGCTTCAATGCTGCGCGCAGCTCAGGATCTAGGAGACGCCCCGCAGGAAGCCCCCCGCACGGAAGGCGCACTGGACGCTCCGGCCGCGGATCCGAGCGTAGAGAGGGAGGGGACGTTGGACACCGAGTCCGCGTTCCAGGACGTCCTGCGCGAGGTCACCCGCGGCCAGACGCGCGCGTTGATGATCGAGTACCTCGCCTCCCGGCTCGTCGACGACTTCGCTGCGCACGGCAGTGGGAAGCCGAAGATGCTCCTGCGCCTCCCCAATACCGGTGCCTTTCCGGCCGATCTCGATGATGTGTTCCAGCTGAACAGCGACCTGCTCGGGATGGCCGGAAAGGCACGCGCCCGCGTTCGACAGCTCCTTCGATCCCGTGTCGCGGTGCCGACTGCGCCTCCCATAGCCGGTTCGTTCTCGCCCCCACTCGATCCAGCGGAGGGCGTTGTCGACAACTCTCGTCCGCGTCCGAAGAGGCGGCATGAGCCGGATGACGACTGGAGCGGAATCGGAGGGGACGCGAGCGTCCGAGCAGACCAGCCTGCGGCCGCTGGCGGGATCAAGACAGGGGGCGGCTAGGCGACCGTCGACGTCGATGACGAGGGACCCGTTGACGGAACCGTTGCCAACGGCACCGGCGCTGCTCCGACGGCGAGATGCTCTGACGATTCGCGGCGGCCACCTTACCTGCGGAGCCGAAGGCGTGGCTAAGAAGAAGGGCGGCCTGTGCCGTCCTTCTCCCGGCTCACGTGCCTCGGTGGGCTCAGCCTGGAGGACACTTCGCGGCGCACGTCCGCTCGCACGCCGAATCATCCCCGCATGTTCCAACGCACTTCCGCAGGCAGTCGGCGCGGGCAGCTGCGCGCTTCGTTGGGTCGTCTGGCGCCCTCGCGATTGGAGGCGTCGCCTGAGCCACAGGCGTCGCGCGCGCTGGCGGGGACGCTGCCGCGACCGCCGCCCCCGAGGCGGCAGCAGGTGCCTCGGAGGGAAGAGCTGGCGGGTCTCCCTTCTTCTCGGCATAGGGAACGTAGGTAGCGAAGAGCCCCATCGCGTTCTTCGCCAGCGCTGTCGCCTCGATGCCCCCGCCCGAGTGCGCCAGGTCCATCAGGATCTTGGCGAGCGTGGCCTCCTCGAGAACGACCCATTGCTGGGTCGCGCCTGAGTTGACCGTGACCTCGCGCGTCGTCGGCTGCTCCTGCACCCACATGTTGAAGGCGCCCTTTGTGGAGAACTTCGTCTCGTCGGTGTCGAGGATGCAGTGGTGCCGGTAGCCGCCGACCGAGACCTCGTAGTCCCCTTCGTTGCCCGCGTCGTCGATGATCGTGCCGTAGACGTGCTTCCAATGCTCCTTCGCGAAGTACGCGCGAAAGATCTCGCCGTCGGGGCGCTCGACCCCCTTGCCATCGGCCTTTGCCGCCGCCCAGTTGCACAGCGTCGCGTTGACCCACGGTGTGCCCTTGCAGACCTCGGTGTAGTGGCCGTCCTCCGCGGCGGCAGCCATGTCCTTGCGGTGGTCATCAAGAAGTTCCTGCGGCGTCTTGGACTCCGGCGCCGAGGCGTCGTGGCCCATGCTGGCAATGTCCCCGAGGCCGATGCCCTCGTGCCGTGTATCGCCCGTGGATGCGATGGATCCTGAGTCCGCGGCAACGGCTGCCGCATCGACCGACCCCGCTCCTCCCTTCGTGCATCCCACGACGAACACGACGAACACGACGAGCGCGAGGCTCGGCATACGGATCCACCCCATCTTGGTCTCCTTCCGTTGGTTCACTTCGCGCCGAGTAGGGCGCGCGCCCGATCAGCGTGGAGGCCCGCCGGGTATTTCGTGACGTAGAGCTCCACGCCGACGCACGCGTCGGGCGCGGCGTGCGCGCCGCAGGCGCCGGCTCCCGCTTGCGCCCATGCGTTCTCGTCCTTCTGCAGGGCCTCGAACTTCGGCTGCCCCGTCGCGAGCGCTCTCTTCGCCTCCTCGACGTGCACGCCGGACGGATACTTCGCGAGGTAGATGCGGACGTTGTCGCAGCCCGTCAGCGATGTCGGCATCTCGCATGCAGTCACGTGAGCCAGGTTCCAATACTGCTCCTCGGTCACTCGAGCGCTCTCCGCTGACCTGGCGTCGGCCTGTGCTCGCGCCGCCTCGCCGGCCTGTTTCTTTGTCTGGGCGAACTGCGCGAGCCGATTGGAACGGCCGAGTGCGGCGACCAGGCTCGCCACATCGTCGGGTCGCACCTCGCCGCCCTTCGACGTGAACTCCGCGCGGAACTCGTCGATGACCTGGTTCGATGCCTTGACGAGGAGAGTCGCCGTCACGTGCTCGGGAACCCGCCCGTTCACGACGACGAAGGATCGCTCGCGCGTAAGCGCGACGTTGAGCGCAAGGACGACGTCGGCCGTCGTGTCGGTCGTAACGTGGTAGCCCGCGCTGACGAGGCCCTGCTGCACCGCATCGTTGGTCGCGCGGACGGTCTGCGGACCACGAGGGGATACGAGCACGAAGGAGAGCGCGGCAACCTCCTGCGGGACGGCGACCGCCTCTGGCCGGGTCGCGCCTACGTTTGCCGGTGTCGCGGGCGGCGGGCTCGCCTCGCCACCGCATCCGGCGAGGAGCGCGACGACAAGTGCGAAGGCCCGGCGTGGCCGGGGCACGAGTACATCGTCGGGAGCGCGCCCCTTCCCAACCAGTGCGGCCTGCCCAACCAAGAGCACAGGCGCTCGCCCGCTCCGAACACGAACGACCCTTCCAACCATCGCGACCTCCTCTGCCCCTCGGGCGCTTCCGTTCATGGCACCACAATCGTGTTGCTAGTCAATCGCATCGAGCGTTCACCTTCCGGCATGCATCCGCGACGCTTCCTCCCGTGTCTTTCGGCGCGACGATCCGGCGGAAACGTGAGGCCCTCGGCTTCACGCTCGAGGAGTTTGCCGAGCG
>Ga0302279_10004200_pt1 | contig 17234 bp, 13 predicted proteins | sample III_Bog_N3_3_FD_194541 | JGI IMG/M metagenome (GOLD analysis project Ga0302279, IMG submission 194541) | Peat permafrost microbial communities from Stordalen Mire near Abisko, Sweden - III_Bog_N3_3 | ecosystem: Environmental > Terrestrial > Soil > Wetlands > Peat | place: Sweden: Abisko...
GGGATCCGTCACCGTCAGGATGCCGTTGCCCCCGCGGCCAACCTCGAGCGACGCGTGAAAGCCTGAGGTCTGGGTGGTGGCGATCAGCGATGCGCCCTGCGACACCAATACACTGCCGGTGCCGCCGTGCACGGCAAGATACAAGCCGTTGAGGCCCAGATCGAGCAACGAGCCGGTGCCGGTAACCACGACGTTGCCCACTGAGGCCGCGGCATTGCCGACCTGCATGAGCGCCGTGCTGTTGGACACGGTGTTCCCGGGCGCGATGTCGCGGACCACACCGCCGCCGCTGATGACCAGGCTCGCGTTGTTGCCGGAATTGGGTCCGACCAGAATATAGCCGTCGCTAAGCAGGGTGCTTCCCGAACCGACGTTCAACGTGGCCGTGTTTATCAGCAGGAAGGTCGTGTTCGCTGTCAGGGTGGTGCCCGGCGCCAGCAGCCAGCCCCCGGAATTGTAGAAATTCAGCAAATCGAAGGTATCGACACCGCTGATCGTCGTGCCGGCGGTGGCGCCGAACTCGGCATAATCGGTCGCGCCGGGAACCAAGCTGCCCAAATTCCAGTTCGCGGCCATCGTAACACTGCTACCCTGGCCGCCATACCACAGGAAGTAGCGCATTGCAGCAACGTAAGAATTGCCAGTGATCGGGTCGGTGCCGTAGCTAAAGCTCGACGGTGCTCCTGCGGCAAACGAAACGTTGGTCAGCTGATAAGTGCCGGTGGAACCGGTAGAGGTGAGGTAGCCAATCGACAGAACATTGCCGGAAATCCCCGCCGAGGTCGCGGCGACGCCATTCGCCAGTTCAATCCGGTCACCGTAGCCGAACCCGGTGATCGGATCGGCCATGGTCGCGGATGGAGAGCCTAGGATCAGCGTCTCCGGCGACCCCGGCGTAAACGCAATCGTGTCATTGGCGCCCACGGTTCCGTCAATTTGCAGGGTGCCGCCCGCCGAGATCGTCGCCACGCCGGTGCCATTCAACGCGCCGGTGATCTCCAGTCTCGCGCCATACGTCGTGCTCGCCACGCCTGTATTCGTCGCAACGATCGTGCCGTTGTTCACCACCGTCCCGGCGATCACCCCATCGCCGATCAGCGACTGCCCGTTCTCCACCAGGACCGACCCGGCCGTCAGGCTGCCGGACGTGCCCACATCCACGCCCCCCGCCGCCGACAATGTCGATCCGGCCCAGATCGCCAGCAGACCCGCATCCAACAGCGTGCCAGCAACATTCATCGTGCCTGATCCGCCCGCGGCGCTGGTCGGTCCGCCGCCGATCGACAGCGCGCCCGTGGCCAGGGTGCCGTTCGGCTGCACCAGTACCGATCCGGCATCCAGTGTCAGGTTGGCAACGGCGAAGGAGTCGCCGCCGCTGACGGTGACAGTGTTCGCGGCGGCATTGATGGTAACGACGACCCCAGCGCCGTTGGGCGATACCCCGGAGTCCCAGTCTGCTGCCGTCGCCCAGTCGCCAGACCTGCCAGCCAGCCAGTTCGGATCGTTCGTGCCGTTCGCCTCCGCGACGGTGCCGGAAATCTGGCCATCACCGCTTTTCAGCGCCACCAGGTCCGCAGCGATCGTGGCGGCGGTGCCGACATCGATGGTGCCGGTCGCTGAAATCGCCACCGTCGATCCGGTGACGAACCCGCCTGCCAGTTCCACGGCGCCCGCCATGACGGATCCGCGCGGGCCGAACAGCAGCGTGCCGGCCTGCACGACGAGCGTGCCGACATTCAGGACGCCATCAATATCCAGCGTCCCTGTCGGATCGTCCAGCACCAGGGAACCGATGGTCGTGGTGCCGGATTGCATGACCCGATAGCTGCCCGGCGTCGTGATGGACGCTGTATCCGCGGCGCCTGGCACGGTGCTACCCGACCACGAGGCAGCGGAGGTCCATGTCCCACCGGCCGTATTGGTCCAGGTATCCGTCACCGGCGGCGCGTAGCTGTAGTCGATCGTCACCGTCGCGCCGCTCTGCGCCAGCAACGCCGCCGCCAGGTTGGCGGGCCCGGTCAGTGTCCCGGCGCCCAAATCCGAGATCGGCACCGTGACGGTGCCCTGACCGAGGAACGCCGCCAGATCGGCCGTATCGGTTAACGCCACCGTGGTCGTGTTGGTCGCCGTCAGCCCCTGGTCGATCTTCCCGGACGTACCGGCATAGTCCACGGCGCCGTCGAAAGCACCCAACGCCAGCGCCGCGGTCACGGTCGGCGCCGCGGTCACCGACCCGCCCGGAAGCGCCAGGGCCACGGTTGCAACCTGGGTCGCGGTGACGGAACCGGCCGTCGAGTCCTCATTTTCCGCCGCCACGCTGGCCTGGATGTCGCCGGTCACCGTGATGTTGACCGCCTCCAGGGTGCCGAGCATGGGGTTGAACCCGGCGGCGGCGAGGGTGTTGTGCCAGCCGGTCGTCTGGTCGGCGAAGGTGAAGGTCTGCGGGGCGGTGGTGTCGCCGCTCGGAAACAGCCCGACTGGACCCGTGAAGATCGTGGTAGTGCTGCCCGATCCGTAGTCATCGCTGTAGTACGCCCCCAGCCCGACCGGCGCGTAGCCGTACTGCAGCGATGCCGTCGCCGCCGCGCTCGCCCCCGACCCGATCCGCATGTTCGCCGGACCGGTCACCACCACCGACGCCGCCGCCGACAAGGTGACGGGAACCGACCCCGAACCGGTGAAAGCCGCCACATCGGCGGTTCCCGGATACACGGTGCCCGACCCGGCCACGGTCCCCGACGGCGTCAGCACCACGGCCGACGAACCCGCCGCGCCGAGACTGGCGCTCGTGCTCACCAGGTCGAACGGTTCGGTCGCCAGCGTCGCCAGGCTGGGGCTGACCGCCGATGCCGAACCGGTCAGAGAGACGGTCACGGACGACGGCGCGCCCTCCAGGCTCTGCACCGACACGCTGCCGGCGACCGTGGCGGTCAAAGCGGCATTGATGCTCACCAAAGTGCCGAGCATGGGGTTGAACTGCGCGAAAGACACCGCCTTCGTCCAGCCGGTGGCGATCGGTGTGCTGACACTGGCGGTCTGGACCGTGCCGAGCGCGGGAAGAGTGACGGTGCCCGCAGAGTCGATCAGGGTTGCGGTGTTGGCGACGATGCTGCCGCCGTTCAGCTCGATCGAGCTGCTGGCGGTGATATCGATCGCCGAACCGATCAGCGTCCCGCCTTCCAGGTCGAACGTGCCGACGGATAACAGGCCGCCGTTGAATACAACTGTACCCGCGTCAACAACGAAGGCGCCCGAGACTTCGACCGGACTGTCCAGCACCAAGATCGCCCCGGGCGCGTCAACCGTTACATTTGTCAGAATGGCCCCGGCGGCCTGCGTCAGGTTGACCCGTCCGGGCGAGACAATGTCCAGGTCTTCAGAATTGCCTGTCGTTCCGGAATTGTCGACCGTTCTCGACATGACGACTGTACCTTCCATGACCTGGCGGGAGGACACGCCCCACGGCGCCGCAGTCACACCCTACCCCAAGTCATCGCGCCCCTGCAATGGGCCGCACAGTCCCGGAACGACCGCGTTCATTTCATAGCAAGCACTATCGCCCCGTGAGGTGCTCCTCCGGCGTACGCAACCGCAGCGCGAGCGCGTGCAGACCGCCCGTCTCGGCTGGACCGAACTCCCCCTTCACCGCCGCATGCACCGCCCGCTCGCGCGAGACCCGCGATACGCCGCGGAACGCGTCCGACACCAGCAGCACGGCGAAATGCGTCTGCCCGCCCGGCTGCGCCCCGGAATGCCCGGCGTGGTGTGCGCTGTCGTCCTGGATCTCCAGCACTGCTGGCGTGAAGGCCCGCATCAGTGCCGCATGCAGCCGCGCGGACCGCGGCGAGGTGGGTTCGGTTTGCATGACAGAGATATCCGCCGCGCTTCGCCTGTTGCCAAGCCCCCCGCCGCGCGCACATAACTCCCACCATGACGACGCGCCGTCCCCCGCGACCCCGGGCCTACGCGCCCGACCCGGCCGCCCCGGGCCGGTGTTGCGATATGCCGGGCTGTGGCGCGGCCGGCGAATACCGAGCCCCGAAATCCCGCAACCATCTGAATGAATACTGGTGGTTCTGCCTGGAACATGTCCGCGCCTACAACGGCTCGTGGGACTTCTACAAAGGCATGTCGCCGGCCGATATCGAGGCCCAGCTCCGCGCCGATACATCCTGGCAGCGCCCCTCCTGGCCACTCGGGCGGATCGGCACCGGCGCGTGGGAAGATGAGGTGCTGCGCGATCCGCTGCATATCCTGGCCACGGGTGGCATCAACCACAGCCGCCGCCCCGACCCGCTGAAAGCGCCGTCGGAGCTGCGAGAACCGCTCGCAACCCTGGGCCTGTCCTGGCCGACTACCTTGGACGCGGTGAAAACGCGCTATAAGGAACTCGCCAAACGCCATCACCCCGACGCCAACGGGGGCAGCCGCGATGCTGAAGAGCGGCTGAAAACCATCAATCTTGCCTACGCCGCCCTACGCTCCCGCCTCACCCCCGAACCCCGTCTGGCATCAGCCGGCTGATCGGCCCTTGCGCGGCGCGACGCGGGCGCTAGACTTTCTCAGGAATGCAACAGGAAACGCTGGCCTATGAACGATATAGCCGAGTTAAGCCCGACCTCCGCCATTGACCTGCCGGACACCACGATTTCGGCACGCGAAGCGTTCGAGCTCGACATTGACATGCAGGTGCCGGCCTTCTCGGTGCGGACCGAACATGTGCCGGACATTGATACGGCTTACAAATTCGACCGGGAGACGACGCTCGCGATCCTGGCGGGGTTCACCTACAACCGCCGCGTGATGATCCAGGGCTACCACGGCACCGGGAAATCGACGCATATCGAGCAGGTGGCCGCGCGCCTGAACTGGCCCTGCATCCGGGTGAACCTGGACAGCCACATCAGCCGTATCGACCTGATCGGCAAGGACGCGATCGTCCTGCGCGACGGCAAGCAGATCACCGAATTCCGCGAGGGCATCCTGCCCTGGGCGCTGCAACACGCCTGCGCCCTGGTGTTCGACGAATATGACGCCGGACGCCCGGACGTGATGTTCGTGATCCAGCGCGTGCTGGAGGTCGAGGGCAAGCTGACCCTGCTCGACCAGAACCGGGTGATCCGGCCGCACCGCAGTTTCCGCCTGTTCTCCACCGCCAACACCGTGGGCCTGGGCGACACCACCGGCCTGTATCACGGCACGCAGCAGATCAATCAGGGCCAGATGGACCGCTGGAATATCGTCGCGACCCTGAACTACCTGCCGCACGCCATGGAAACCGGCATCGTGCTGGCGAAGATGGGCGTCGATCCGTCGAAGGACGCCGCGACCCGCAAGCGGGTGGAAAGCATGGTGGCGCTGGCCGACCTCACGCGCGCCGGCTTCATCAATGGCGATATCTCCACCGTGATGAGCCCGCGCACCGTGATCACCTGGGCCGAGAATGCCCGCATCTTCGGCGATGTCGGCTTTGCGTTCCGCGTGACCTTCATGAACAAGTGCGACGAGGCCGAACGCTCGACGGTGGGCGAATATTATCAGCGCTGCTTCAATGAGGACCTGCCCAACAGCGGGTTCACCACACGGAAGTTCTGACGGATACCGCGGCGGGGAGCATTGAATGAGCGGCAGCAAGCAAGACAACACCCGGTCGGAAGACTTCAAGCGCGCCACCGCCGGGGTGTTGCGCGCGATCGCGGAACAGCCGGACGTGCAGGTGGCGTTCCAGCCGGGTCCCTCGGGCGTGTCCGGCAAGCGCGCGCGCCTTCCGTTGCCGACCCGCGCTTTGCCGCCGGCGGAAATGGCGCGGCTGCGCGGCGCATCGGATTCGATTGCGTTGCGCCTGCGCCACCACGACGACGCCGTCCACGCCCAGCGCATGCCCGCTCGGCGCGAGGCGAAAGACGCTTATGATGCGCTGGAGCAAGTCCGCGTCGAGGTTATCGGCTCGCGTTTCATGGACGGCGTCAACGCCAATCTGCGCGCCAGGCTGACCGAGGAATGCGAGTCCGAAGGCTACGACCGCATGACCCGCAAGGACCAGTTGCCGATCGACAAGGCGCTCGCCCTGCTGACCCGCGAACGTCTGTCGGGGGAAATCGCGCCCCTGCCCGCGCAGCGGATCCTGGAGCAGTGGCGCGAGACCCTGGGAGATTCCGCCGACGCCGCTTTGGCCGAAATGTCCACCGCGCAAGACAACCAGAATGCCTTCGCCAGAGCGGCTCGGAAATTGCTGGCGGCGCTGGATCTGGCCGAGGCGGAGGTCGATTCGGAACCGGACGATAATACCGAGGATGGCGAAGACGGCGGCGAACAATCCGGCCAGCAGGACAACTCCGACGACGGCGAGGGGCAAAGCCAGACCGAATCCGATTCGATGCTAGGTGCGCAGCCGGAGGAAATGGACGGCGAATCAGCCGACGACGACGGAACGGAATCCGATGAGGAAGCTGCCGTGGCCGAGGGCGACGACCGTCCCGGCGGCCCGCAACCACGGCGCGACCGGCCGAACGTCGATAACGAGGCGGTGTATCGCGCCTATACCCGCCTGTACGATGAAGAAGTGGACGCCGAGGATCTGTGCGACGCCGACGAACTCAGCCGCCTGCGCCAGCAGTTGGATCAGCAGTTGCAGCATTTGCAAGGCGTGATCTCGAAACTGGCGAACCGGCTGCAGCGGCGGTTGCTGGCGCAACAGACCCGCGCCTGGGAATTCGACCTCGATGAGGGGCTGTTGGATGCGGGCCGTCTGGCGCGCGTCGTGATCAATCCGATGCAGGCGCTGTCGTACAAGCGCGAACTCGACATGGAGTTCCGCGATACGGTGGTGACGTTGCTGATCGACAACTCGGGGTCGATGCGCGGGCGGCCGATTACCGTTGCGGCGATGTGCGGCGATATCCTGGCCCGCACGCTGGAACGCTGCGCGGTGAAGGTTGAAGTGCTGGGCTTCACCACGCGCGCCTGGAAAGGCGGGCAGAGCCGCGAGAAATGGGTGCAGGACGGCAAGCCGCGCAATCCCGGGCGGCTGAACGATCTGCGGCACATCGTGTACAAATCGGCGGACTCGCCGTGGCGGCGGGCGCGCAAGAACCTCGGGCTGATGCTGCGCGAGGGGTTGCTGAAGGAAAACATCGACGGCGAGGCGCTGCTGTGGGCCTACCGCCGGTTGCTGGTCCGCCCCGAGCACCGGCGGATTTTGATGGTGATTTCGGATGGCGCGCCGGTGGATGATTCGACCTTGTCGGTCAATCCGGGGAATTACCTGGAGAAACACTTGCGGGAAGTGATCCGCGACATCGAAACGCGCGACCAGGTGGAGTTGATTGCGATCGGGATCGGTCATGACGTGACTCGTTACTACCGTCGCGCGGTCACCATTGTCGATGCCGAGGAACTGGGCGGCACGATGATGAAGAAACTGACCGAACTGTTCGATGAAGACATGGACGCGGCCTGGGCGCGCGCGGCGGGCGAACGTTCGGCGGTGGTGGTGTAGGGTTACGAGCCGCCGTTGGGGACAGCCCCAACGGCACCAGCGCCCATCTTTGGCGTCACGGTGGTGACCGGAGGCAGGGGCATGAGTGACTACGACGTCGACGTCTTGGCCTGGAGCGAACGGCAGGGATCGCTGCTGCGCCGTCTCGCCACCGGGGAACGTGTCAACGACGCCGATCTGGACTGGCCGAATATCGCGGAGGAGATCGAATCCGTTGGACGTTCGGAACGTTCGGCACTTTCCAGCCATATCGCGGTTATCATCGAGCATCTGATCAAGCTGGAGACCTCCCCGGCGATCGAGCCAAGGGCTGGTTGGCGTGAAATCATCGTGCGCGCACGCGGCGAGGTCGAACGCCTGCTGGAAGACAGTCCGAGCCTGCGGACGGGGATCGAAGGGGCTATCGCGCGCGAAGTCCCGCGCGCGAGACGCGTGGCTGCCGCTTCGCTGATGCGATACGGGGAAAAGCCACTGCCGGATTTGCCGTCGATCACTTACACGGACCCCCAGATTTTGGACGAGTGGTTTCCGACGGCGCCTTGAAGCGCTTCAGGCCAGTAGTTTCGTCACGCCGTTGTATCAAATGTGGGATTCCGTCGGCTCGTGCCGGTTGTTCTCCGCGTGGCAGCCATGACGGGGTGCGTTGGTGCCCGGATAGACCCGTGGCGGAGGACAAGGGTGCTGTTTTACCGTCATGGCCGAACTTGTTCCGGCCATCAGAAGCAGCATGGTGTCGCGACAAGATGGCCCGCCAGGGCGGTTGGAATGACGACTTTACAGTCGTTGTGACAATGCTCCAGAGTGGCGGATCGTCGGTTGAGACTCCTGAATCGCGTGATCCCGCGGACAGATCGGGCTGCTGCACGCGGTGTTGCAGCGCGGGCCCGCTTACGTCAAGAAGCCCTTGAAAGCATTTGGCGTTTTCTGGATCGCGGCAATCACGTCCCGCCGGGTCGCGGCACTGGTGCCCGGCGCGAAATCGACCGAGACCGCATCGACGAGGCCGCCAAACCGTTTCTCGATCGCCGCCGGCAGACCGTCATAGGTGGCGCGCGCCACAAACAGGTCCAGCACGTCGTCGGAGACCTGTGCGGCCATCTCGGTCCATTTTCCGTCTCGCGACATTGCGTTCAGCCGCATCCCGAGATCGCCGATCCCGTGCACGTCGAACACGCCGCGATAGGCCGGGGTGGAGCCGTAGAACGCAACGCGATACCGCACCTTCTCGGCGGCCGCGCGCACCGCGGCTTCATCCGGACCGGTGGCGACAAAGCCGCCGCCGGTGATCTCGAAGGTCTCGAACGACTTACCAGCCGCGGCGAGTTCGGCGGCGAGCAGCGGCCGGACCACGTCCTCCAGGTATTGGCGCGTCGCAAAACTGTGCAGCCGGACGCTGTCGGCCAGGCGTGCGGCGGTCTTCAGCATCAGCGGCCCAACCGCGGCCATCGCAACGGGCGGCAGGCGCAGGCCCTGGGGACCCGGCGAGAACTCGGGTGTCATCAAGGTGAAGGTGTAGTGCTTGCCTTGATAGTTCAGTTTCTCACCGTGTTCCCAGCAGCGGAAGATGGCGCGCAGGGCCTCGACATACTCGCCCAGCCGAGCGGCTGGGGCGATCCAGGGGACGCTGAAGCGGCGTTCGTTATGGGCGCGCACCTGGCTGCCCAGGCCGACGACAAAGCGGCCTTTGGAATGGCGGTTGAGGTCCCAGGCGTGGTTGGCGACGATCATCGGGCTGCGCGGAAAGGCGATCGCAACCGAGGGCACCAGCGCGACCCGTTCGGTCGCCAGCGCGGCGAAGGCGAGCGGGGTGAAGGGGTCGTGGCGCAACTCGCTGCTGGTGACGACGTCGGCGCCGTCTTCCTCGGCCCGGGCGGCAGCGGGGCCGCAGGCGGTCCAGTCCTGCACCGGCAATCCGATCGATACGCGCATCCCGTCCCTCCCGCTTTTATGCGGCGTCAGTTTGCGGCACGCGGCGGCGCGCGGCAAATCCGATGATATCGCTCGGCAGGCATGATAACGCGCGCGGAAAGGGAGATTGCTATGGTGTGCGACAGTCGAAGCTCGGAACGATCATCACCGGAGGTCACGTGACATCGGGGCACCGGCCTGGTCGGACCTTGCACAGGGACTGCCGGTCCCGGACTGCGGGCACGAAAGCATTTAAGTGGACACGGAGTTCCACGGGTTGGCACGAAGTCCACGGAGCGCGCCACGGTCATCGTCAGGCCAAATCCGTTCGGCGCGGCTTTGCCGGACGAAACATGTCGGCCCATCCCACGGCGACCGGAGGCGATGCTGGCTCTGTGATACCCGTGCCAACTCCGTGGAACTCCGTGTCCACTTCAGAACGGTCTTGCACAGGACACGAGATGGCCAGGATAGCCTGAGGCACCGCGGTGGCTGTCGCTTCCGGGATGGTTTAAGCTTTCCACATAAACGAAAGGGGAGACCCGTTCCATGCAGTCACTCGCCGGCAAGGTCGTCATCGTCACCGGCGCCAGCCGCGGCATCGGTGCCGCCGCCGCGCTGGCCCTGAGCAAAGCGGGGGCCACCGTCATGCTCGTCGCGCGCGATATCAAAGGCTCGGGCGCGGTCGTGCGAACGATTGGTTTGGCCGGCGGCACCGCCAGCGCCCGCTCCTGCGACGTGTCGGACTACGCTTCCCTCAGCTACATCGTCGCGGAAACCGCCGACCGCTTCGGCCGCATCGATGCGCTGATCAACAACGCCGGGGTCATCGAACCCATTGCCGCGATCGCCGACAGCGACCCCGAAGCGTGGGCGCGTAACATCCAGATCAACCTCACCGGCGCCTACTTCGCGATCAGAGCGGTGCTGCCACGGATGATCGCGGCGGGCGGCGGGACGATCGTCAACGTGTCCTCCGGCGCGGCCATCCGTCCGCTGGAGGGCTGGAGCGCCTATTGCACCGGCAAGGCCGGCCTGCACATGCTGACGCGTGCGATCGCGCTGGAGACGGCGGGCCAGGGCATAAGGGTGTTCGGCTTCCAGCCCGGCACGACCGACACCGACATGCAGGTGCTGATCCGAGCCTCGGGGATCAACGTTATCAGCAAGATCCCGCGCGAGAACCTCACCCCCGTCGCGCATCCCGCCGCCGCCATCGTCTATCTCTGCACCCCGGCCGCCGACGACCTCAGCGGGCAGGAGTTCAGCCTGCGCGACGACGCCTTCCGTTCGCGCCTGAATCTGGAGGCCGCGTGATGGCCGCCCCGCTGGACGGGGTCCGGGTGATCGAGATCGGCCAGGCGCTGGCGGGTCCGCTCGCCGGGGTGATCCTGGCCGATCTGGGCGCCGACGTGATCAAGGTGGAAAAACCCGATTGCGGCGACGATGCGCGCCTGTGGGGGCCGCCTTTCGTCGATGGCGACGCGGTCGGGTTCCACAGCAACAACCGCGGCAAGCGCTCGATTACGCTCGACATCAAGGACCCGTTCGATGTGGCGCGCCTGAAGGCGCTGGCGGAACATGCGGATATCGTCATCCAGAACCTGCGGCCTGGGATCGTCGATACGCTGGGCATCGGGCCGGACGCGCTGCGGGCGGTCAATCCGCGGCTGATCTACTGCTCGATCTGGGCGTTCGGGCACGCGGGGCCGCTGCGGCTGGCGCCCGGGTTCGATCCGCTGATGCAGTGCTATGGCGCGGTCGTCAGCCTGACCGGCCGGCCGGAGGACCCGCCGACCTTCTGTGCCCCCGCGATCAACGACACCGCAACGGGCATGTGGTGCGTGATCGGCGCGCTGGCGGCGTTGAAGCAGCGCGAGACCACAGGGCTCGGCTGCGTCGTCGATACCTCGTTGTTCGAAAGTGCGGTCGCCTGGGTGCAGGGACCGTTGAACGCCTACCACGCCACCGGCAACCTGCCGCAACGGCATGGCGCGGCCAGTTCCACCCTGGCGCCGTACCAGATCTTTGCGACGGCCGACCGTCCGCTGTGCATCGCCGCCGGCAACGACCGGCTGTTCGTCAAGCTGGCCGCCGCCATGGGCCATCCGGACTGGTGTGACGATCCGCTGTTCTCCGACGGGCGCCGGCGCGCGGCCAACCGGGAGGCCCTGGTCACCGTGATGCAGCCGGTGCTGCGGACCCGGACGCGACAGGACTGGCTGGGGATCATCGGCGAGGCGGGCGTGCCGGTGGCACCCGTCAACGACATCGCGGAACTGGCGGCGACCGAACAACTGGCGGCGATGGACCTGCTGCGGACCCTGCCGGGAAGTGGGCTGCGCGTGGTGGGTTTGCCTGTCAGTTTCGACCGCCAGCGCCCGCATCCGCAGGGCGCGGCACCGAAGCTGGGCGAGCATAACGACGAGGTGCTGGGCGGGATGAAGGTGCTGGGCGGGTAGGCCGTCCTTGTCATCAAACTTTCACCCTGACTCGCATTGAGCAACGCGACGCCCCGGGGTACCGGTTGTTCCGAACTGAACCGATTTCAGCCGGAATCCCGCCATGACCTGTCGTGTCACCGTCCAGCGCCTGCTGCTGGCCTCGTCCGTCGTCGTGTTGGCGGGATCCGCCGAGGCCCAGACGATCAACTGGTTCTCGCCGGGCGATCTGGTGATCAGCACCGTGTCCTGCTCCGTCGGCAGCATCGCCTGCACCAGCACCAGCGGCGGCCTGGACACCGCGGCGCCGATCGTGCTGGATCAGTTCCAGTTGAACACTGCCGGCACCGTCGCCACACCCGCCGGGTCGCTGACCTTGCCGCAGACCGGCAGCGGGGCGAACGTCGCGATCTCCGGGGAGTATGGATCGGCCTCGGAAGGCATCCTGCAGCAATCGGTGAATGGTCAGTACCTGACCATCATGGGCTACGGGGTGAACGCCAACACCTTCAACAACGCCGCCGGGGCGGGATACGGCACGGTCGCATTGGGCCAGACCACGAGCCTGGTCGGCGGCGCCAATACCACGGTGCCGCGCGTGGTGGCGCTGATCGGCGCCGATACCAGTGTCGATACCTCCACCGCGCTGACCGGCGTGTTCAACACCAACAACCCGCGCAGCGCGGCGACGGTGGACGGCTCCTCGTTCTATGTCTCCGGCCAGGGCGTGACGGGTGACGGCACCGGGGGCGTGTTCTATGCGGTGAAGGGTGCCACCACGGCGACGCCGGTCAACAACGGCACGTCCACGCCCTCGGGGACGCCGAACGGAACCGCGTCCGCTTCGTATGGGACGGAGACCCGGGTGGCCGAGATCGTCAATACCGGCAGTGGCAACACGCTGTATGTCTCGCGCGACGTCAAAGCGGCCGGAACGCCGAACGACGCGACGGATATCCGGTCGCTGACCAACGCGTCCGGCGGACTGCCGACGTCATCCACCGGCCTGGTGGCGACCCGGTTGATCAACCCCACCGCGTCCGGCACCGGCAGCAGCCTGGGCGGCAACACCGGGTCGATCAACCTGACCGCGGCGCTGGAAAACGGCGTGAACAACAGCCGGGTCGGCAAGTTCGTCTATCTGAGCCCGGAGCAATTCTTCTTCGCCAACGCGACGACGATGTATGTGGCCGACAGCGGTTCGCCGAAGAACGGTAGCGCCGATGCGGCGGCCCTGGGTGAGGGTGGGCTGCAGAAATGGTCGCTCGTCGGCGGCGTGTGGGTGCTGGATTACGACCTGGTCAACGGCCTCGGTCTGGTGGACAACGCCACCGCCAATTCCACCACGCCGACCGCACCCGGTGTCACCGGCCTGTTCGGCCTGACGGGCGCGGTCGTCGGCAACCAGGTGGAGCTGTTCGCCACCAGCTACGGGTTGAACGAATTGTCCACCAGTTCCCTGTACGAGATCACCGACACGCTGTCGGACACGACGATCAGCCAGGCCGCCAGCGAGACTTTCACGACATTGTACACTGCGCCGGGCGGCACCTTGATCCGCGGCGTCGCGGACGCGCCGGTCCCTGAGCCGGCTTCGTTCGGGCTGGTCGCGGTGGCGCTGGCCGGGCTGCGGCTGGTTCGCCGCCGCCGAACGCAAGCGGGCTGACCGCGGGCTGTGGCAAAATACCGAAGGGGCCCTATGTTGCGGGGATGACCCTGCACATCCAATTCGACAACAGCTACGCCCAGCTTCCCGACCGCTTCTATGCGCGTCTTGACCCCACGCCGGTCGCCAAACCGCGGCTGGTGCGGGTCAATGACACGCTGGCCCGCGATCTCGGCATCGATCCGGACGAACTGGCGACCGACGAAGGTGTCGCGGTGCTCGCCGGCAATCGCGTGCCCGACGGGGCGGAGCCGATGGCGCTCGCCTATGCCGGGCACCAGTTCGGCCATTTCGTGCCGCAATTGGGGGACGGGCGGGCGAATTTGCTGGGCGAGGTGGTGGATCGCGGCGGGCAGCGGCGCGACATCCAGTTGAAGGGGTCTGGGCCGACACCGTTTTCCCGCAGCGGCGACGGGCGGGCGGCGCTGGGGCCGGTGCTGCGGGAATATCTGGTCAGTGAGGCGATGGCGGCGCTGGGGATTCCCACCACCCGCACGCTGGCCGCCGTCACCACCGGCGAGACCGTGTGGCGGGAGACGATGCTGCCCGGCGCGGTGCTGACCCGCGTCGCGTCGAGCCACATCCGGGTCGGCACCTTCCAGTATTTCGCTGCCCGCGGTGACGCGGACGGTGTCCGGACGCTGGCGGACCATGCCATTGCCCGTCATTATCCCGCGGCGGCGGCGGCGGAGAACCCCTATCAGGCGTTCCTGGAAGCGGTGGTCGCCGCGCAAGCCGATCTGGTGGCGCGCTGGCTGCTGATCGGCTTCATCCACGGGGTGATGAACACCGACAACTGCTCTGTGGCCGGGGAGACGATCGACTACGGTCCCTGCGCCTTCATGGACGCCTATGATCCGGCGACGGTGTTCAGCTCGATCGACCAAGCCGGGCGCTACGCCTACGGCAACCAGCCGCGCATCGCCTTCTGGAACCTGACCCGCCTGGCCGAGACCTTGCTGCCGCTGCTGGGCGGCGAGGAGCCGGCGAAGGCGGTGCTGACCCTGTTCGCGCCGCGCTTCCACGCGGCGTATTTCCGCGGGCTGCGGCGCAAGATCGGGCTGTCGGGCACGCAGGAGGGCGATGACGAGCTGACGCAGGACCTGCTGAAGCTGATGGCGGATAACGGTGCAGATTTCACCCTGACGTTCCGCCGCCTGTGCGACGCAGCCGAGGACCAAGCAGGCGATGCCGCGGTGCGGTCGCTGTTCGCGGATGGCGCGGCCTACGACGCCTGGGCCGAACGCTGGCGGGCCCGGCTGGCGGCGGAGGGTCTGGCGGTGTCGGAGCGGATGCGGGCGGTGAACCCGGCGGTGATCCCGCGCAACCATCTGGTGGAGGCGGCGCTGGCGGCGGCCGAACAGGGCGATTTCGCTCCGTTCGAAGCGCTGCTGACGGTGCTGTCGCAGCCCTTCAGCGACGCAGCCCCCGAACGCTTCACCTTGCCGCCGCGGGAGGAGGAGCGGGTGTTGCAGACGTTCTGCGGGACCTGAGCGGGACGGGAAACTCGGGAACCTGACGTCTTGGCGTTCCCCGGTTCCTGCTGTCCTTCAGTCAGCCATGCGCGTTCTTGACCAGATCCGGCCCTTGGGCTGACAATGTCATGATCGACTTGCTTCGAGCAAAAGCCTGCATGCCTGTGCAAAACCATCGCCGCAATCCCATCTGCATAATAGGATGCCGCCTGGCCATCAGAGGAAGCCGTCATGGTGACGATCTCGGAAACCGACCTGGAAAGCCAATTCGGCAGCTACAAAGCGCTCGCCTTGCGTGAGCCGGTCTCTATCACTTCGGACGGGGCCGAAACCCTGGTGATGTTGTCGGCGGACGAATTCAAACGTCTCAAAGCCCTGGACGACCGTCAATCGCTTTACGCGTGGGAGTTGCCCGACGATCTGGCCGCCGCCCTTGAAACCGCGACACCGCCGGCCTTTACCTCTCAGTATGATATCGAATTGAACGAATAACCCGGCGGTGCCGCTTCCTGATCCTCAACCAGGCCTCGTCATTCGCTACGCCTACCTTTGGCGCTCTGAGGAAGGGCTGGGTCGGCGGGAGGGAAGCAAGGATCGCCCCTGTGCCGTGATCCTGACGGTCCGGCGGGACAGCGGACGGCTGGTCGTTGCCGTGGCCCCGGTCACCCATGCAAAACCGAGGGATCCCGCTGCCGCGATTCCCATGCCGGCCGCCGTGAAGGCTCGCCTCGGGCTGGACCATGACCCATCCTGGATTGTCACCAGTGAGGTCAACGTCTTCACCTGGCCGGGCCCCGATTTGCGGCCCATCGATCCGGCTGACAGAGCGCGGGGCTTTGCCTATGGCTACCTGCCACGGGCTCTGGCGAAGGCGGTGATCGAAGCGGTACGCGACCAGATGCGTCAAAGCCGCGCAAATTTGGTCAAGCGGGATTGAGCGGCGCTCGCCCTCCCCCCGCCCCCATTGCCAGCCCACCCCACCCGCCGCCAAACTCCCGCCTTCAAACAGCCAGGGCACCCCACCCATGACCCATGCCATCCTCGAACAAGCCCGCCGCTACCAAAGCGAGCTCACTTCCATCCGGCGCGACATCCACGCCCATCCCGAACTGGGCCTTGAGGAATACCGCACCGCCGATCTGGTCGCACAGAAGCTGACGGAGTGGGGCATCGAGGTCCACCGCAACATCGGCGTCACCGGCGTGGTCGGCGTGCTGCGCAACGGCAACGGCCAGACCGCGATCGGCCTGCGCGCCGATATGGACGCGCTGCCGATCCTGGAGGCGGGCGACCTGCCGCACGTCAGCCAGAACCCCGGCCGCATGCACGCCTGCGGCCATGACGGCCACACCACCATGCTGTTGGGCGCGGCGAAGTATCTGGCCGAGACCCGCAACTTCAACGGCACCGTCAATCTGATCTTCCAGCCGGCCGAGGAAGGCGTGGGCGGGGCGCTCGCCATGCTGAAGGACGGGCTGTTCGAGCGTTTCCCCTGCGATTTCATCTACGGCATGCACAACCGCCCTGGCCTGCCGGTCGGGCGCTTCATCACCGGCCGCAACGCGCGCGCCGCCGGCGGGTCGTTCTTCGACATCCAGATCACCGGCAAGGGTGCGCACGGCGCGCATCCGCAGCAGAGCATCGACCCGGTGATGGTCGCCTGCCACATCGCGACCGCGCTGCAAACGATTGTGTCGCGCAATATCTCGGCGATGGACACCGCGGTGCTGAGCATCACGCGCATCCAGTCCGGCGACGCCTATAACGTGATCCCGCAGCACGCGGTGCTCGCCGGCACGGTGCGGACCATGAAGCGCGAGACGATGGACCTGATCGAGCACAACATGCGGCGGCTGGCGACGTCGATCGCCACCGGGTTCGGGGCAGAGGCGACACTCGACTTCCGCGTCATCTTCGCGCCGATGGTCAACAACACCGACGAGGCGATCCTGCTGGGCGACGCCGCCGCGGACCTGGTGGGCGAGGACAACGTGAACCGCGACGCCCCCGCCGGCATGGGGTCGGAGGATTTCAGCTTCATGATGGAGCGGGTGCCCGGCGCGCACATCAACCTGGGCAACGGCGACAGCGCCGCGCTGCACAATCACCTGTATGATTTCAACGACGAGATTATTCCCTATGGCGTCGCGCTCTGGGCCGCGATCACGGAAAAGAAGCTGCCGAAAGGCACCCGTGACTGAGATGCGCCACCACCACTATTCCCCCTCCCCTCGTGGGCGGGGGTG
>Ga0302279_10004201_pt1 | contig 17234 bp, 16 predicted proteins | sample III_Bog_N3_3_FD_194541 | JGI IMG/M metagenome (GOLD analysis project Ga0302279, IMG submission 194541) | Peat permafrost microbial communities from Stordalen Mire near Abisko, Sweden - III_Bog_N3_3 | ecosystem: Environmental > Terrestrial > Soil > Wetlands > Peat | place: Sweden: Abisko...
GCGGCCGGACGCGCCGGACCCGTCGGCGTGGTGCATCCACGGCGCGATTCACGCCGCCAACCCGCGGGCGCGCTGCGTGCTGCATGTGCATTCGCCCTACGCGACGGCGCTGGCGGCGCTGGCCGACCCGACGCTGCCGCCGATCGACCAGAATTCGGCGCGATTCTTCAACCGGGTCGCCATCGACATGCATTTCGGCGGCATCGCCGACAACGCCGAGGAAGGCAAACGCCTCGCCGGCGCGCTGGGCGGCAAGCAGGTGCTGATGATGGCCAACCACGGCGTGCTGGTGACCGGCTGCACGGTCGCCGAGACCTACGACGCGCTCTACTACTTCGAGCGCGCCTGCCAGACGCTGGTGCTGGCCTATTCCACCGGCCGGCCGCTGCACGTGCTGCCCGACGACGTGGCCGAGCGCACCGCGCGCGGCTGGGAGGACTATGCCGAGGCCGCCACGGTGCATTTCGCCGAGATGAAGCGCGTGCTGGACGCGAAGGATCCGTCCTACGCCGAGTGACGCCGCCGGCGGCGCAGCGCCGCCAGCATGAGCCATCCGGAGCCGGCCAGCGCAAGCGACGCCGGCTCCGGCACCGGCAGAGCGACCGATGTGCCGGTCAGGCCTGCCGAGAGGTCGGAATTGTACGCCTGGATCTGAGTGCCGATATACCAGTAGCTGAAATTGTCCAGCGGGCCGCCGACCGCGTTCAGGTTGCTCGCCGTGCCGCCGGTGAAGATGTGGTAGGTGGTCGGGCTGATCGGCTGCAGTGCAAACCAGTAGGTCTGCCCGCCGCTCAGCACCACTGGGGCGATGCCGATGCTCAGCTTTTCGCTGGTCAGCTCGCCGTTGATGATGTCGCCCACGCCACTGTCCGAGATTGTGCCGGCGACGTCGCTGCCGCTCGCGACCAGCGTGCCGAGCGAGCTTGTGGTGACGCCGGTGCGGATGAACCAGTTGGCCGAGAGGCTCGCGGAATCCCCAGGGTCGCCGATATGGGCGAACATGCCGCCGACCGTCCAGTTTTGTCCGACCGGCACGGTGAAGTCGTCGTAGGCCTGATAGTTCGCCCCAGTGTTGGCGTTGGCCTCGCTGTAGAGGGCATAGGAGTAGTTTTGATAGAAATACGATGTGTCGCCGCCATAGAACAGCGTGGTCATGGTCGCGTGCGCGGGGGCGGCGGCAAGGGTGGCCGCAATGGCCGCCGCGACGATCAGGGATTTCAAGCTGCGTCTCCGGTACGAGTTAGGTTGGGACGTTAGCTACAATAGAACGCTGTTGATATGACATTCGTCATAAATCGACACTGCCCAGGCATGGCGGCGCGGGCCGGTTGTCGCCCCGGCTGGGCTGGGCTACAGCAACCCGGGCGACCGCTGGCACGACACCACGGCCGCCCCGCCATCAGTGGAGGCACCGTGGACGCACAACCGACGCCGCAGACCGAGAGTTCGGGCGCGACACCCTTGCCCGCCTCCGCGCCCGCCGAGGCACCGGCCAGCGGCGCACCGGCTGCCGCCGCGTCCGCTCCGGCGGCACGGCCGGCGTTTCCCGGACCGGCGGCGGCGCCGACCCGCGAAGGGCCGAAGGGCATCCGCTACGACTTCAACCTCGGCGCCCGCGTGGTCGTGCCGGAAGGCACGTGGCGCGTGCAGTTGCGCGACCTCGACAGCGGCAACATCCTGTTCGACACCAACTGCTCGGGCTCGTTCATCAACAGCTCAAAGCGCTTCTTCGTGCGCTTCCGCATCGAGGTCTGGGAGAAGGGCGAAAGCGTCTTCCGCCACGACTATGCGGCGGCCGGCGAGGACGTGCTGATCCAGTTCCCGGTCGGCACGCTCGGCGACCCGATGGGCTGGTTCCCGTATGCGGTCAAATTCCAGGAAAAGCACGGCTGCAAGCTGACCTGCGCGATGTCCGAGGCGCTGATCCCGCTGTTCCGCGATGCCTATCCGCACATCAGCTTCATCACCACCGATGAGGTGAAGCCGGAAAAATACTACGCGACCTACAGCATCGGCCTGTTCTTCGACGATGCCGAGCATATCTGGCAGCCGACCGATTTCCGCCATGTCGGGCTGCACCGCACCGCCGGCTACATCCTCGGCGTCGACCCCGAGGAAGTGGCACCGCGGATCGCCATCCCCGACCCGTCGCGGCCGATGGACGAGCCGTACGTGGTGATCGCGACGCAAGCTTCGACGCAGTGCAAATACTGGAACAACCCGGCTGGCTGGCGCGAGATCGTGCGCTACCTCAAGGAAGCCGGCTATCGCGTCGTCTGCATCGACAAGTTCCCGGTCAACGGCCACGGCATCGTCTGGAACCACATTCCGCACGGCGTGCAGGACGAGACCGGCGACCGGCCGCTGGCCGAGCGGGCGCGCTGGCTGCGCCATGCCGAGTTCTTCGTCGGCCTGTCCAGCGGCCTGTCCTGGCTGTCCTGGGCGGTCGGCACGCCGACCGTGCTGATCAGCGGCTTTACCCATCCGACCAACGAGTTCCACACGCCGTATCGCGTGTTCAACTACCACGCCTGCAACGGCTGCTGGAACGACGTACGCCACCGCTTCGACCACCACGACTTCCTGTGGTGCCCGCGCCACGCCAACACGCCGCGCCAGTTCGAATGCACGCGGCTGATCACCGCCGATCATGTCAAGGACACCATCCGCCGCATCCCCGGCTTCCGTGCGCCGCAGGCGGCCTGACGGCGCGGGGCAGCGATGCGCATCTTTATCGCCGGCCTCGACACCGAGACCAACACCTTCGTGCCGATCCCGACCGGCTACGCGAGTTTCGCGGACGGCTTCCTCGCGCACGGCGACGCGACGCGGCGGCCGATCAACTACTGCTCCAACCAGTTGCTGATCTGGCGCACCGCCGCCGAGGCGCGCGGCTGGGAGATTGTCGAAAGCCTCTGCACCTATGCCGAACCCGGCGGCCGCATCGTCGCGCGCGACTATGCCCGCCTGCGCGACGAAATTCTTACCGATCTGCGCGCGGCCGGACCAGTGGACATCGTGCTGCTCGCGCTGCACGGCGCCACCGCCGCCGAAGATAACGACGACTGCGAGGGCGATATTTTGTCCCGCGTCCGCGCGATCGTTGGCGACCGGACAATCGTCGGCGCGGAACTGGACCTGCACTGCCATCTGACCGAGGCGATGCTGGCGGGTGCGAATCTTCTCGTGATCTACAAGGAATATCCGCACATCGACATCGGCGATCGCGCGGCCGAGTTGTTCGCGTTCGCCGCCGATGCGGCTTCGGGCAAGACACGTCCGGTGATGGCGGCGTTCGACTGCCGCATGATCGGCTCGTTCCGCACCACCGAACAGCCGATGCGCGGCATCGTCGACCGCATGATCGCGCTGGAGGGCACGGAGAAGATTCTGTCGGTGTCGCTGGCGCACGGTTTCCCGTGGGCCGATGTCGCCGATGTCGGCATGAAAACGCTCGTCATTACCGACAACGATGCGGCCGCGGCCGCGCGCGTCGCGGACTCGCTCGGCCGCGACATTGTTGCCGTACGCGAGGCGCTGGCGGCAAAATTCCTGAGCGTCGACGCGGCCATCGACGCGGCGCTGGCGATGTCGGGCGGTCCCGTCGTGATCGCCGATGTCGCCGACAATCCCGGCGGCGGTGCCGCGGGCGACGCGACATTCGTGCTGCGCCGCTTGCTGGAGCGTGGTGCGCGCAACGTCGCCAGCGGCTATTACTGGGACCCGATGGCGGTGCGCTTCTGCCAGGAGGCCGGCGTCGGCGCCACGTTCGCACTGCGCATCGGCGGCAAGACCGGCGTGCTGTCGGGCGATCCGCTCGATCTGACGGTGACGGTGCGCGGCATCGCCGAGCACGTCACGCAGCATTTCGGCCCGTCGCCGTCGCCAATGGGCACCGCCGTGTGGGTCGAGGCGGAGGGCATCGACCTCGTGCTCATCACCACGCGCACGCAGGTATTTCACCCGGAAGGCTTTGCCGCGACCGGCCTGGACCTCGCGTCGCGGAAAATCGTCGTGGTCAAATCGACGCAGCATTTCCATGCCGGCTTCGCGCCGATGGCCAAAGCCATCCTGTACGCGAGCGCGCCCGGTGCGCTGCGCTGCGACTTTGCCGAGATTGCCTATACGAAGAAGTCCGGTGCGTGGTGGCCGCGCGACACCGACCCGTTCGCCGCCTAGACGATCCGCTTGTAGTCGAGCATGGAACCGTCCGTCGCCACCGCATGCAGCGCCGTCCACACCGCGTCGGCGTCGTAGTAGTCGTCGAGCGTCGTCTGTCCGGTCATCGCGAACTGCCGCGCCGGCACGCTGGCGCCGTTGGCCAAGGCGACGCTGGTGCTGCCGCGCGGCGTCACGGTCACCTGCATCGCCTTGCCATCCTGCGGGTTGAACAGCGGCGCCGTCATGCAGCCGATGTTCCAATGCGTCAGCGGCAACGCCTCGGCCGGAAAATTCTGGCGGCCAAGCGGGTTGGCATCGACGACAATGCGATTGCCGTCGCGCCTGGCGCTGACATGCAGCATCTTGCCGTCGTCGTCGGTGGCCGTCTCGATCTCGGCGAAGCGGTCCTCGCGCCAGACCTCCACGCCGGTAAGGCGATAGCGGAACAGCGTGATCGGGCCGAAGCCGACGGCGATCTGCACATCGATGTTGACGGTCAGCACGTTGCCGGTGCGGTGGAATTGCAGCGTGTGCGTGCCGATCTCGCTGCCCTTGCGGAACACGCGAAAGCCAAGCCGGCCGCTGGCCGGTTCGCCCGCCGCCCGTGCCGTCCGCGCCCGCAGCCCGACAGCAACGGCGAGCGGCGCGGCCAGCAGGGTGCGCCGCCCGATCATGCCCGGTGCGTCAGGCAGTACAGGCCGACATCGATGGCGCCGGCGCGGAACCCGCCTTCGCAATAGGCGAGGTAATAGTCCCATTTGCGGCGGAACCGCTCGTCGAAGCCGAGTTTGGTCAGGTGCGGCCAAGCCCGCTGGAAACGCCGCCGCCACTCGGCGAGCGTCGCCGCGTAGCTGTGGCCGAAATTCTCCTCGTGCTGCAGCACCAGCCCGGCCGCGTCGATAACGCGCCGCAGCGCGGTCGGCGAGGGCAGCATGCCGCCGGGAAAAATATACCGCTGGATGAAGTCGGGGCTGGACCGGTAGCTGTCGAACTTGTCGTCGGCGATGGTAATCACCTGCAACACTGCCACACCGCCCGCGCGCAGCCGGTCGCGCAGCCTGGCGAAATAGGTGCCCCAATAATCCTCGCCCACCGCCTCGAACATCTCGATCGAGACGACGCGGTCGAACTGTCCCGCAGTGTCGCGATAGTCCTGCAAGCGCAGGTCGGCGCTCGCCGCAAGCCCAGCCTGCGTCAGCCGCGCCTGCGCGAACGCCAGTTGCGAGGGCGACAGCGTGACGCCGGTGACATGGCAGCCGGCGGCGCGGATCAGGTGTTCCGCAAGCCCCCCCCAGCCGCAGCCGATCTCCAGCACAAGTTCGCCGCCGGCCACGCCGAGCAGTTCGGTGACGCGCGCCAGCTTGGCGGTCTGCGCGTCTTCCAGCGACGCGCCCGGCTCACGGTACAGCGCCGAGGAGTACGCCATGCCGGCATCGAGCCACTGCGCGTAGAAATCGTTGCCGAGGTCGTAGTGCTCCTCGATGTTGCGGCGGCTGCCGGTCTTCGTGTTGGCGCGGCGCAGATGCAGCAGCCGGTTGAGCAGCCGCATCGGCGGCGACGCCTCGATGGCGCGGCCGAGTGCGCCCTGGTTCAGCGAAGCGAACTCGATCACCGCCGGCAGGTCGGGCGAGGACCAGTCGCCGTCCATGAACGATTCGGCGAAACCGACATCGCCGCCGAACACCAGCCGCCGCAGCATGCGCCAGCGATGCAGCACGATGCGCGCATCCGGCCCGGCGGCGGCGGCCTGATGCGCGACGCGCTCGCCGGTCGGGGTCTGGAATTCCAGCCGGCCCATCGCGATGCGGCGCAGCAGGGTCAGCATCAGCCGGCCGGACAGGCTGAGGCGGCGGGCGAGCCGGGGCGGGGCGGGAAAGGGGGTGGTGCTCGACGACATGGCGGGATCCGTTAGTGGCCGATGGTCACGGGATAGGGCGGCGGCGGCGGCCGGCGTTGCAGGCGCAATCCCTTGAGCAGCATTTTCAGTGCTTCCCAATGGATACCGGCAACCACTTTGGCGGCCAGCAAATGCAGGCGCAGCAGCGTGCGAAGCAGCGCCGCATCGGTCAGCGCGCGCTGCCGGCCGTGCAGGGTGGCTGCGATCAGCAGGCCCTCGGCATCGTGCCCGAACACGCCGACGGAGACGGTGTCCGCCGGCGGCTCGACGCGGAATTTGTAGGTCATCCCCATCGGCAGGAACGGCGAGACGTAGAACGCCTTGTCGCAGCCCTGGTGCAGCGGCCGCACCGCGTCGGTAACCGGGATCAGGTAGCTGTGGCGCTGGCCGAAGGTGTTGTTGACCTCGTACAGCACCGCCGCCAGATCGCCGTTGCGGCGGTGGCAGAAGAACACGCTGAGCGGGTTGAACACATGGCCGAGCACGCGCGGCATCGCCAGCAGCCGGATCGGGCCGCCGTCGGGCGCGAGGCCGGCCGCCTGCATCTGCGTCTCCACCCAGGCGCGCAGCCCGGTCGGCGCGCCATCGCCGTGGTCGCGCTCGTGGAACGTCACCAGGCCGCGTCGATTGTAGGCGAACAGCCACAGAAGCTGCGCGAGCGCCGGCAGTTCGTCGAGGTCGAGCAGCAGCGTCGAGATACGGTAGCGCAGCCGATGCGCGATCGGCCGCGTGCGCTGATGCACCACCACCGCGTCGTACAGGCAGGACACACTCATGTCGGCGCCTCAGCCGCTTCGGCGGGCAGCGCGCCGACATGGATGCGGCCGGACGGCTCGGCCACCCGCCACGGCCGCGCCACACGGCCGAGTTGTTCGGCGACCGCGAGCCCCGCCTGCAAGCCGTCCTCGTGGAAGCCGGCGCCGAACCAGGCACCACAGTACCAGGTCCGCCGCAGGCCTTGCAGGGTCCACAGCTGCCGCTGTGCCTGCGTCGCCGCCGGGCTGAACACCGGGTGCTCGTAGATCTCGCTGTGCCACAGCGTCCCCGCCGCCGGCGGGCGCGGTGGGTTCAGCGTGACGAAATACGGGGTGTCTCCCGAGATATTCTGCAAGCAGTTCATCCAATAGGTGACGCACAACTCGGCATCGATCCCCGGCGCGCGGCGGCCGAGGTAGTTCCAGCTCGACCACACCGCGCGCCGCTTTGGCATGAGGGTGGGGTCGCTGTGCAGGACGGCAAGATTGCGCGTGCCGCCGAATGTGCCGAGCAGCGACCGTTCCGCTTCGACCGCGTCGGTCAGCAGCGCCAGCGCGCGCGGCGCCGAGGTCGCCAGCACCACCTGATCGAACCGCCGCACCTCGCCATCGCCGAGGTCCACGGCCACCCCGTCCGCATCGCGGCGAACGCCCTGCACTTGGGTGCTGGTCGCGATCTTGCCAGGAAAATCCTCCAGCAGCTTGCGCACATAGACGGCGCTGCCGCCGGTCACGGTGCGCCAGAGCGGCCGGTTGCTCACTTGCAGCAGCCCGTGATTGGTGCAGAACCGGACAAAACTCGCCGCCGGGTAGTTGGCCAGCGCGTCGGCGCCGCCGGACCAGATCGCGGCGGCCATCGGCAGCAAATGGTCGTCGCGCAGCCCGGCGCCATAGCGGTTGCGCGTCAGATAGTCGCCGAGCGTGATCTCGGTATCGCCCGAGGCCGCCAGATCGGCCGGCGCCGTGCGGTAGAACCGCAGCAGATCGGCCAGCATCTTCCAGAAACGCGGCCGCAGCAGGTTGCTGCGCTGCGCGAACAGCCCGGCAAGGTCGGTGCCGGCATATTCCAGCTTGCCCTCGTCGAGCGACACCGCGAACGACATTTCCGATGGCTGTGTGGCGACACCCAGATGCGCGAGCAGCGCCGTCAGGTTCGGGTAGGTGGCCTCGTTGTAGACGATGAAGCCGGTATCCACCGGCACGTCGCCATCTGGCGTCGGCACCGCGATCGTGTTGACATGCCCGCCCAGACGCGGTGCCGCCTCGATCAGCGTCACGCGGTGCCGCCGCGCGAGCAGCCACGCGCACGACAGCCCGGCGATGCCCGATCCGATCACGGCGATATGCTGGCGCGTGTCGCCCATTCCCTGGTCGTATCCCCTGCTCATGCTTCCTTTCACGCCGCAGGCTCCGAATCGGATGCAGGGTGTGCGAAGGATCGTGTGGCCCAATCGTAGCGATATGGCTGCGGATGGCTATGTGCCATGGCGCGATTATCGCGCGCGCGGGCACGTTGCATCCGTCGCCACTGCCACGACGTAACGGAGCAACCAACAAGGGGGCGGCGCGATGCTGGGGTTGAGTGCGGCGGTGGCGGGGCTGCTGGCGCTGGTGATGGCGCTGGCCTGGGTCACGCAGGCGGCCACGCGCAATGCCGGCTGGGTGGATGCGTTTTGGTCGCTCGGCACCGGTGCCGGCGGCGTGGTCGCGGCGCTGTGGCCGCTCGGCACGCCGCTTGCGCTGCGGCAGGTCCTGGTCGCGGTGCTGATCGCCGTCTGGGGGTTGCGCCTGGGCGTCTACATCGCCGAGCGCAGCGCCAAGGGGCACGAAGATGTCCGCTACGCCCGGTTGCGCCAGCAATGGGGCGCGGGCTATCCCGGCAAGATGTTCGGATTCCTGATGATTCAAGCGCTTGCCGGCTGGCTGCTGACGCTCTCGGTGCTGGTCGCGGCGCGCAACCCGGCGGCTTCGCCGGCATGGGCTGACTTGCTTGGGGTGGCCATCCTCGGTGTCGCGGTGGCTGGAGAGGCATTAGCGGATTGGCAGATGCGGGAGTTTCGCCGCAACACGGCCAATCGCGGCGGCGTCATGGAGCGCGGCCTGTGGGCGTGGTCGCGGCACCCGAACTATTTCTTCCAGACGCTCGGCTGGGTCGCCTACCCGGTGCTGGCACTCGGACCGCCGGGCAGCCCGCTGCTCGGCCTGCTCGCCCTCACCGGGCCGGTGCTGATGTACTGGCTGCTGGTGCATGTCTCCGGCATCCCGCCGCTGGAGCGCGAAATGCTGGCCAGCCGGGGCGAAAAATTTCGCCGCTACCAGCAGACCACCAGCGCGTTCTTCCCGTTGCCGCCCCGATTCTTTGCCCGGAAAGTGCCCCGCCCATGACCCTGATCGCCGCAGCCACCGGTGCCGTCGAGCGCCTCAATGTCCCGGATGTGCTGGCACGCGCTGGCATCTTTGCGCTGGTCGGGCGCACCAATCGCCGCCTCGCGGGCAGCGGCGCCGCACAGGATTCCGCCTTCGCCGCCGAGATGGCCGGCTTGCCGATCGCCGTCCACACCGACGATGCCAACGCCCAGCACTACGAGCTGCCGCCGGAATTTTTCGGCCACGTGCTTGGCCCACAGCGCAAATATTCCTCGTGCCTCTACCCATCGCCGGCCACCACGCTGGCCGAGGCGGAAGCGGCCGCTTTGGCGGAAACGGCGCTGCATGCCGAGCTTTGCGACGGTCAGGACGTGTTGGAACTGGGGTGCGGCTGGGGGTCGCTGTCGTTGTGGATGGCAGCGCATTTTCCGGGCTCGCGCATCACCGCCGTCTCCAACTCCTCGGGGCAGCGGTGCTATATCGAGCACACGGCGAACCAGCGTGGCCTGACCAATCTGCGCGTGGTCACCGCCGACATGAACCGCTTCGAGCCGGAGGGGCAATTCGACCGCGTCGTCTCGGTGGAGATGTTCGAGCACATGGCGAACTGGGGCGCGCTGCTGGCGCGGGTGCGGCTGTGGCTGCGGCCGGCGGGCAAGCTGTTCGTCCACGTGTTCTCCCACCGCGCCGCACCGTATCGCTTCGACCACGGCGACCAGGCCGACTGGATCGCACAACACTTCTTCACCGGTGGCATCATGCCGAGCCACGGCCTGATCCGGCAGTTCTCCCACCTGTTCACGGTGGAAAACGAGTGGCGCTGGAGCGGCAGCCACTACGCGCGCACCGCCGACGACTGGCTGGCCAACTACGACCGCAATGCGGACGCGATCACGCCGATCCTGCGCGATGTCTACGGCGAGCAGGCGGCAGTGTGGCGGCGGCGCTGGCGGCTGTTCTTTCTGGCCACGTCCGGCCTGTTCGGCCATGACGGCGGCGCGGCCTGGGGCATTTCGCATTACAAGCTGCGGCCGGCGGCATGAGCCTGAAGTCCGCGTTCGCCGCCTATCTGGCGCACCCGGACGCGCGGGTGGCGACCGGCAATCTCGTGGCACTGGTGCTCGGCTGGAACACGCCGTTCTATCCGCTGTGGCTGCGCTGGGCGGCGGGCAGCGAGGCATTGCCGCTGGGCTGGCTGACGCTGGTCGTGCTGCCGCTGTTCCTCGCCGTGCCGCTGCTGGCGCGGCGGCGACCGACGCTGGGGCGGCTGTGGCTAGCGCTGGTGGGGTTCGGCAACGTGCTGTTCTGCACCTGGCTGTTCGGCGAGGCGAGCGGCACGGAACTTTTTCTCCTGCCCTGCCTGCTGCTGCCCGGCCTGCTGTTCAGCCGTAGCGAATGGCCGTTGCTGCTGCCGCTGCTCGGCGCGCCGCTGCTGGCGTACTACCTGCTGCATGGCCACTACCCGGCGCCGCCGCAGGAGTGGTCGGCCGACGCGTCATCCGGCATGTTTGCGCTGAATGCCGGCAGCGTCGGCTGCCTGATGGCGTTCTTTGCCCTGCTGGTCGCCCGCTCACCGACCCAGCCGACCAGCCACCCAGTCGCCGACCAGCGTGCCGAGGGTTGAGCCGACGGCGGTCAGCGCCGCGCCCCACGCCATGTCGGCCAGCGTGACGGTCAGCGACCACGTCTTCAACGTGGCGTAGTTGGTCAGGTCGTAGGTGGCGTAACAGAAAAACCCGAACAGCGCGCCGAACAGGGCGATGCGGGCGAAGTTGCGCGGCGCGTCGTCGCTCGGCACCACGAAGATCAGGATGCCCGCGACATACAGCAGATAGAACAGGATCGCCGGCAACGGCCGGAACCCGTCGAGCAGCAGGTCGCCGAGATTGGCGCGATACAGCGGCCCGGCGGTCAGTTTCAGCCACACGGAGTCAATCGCCAGCATGACGAGGAGGGTGGCGACGTAGGTGGCGGGGTAGCGGATCATGACGTCCTGCGGCGGTTAGTGTAGGCAGTGTGGGCCGGATTGGGGCGTTGGCAAGGGGCGCGGTCTTCCACACCGTGCCGCCTTCGCGCTGCCGCGCGGTGGGCAACGCGGCGGACTTGCCGGTATCGGCCACGCTGTCAGGCGACGGCGCGTGCGACCTCGTGCCGCGCCGCCTCGTGCAGAAGCGCACGCACCGCGTCCAATTGCGGGCCGGCGGTGACCAGGGGGGCGCAGGCGGCGCCGTCCCAGGCGCGGGCGGCAAAATCCGGGTGCAGTTGCATCGGCGTGCCGGCGTTGGCGAAGGCGCTCCGGGTGCCGGTGTCGAGATAGGATTCGCACGGCAGCGCTTCGGCAAAAATGACGTCGTGGCGGCCGAGTTCGACGTGCCAGTAGGTCACCGTGTCGCGCGCTTCCTGCACGATGCTGGTGCCGTTCAGCAGGTGGCGCACCGGGATCAGCACGCCGTCGCAAAACACCGCGTGGTCGGGCGACAGCAGCAGGTCGCGCGCCGGCAGGCCGGGGCCGAAGGCGTCGCGGCGCACGCGCACCGGCCAGACACTTCTCGGCGCGGGGTGGCGGCGGCAATCGACGTCGCGGTGGCCGAGCCAGACCAGCGGCGCGGTGCCGCCGTGGCGCAGGGCGAGGCGGTCGCCGATGGCGAGGTGCTCGACTGGCACGTCGCCGCGCGCGGTGCGGATGCTGGTGCCGGTGGCGAAGCAGGAGACGGTGAAGGCCGGGGTAAAGGTTTCGTCGACCGAGCCGGTGGTCTGCACGCCGAGCGAGAGTACGGCCGCGCCGACATTGACCGGGAAGCCGTAAACCGAGATTTCGTCGACCGCGACCAGCGCCAGGTCGCCATCGGTGCCGTACTCGGCCGCCGTGCCGTAGAAGGTGCCGCCGTTGGTGACCACCGCGACATCGAGCAACGTGCCGGTGACGTTCAGCGACAGGCCGGGCGGAATGCCGGCGGTGCCGGGCAGGTCGGCGGTGTTGAGTGTGACGATCTTGGTGCTGACCGATTCGATGCTGACCGACTGCACCACCAGCGAGTCGAAGCTCGCCGAGGAGGCCGCCTCGTCTTTGGTGATGGTCAGGTCGGAGACCGTCGGCGGGTCCGATGCGAGGTCGTAGCTGACCGAGCCGGTCTGGGTGAACGCCACGGTGCCAACGGCGCCGCCGCCGACGGTGCTGCCGCCGGAGAATATCTGCCCGGCGCTGAACGTAATCGTTCCGGACATTTCTTGTCCCCCTGTTGGACCGCGTCACTGCGCGGTGCGCCCAATTTTGGCGTATGGCACTCTGACGAAGCCCGGGCGCGCGGTCAAATCACTGTTGTGTCCGGCCGGCTCCGTGGCGATGGCCGCTGACATGGGCGCCGTCGTCGCCGCGCAGGCGCAGAAACCCCGGCAGCGACAGCAGCGGCAGCAGCGCGGTCAGCAGGAACACCGCATGGAAGTCCGCCGGCGTGAGTGCCGCGCGGTCGCCGCCGACCGTGCCGAGCAGCACGGCGGCGAGCGAGACGCCGAAACTGACGGTCAGTTGCTGCACCGCGCCGAACAGGCTGGTGGCCTGGCTGAGCTTGGCGTCCGGCGTGTCGGAGTACGACAGCATATTGGAGGTCATGAACGAGGTGGCGCGGATCAGCCCGAACAGCGCGATGTGCAGGCCGATCAGCCAGCGCGGCGTGTCCGGCTGCAGCAGGGCGAAGCCGGCCAGCACCAGCGAGCCGAGCCCGGCGGTGCCGAGCAGCACGGTGCGGAAGCCGCACCAGCGCAGCAGTGGCCCGATGACCCCGCGCATCACCAGCCCGCCCGCGGTGCCGAGCAACACCAGCGCGCCGGAGACCACCGGGCTGAAGCCGAAGCCGATTTGCAGCATCAGCGGCAGCAGGAACGGCGCGCCGTTCATGCCGACGCGGCACAGGCCGCCGGCCAGCGTGCCGATGGCGAAGGTGGGCAGGCGGAACAGGCCGAGATCGACCGCCGGGGCCGCGACATGGCGGGCGTAGCGGGCAAAGCCGACCAGCAGTACGACGGCGGCGGCAAACAGGGCCGCCACCGCCAGCAGCGAGGGCGACGGCCGGCCCAGCACGTCCATGCCGATTTGCAGCAGGCCGACGCCGGTGCCGACCAGCAGGAAGCCGGGAATGTCAAAACCGAGCGACCGGTTGCCGCCCTCGTCGGCGATGAAGCGCAGCGCCAGCAGGATGCCGGCGGCGCCGAACGGCAGGTTGACGTAAAAGATCCAGCGCCAGGAGGCATAGGTGGTCAGCACGCCGCCGAGCAGCGGGCCGATCATCGGGCCGAGGATGGCGGGCAGCAGCATGTAGGTCATCGCCCGCACCAACTGGCTGCGCGGGAAGCTGCGCAGCAGGATCAGCCGGCCGACCGGCGTCATCATCGCGCCGCCGATGCCTTGCAGCACACGGGTCGCCACCAGCACGGCAAAACTGTCGGCCATGCCGCACAGCGCCGAGCCGGCGGTGAACAGCGCGAGGGCCAGGATGAAAATGCGGCGCGCGCCAAACCGGTCGGCGAACCAGCCGCTGAGCGGGATACACACCGCGAGCGTCAGCACGTAGGCGGTGACGGCGAGGTTCAACTGCACCGCCGTGGTGCCGAGGCTGAGCGCCATCGCCGGGATGGCGGTGGTGATGATGGTCGAATCCAGCTGCTCCATCAGGAACGCGATGGCGACCACCAGCGGGATGAGCAGGCGCAGGCGGGGTGGGGGTGGCTCGGTCAACGCCGGTGCGGGTGTCGTCACCGGGGGACTGTGAAAGGTTTTGGCGCCAGCGCAAAGTGGCGCGGCACGCGCCGCCGGATGTCAGCCGAACGGGGCGTTCAGTTGCACGACGGCGAGGTTCAGCAGCGCCGCGAATGCCACCCAGACCAGATACGGCACCAGCACCCAGGCGGCGCGGCGGGAATACGGCCAGATCGTCACAATCAGGCCGAGCACCGACAGCCACAGCGCCGGCACCTCGCAGAGCGCCCAGTCCGGCCGGTGCAGCGTGAAGAACAGGGCGCTCCACAGCACGTTGAGCAGGCCGTTGATGGCATACAGCGCCAGGATGCGCGCCCACGGCCGCAGCGGCGGGTTGGCCTGCCATGCCCACACGCCGGACAGCGCGGTCAGCGCGAAGATCACCGTCCAGGCCGGCGCGAACGCCCAGTCGGGCGGCTGGAACCAGGGTTTGGTCAGCGCGTAGTACCAGGGGCCGATCGGCGAGGCGACGCCGCCAAGCAAGGCGACGGCGGTTGCCGCGGCGGCGGCCGTGGCGATGGCACGGCCGCGCCCGGCGCGATGCGGTGTCATGCCATCAGGCCGATGCGAACCCGAGCAACTGGGCCAGATCCTTGAAGAACACGCGCACATGCGCCATCGGGTCGCGGCGCACCAGTTCCTTGTTCATGTAGGAATCCCAGGTCAGCTTCTGGATGTCCTTGTCCTCGCACAGCTTGACGAATTTTTCCCGGCGCTTGTCGGACGAGTACCAGAACCACTGCATCATGCCGAGAATCCAGAACACCCGGCCATGCGCCTTCATGAACCGCTTGCGCGCGCTGGCGAGGGCTTTGGCGTCGCCGGTGGCGAGGAACTCGCCGGCGGCTTCGGCGGCGAGGCGGCCGCCTGCCATCGCGTAATAGATGCCTTCGCCGGAGGCCGGCGCCACCACGCCGGCGGCGTCGCCAGCTAGCACCACGTCGCGGCCGTTGTCCCAGCGCTTCATCGGCCGCAGCGGGATTGGCGCGCCCTCGCGCCGCACTGTCTCCTGCCCGGCGAGGCCGGCGGCGCCGCGCAGGTCGGCGACCGATTTGCGCAGCGAAAAACCCTTCTTGGCGGAGCCGCTGCCGACGCTGGTGGTGGCGCCATGCGGGAACACCCAGCCGTAGAAATCCGGGGAGATCTTGCCCTGATACCAGACATCGCAGCGCGCGGCGTCGAACTCGCCGGTGCCGTGGCGCGGCGAGCGGACGATCTCGTGATAGGCGAACACGTAGCGGACGTGGTCGGAGCCCGGCACGCACTGCTTGGCGACCTGCGACTTGGCGCCGTCGGCACCGATCACCACGCGGCCGCGCACGCGCTGCTCCGCGCCGTGCGGGTCGGTGTAGACGATGGCGGCCACACCATCCGGGTCGCGCTCGAAGCGCTCGAACGTGCCGGTGCAGCGGGTCGCACCATGCTCGGCGGCGCGCTCGCGCAGAAATTCGTCGAACACCTCGCGGTCCACCATGCCGACGAAGCCGTTCTCGATCGGCATGTCGACCTTGTTGGATTTCGGCGAGACCATGCGGGCGGAGCGGACTTTCGCCACCAGTTGCGAATCCGGGATGGCAAAATCGCGGATCGCGCGCGGCGGAATGGCGCCGCCGCAGGGCTTTATTCTGCCGGCACGGTCAAGCAGCAGGACGTTTTTGCCCGCCAGCGCCAGATCGTCGGCGGCCGTGGCACCGGAGGGGCCGCCGCCGACCACCACGGCGTCGAAGGTTTGCACAGCGCTCATCCGTGACTCTCCGCGAATGTGGCCGCAGGCGCCTTGATGGCCGCGGCCGGGGAGGAAAACACGCCGGCGGCGATCCGCGCGGCGATCAGGAACAGCGCGGCTTCCGCCACGAACACCGCGCCGTAGGCCGTCGCCGGGCTGCCGAGCAGGGCACGGGCGAGGTCGCTGGCAGAAGTGCCGAGCAGGCCGCCGAGCCCGAAGGCGAGCGCCTGTGCGGCACCCCACAAGCCGATGCGGGTGCCGTCGCGGCCGCCGCGGCCAGCGCTGGCCAGCCCCATCATCGCGCCGATGGCGGAGACCGCGAACGTGCCGTTGGCCGCACCCAGCACGACGACGGAGGCACGCAGCGGCCACGCCGGCCCGACCAGCCCGGCGCCGGCGAGGCCGAGAATCGCCAGCGCCGAGGCGAGGCAGCCGCCGACCGTCCAGCCGCGCATGGCGCGCGTACGGAACTCGCCGGACAGGCCGGCACCGATCGCCACCAGCAACATGCCGGCCAGCACGCCGGAATGCTGCAAGCCGTTCAGTTTGGTCGATTCGCCCGGCGTCAGCCCGAACACTGAGCCGGCGAACGGCTCCAGGATCAGTTCCTGGGCGCTGTAGGCGAGCATCGAGACGAACACGAAAATCGCGAATTTTCGCGCCTGTGGCTCGGCCCAGATCTCACCGAGCGCGCGCAGGAAGCCGCCGGAGTGACGGATCGCGGCGGCCGGGCGCGCCACGGCGGCCGGCGCGGCGCGGTCCTCGATGCCCCAGACGGCCAGCACGCTGGCGACGAAGGCGAGGCCGGCGACGCCGGCGGTGACCTGGATCAGCCGGAGCGTGGAAAACGGGTCCAGCAGCTTGCCGGCGACCGTCGCCGTCACCGCGATGCCGGCGATCATCATGATCCACAGGATGGTCGCGGCCGGCGCGCGGCGGCGCGCATCGACCTGTTTGGCCAGCAGCGCCAGCAACGAGGTGCCGGCGGCTCCGACGCCAAGGCCGACGCCGGCGAACGCCAGCACGGCGAGCGCGATGCCGGCCCAGCGTTCGCTCGCCATCAGCGCCGTCGCCGCCGCCGCGACCACAACGCCAAACGCCAGCACCGCCATGCCGCCGATGATCCAGCGCGTGCGCCGCCCGCCGACATCCGAGCCATAGCCCATGCGCGGCCGCAGCACCTGGACGCCGTAGTGCAAGGCGACCAGCGCGCCGGGCAGACTCGCCGGCAACGCCAGTTCGACCACCATCACCCGGTTCATGGTGGACGTCGCCAGCACCACGATGGCGCCGAGCGCCGCCTGCACCACGCCGAGGCGGACGATGCCGAACCAGCCGAGCGGCGGACGCGTCATCCGGCACCGCCGATCAGGCTGTGCAGCGCGAAGGCACTGGCGAGCATGCCGAGCACATAGAGCGTGGTGCCGGTGGCGTTGTACCAGGGCGCGCGTGCCTTCGGATCGAGCAGCAGCTTGCCCATCAGGATGAACTGCGAATCCAGCAGCACGACGACGATGCCGGCGTGGACATAGCATTGCCAGACCAGCAGCAGCGTGATGACGATCAGTTGCGGCG
>Ga0302279_10004203_pt1 | contig 17223 bp, 14 predicted proteins | sample III_Bog_N3_3_FD_194541 | JGI IMG/M metagenome (GOLD analysis project Ga0302279, IMG submission 194541) | Peat permafrost microbial communities from Stordalen Mire near Abisko, Sweden - III_Bog_N3_3 | ecosystem: Environmental > Terrestrial > Soil > Wetlands > Peat | place: Sweden: Abisko...
CGCCGCGCCGCTCGCCGTGTTCGGCGCGCTGATCGGCGCGGTCGTCGGCCTGTTCCCGCTGCGCGGCTTCGATCTCAGGCGCTTTGCTCCGTTCGCGGCGGGCGGCGCGCTCGGCGTACCGCTCGGTGTCTTCCTGCTGCACAATTCCGACCCGCTGCGGTTCCGCGTCGGCGTCGGCGCGCTGTTGGCGCTCTACGCGGTCTTCGCGCTGACGGTGCGCGACTCGACGCGCGTCAAGGGCGGCGGAATCGGCGCCGACGCCTTCGTCGGCGTTGTGGGCGGCGCGATGGGCGGTCTGTGCGGGCTCGCCGCCGCGGCGCCGGCGATCTGGACGCGCCTCAGCGGTTGGAAACGCGAGCCGCGCCGCACGACAAGCAAGGCCTTCACCATCGTCGTCGCGATCGTGACGCTCGCCGCCTACGCGCGCACTGGCGTCGTCGACCCGGCCGACCTGCGGCTGTTCGCGCTCGTCGCGCCGGTTGCGCTGGTCGCCTCCTTCCTCGGCGCGTGGCGGGTCGGCAAAGGCGGGGCGGCGACCGTCGGCCGGATCGCGCTCCTGTTCACGCTCGCCTCCGGCGTCGCGATGCTGGTCGCGGCGGCCCGGGCCCTGATGGGACGCTGACCGGGCTGTTGCCTCGCCGTCGCCGTCGCGGCTAGATGCGACGCGATCGGAGGTCTGCGCCATGAACGTCGACGAAGCCCTGCGTCAGTTCGGCGCCGCCGAGGAAATGCCGCGCGCGGCGCTGCAGTGGGCGCTCGATCACTGGGACGCCGCGGCGCCGCGCCTGGTCGCCCGGTTTCGCGCCTTCGCCGCCAGTCCGGCGGCGCGCGACGAGGTCGCTGAAGGCGAGGCCTTCTTCATCGTTCACCTCTGCGGCGAAAAGCGCGACGCGCGCGCCTATGCGCCGCTCTGCCGGCTGATCGGCGAAAGCGAAGAGGCGATCGAATTCCTCGGCGACGCGACGACCGAGACGCTGATCGGAATCCTGATCAACGTCTGCGACGGCGATCCCCAACCGCTGATGGACGCGATCGAACGGGAAAGCGGCGACGAATTCGCGCGCGCCGCCGCGCTCGAAGCGCTCGGCTGGCTGACGCGCGCGCGCGCAATTCTCAGCGACGAACAAATGCGCGCCTATCTCGGGCGGTTGCGGCGCGCGATGAAGCCGCGCGACGAATCGTTCCTGTGGCAAACTTGGGCGACGACCGCCGCCAATCTCGGCTACGACGACATGCGCTCCGAAGTCGCGAATCTGCACGTGATTGGCTGGGTCGACCCGAAAGAATTCGGCCTCGATGAATTCGACCAGCAGGTGAAGCTGGCGCGCGACACGCCCTCAGGCTTGGGCGGCTTCGAAGCGGACGGCGTGACGCCGTTTGACAACGCCATCGAGACGCTCGCTTCGTGGTCCTACGGGGCGAGCGATGCGTTCGCGGAAGAGGCGTTCGGCCCGGGCGGCGACGAAAATTCTTTTGAGGCGCCCTACGTCAATCCGCTGCGCAGGGTCGGCCGCAACGATCCATGTCCTTGCGGGAGCGGCAAGAAGTACAAGCGCTGCTGCTTGGCGGGGTAGCCGCTGTGGGGCCGCTGAGCGCCGGGCGATTGCGCGGACGGCGCAAGCGCTGCTTCCGCTGCGCGCGCGATTCGCATTGATGGCGACGAAATGCGGGAGGGGCCGCGCATGGGACCGCTGGCGGGCGTCAAGATCATCGAAATGGCCGGCGTCGGGCCGGCGCCGTTCGCCGGCATGCTGCTGGCGGACATGGGCGCCGACGTCGTGCGCATCGACCGCAAGCCGACCGGAAGGGGCGAGGCTTTCGATGCGATCGAAAGCGCCAGCCGTCTCGATCGCGGCCGCCGCTCGATCGCGCTCGACCTGAAGAAGTCAGAGGCGGCCGCGGCGGCCCTCGACCTCGTCGCAACCGCCGACGCGCTGATCGAGGGCTTCCGCCCCGGCGTCATGGAGCGGCTCGGGCTCGGGCCGCAGGTCTGTCTCGCCCGCAATCCCCGCCTCGTCTTTGGCCGCGTCACCGGCTGGGGCCAGGACGGACCGCTCGCCGCGACCGCCGGCCACGACATCGATTATGTCGCCTTGACCGGCGCGCTGTGCGCGATCGGCGGAAAGGACGCCCCGGTTCCGCCGCTCAACCTCGTGGGCGACTTCGGCGGCGGCGCGATGTTGCTCGCCTTCGGCGTCGTCTGCGCGCTGCTGGAAGCGCGCGTTTCGGGGCGCGGACAGGTGGTCGACGCGGCGATGACCGACGGCGCCGCCCTGCTGATGGCGATGACCTACAAGCTGAGGGCGAGCGGGTTGTGGCGCGATGCGCGGCAGGCCAATGTCCTCGACGGCGGCGCGCCGTTCTATGGCGTCTATCGCTGCGCCGACGGCAAGTGGATCGCGGTCGGCGCGCTGGAGCCGCCGTTCTTCGCCGCGCTGGTCGCCGGGCTTGGCCTCGATGCGGACGCGTTCGCCGACCGCTGGAACCCTCGAGCGTGGCCCGAGTTGAGAGCGAGGCTCGAGGCGGCTTTCGCTCGCCGCCCGCGCGACGAATGGGCGGCGCTGTTCGCGGATTCCGACGCCTGCGTCGCGCCGGTCCTCGACATGGACGAGGCGCCGCGGCATCCCCATAACGTCGCGCGTCGGACCTTTCTCGATCGCGACGGCGGGCCGCAGCCGGCGCCCGCGCCGCGCTTTTCCCGCACGCCGCCTGAGGCCGGCCGCCCACCCGTCGGGATCGGCGTCGACGGCGAGGCGATCCTGCGCGAGCGCGGTTTCTCGGATGAGCGGGTCGCGGAGCTGCGACGTTGCGGCGCGTTGTGACGCGCCTCGCCGCTCATGGCCCGGCGAACGAAGCCGCGATGCGGTCGACGACCGGGTCGTAGCGCGCCTTGAGCGCGTCCGGATAGGTGATGATCAGGCTGTGGATCGTCTCCGAAGCCGCGGAGACGATGTACTTCTCGTAGAAGATCGACTTGACGCCGCCGATCGCGCGCTGGCCGGAAACGACGAACCAGTTCCTGCCGCTCGCGTTGTAGGTGACGAAGGCGTAGTCGAGGCCCGACAGCGAGGCCCGCTTCGACGCGGGCGTCTCGTTGGCGACGTTGTAGCCGCCGAAAACCAGGATTTTCGCCCCGTCGGCGGCGATCAGCGTGCGGCCGTCGTCGTTCTCCGGCGGCGGCTGCATGACGAAGAGGTCGGAAGGGTAGGAAAGGCTCGCGCCGAAGCGGTCGTTGACATAGGTCGCCCAGCGCTCCTCGGCGCCGGCCGCCAACACCGCCGCCAGCCAGACGAGCGCCGCCGCCAGCATCGCCCTCATGTCCGCTCCTTTTCCGACGCGGCGTGCGCGCGCGCCCAGTCGAGCCCCTGTTCGAGCCGATCGTTGCCCCAGAAGACCTCGCCGTCGGGCGTCGTCAAGCACGGCGCGCCCGGCAGGCCGAGCGCCGCCGCCCGCGCCGTCTGCGCCTTCAGCGCCGCCTTGTTGGCGTCTTCGACGGCGCGCCTCAGCAGAGGCTCGGGCGCAACGCCGATCTCGGCGAGCAGGGCGGCGAGCGTCGCCGGCGAATCGATCGGTCGACCCTCGGCGAATTCGGCGCGATAGACGGCGCGGCAGAACGCCGGACGGAGCGCGTCGTCGAGCGCCAGCGCGACCCGCGCCGCCAGCAGGCTGTTCTGCGGGAACGGATCCGGCCGCACGAGCGGGAGGCCGAGCGCGCCGCAAATGCGCTCGAGATCGCGCCACATGTAACGGCCCTTGGCTGGGTAGAGGTTGAAGGGCGAATCGCTCCAGCCCTGGGCGGCGAACAGCGGCCCGAGCAGGAACGGCCGCCAGGCGAGCGCGACGCCGCGCGTGGCCGCCAGCGCTTCGATCCGCATCGCCGCAGGGTAGGAATACGTGCTGGCGAATTCGCACCAAAACTCGACCTCGGGCATGGCGGCCTCCCGAGCCACCGTACTGTGGGCAAAGGTCAAAGAAAACGGCCGCTTCGCCGGTCAGGCGAAAGCGGCCGTTGAACCTCGGGTCCGAACGCGCTGGACCGAATCCGGCGCGCGGGCTCGATTCGAGGCGAGACTTACGACTTGGTCGGGGTCGGGGTCGGCATCGGCTTCTTGACCATCGGCTTCTTGGCCATCGGCTTCTTGACCATGTGGTGCTTGACCACCGGCTTCTTGACGACGTGTTTGGCTTTGTGATGGACGACCTTCTTCGCCATCGGGGCGGCGGTCGAGGTCGGGGTCGGGGTGGCGGTCTGCGCGAAGACGGCGACAGGCGCGAGAATGAGGGCGGCCCCGATGCCCATGGCGGCGAGTTGCTTCAACATTGCGTTTCTCCGTAGCGAGTCGGTTTTCCATACGACGGACTCGATACTTCCATGGCGAATTCAACCTGAATTGGCGATGAACGGGCCCGCGGGAGAGGCGCTGCGCCGTCGCGCGGCGCCGTTTTCGGCGCTGCGGCGCATCGACGCGGGTTTGACGACCGTGCTGCGCCTCCGTATGAAGCGCCGGAGCTTGGCGCCATGTCCCACAACACTTTCGGCCATCTCTTTCGCGTCACCACCTTCGGCGAGAGCCATGGTCCGGCGATCGGCTGCGTCGTCGACGGCTGTCCGCCGCTGTTGCCGCTCGACGAGGCCGACATCCAGGCCGATCTCGACCGGCGGCGGCCAGGAACGTCGCGCTTCACCACCCAGCGGCGCGAACCCGATACGGCGCGCATCCTGTCCGGCGTAACGATCGACGAAGCCAGCGGCCGCCAGGTCACGACCGGAACGCCAATCGCGGTGATGATCGAGAACCTCGATCAGCGCTCGAAGGACTATTCGCAGATCAAGGACAAGTTCCGTCCCGGACACGCCGACTACACCTACGAAGCCAAATACGGGATCCGCGATGCTCGCGGCGGCGGACGGTCCTCGGCGCGCGAAACCGCGGCGCGCGTCGCCGCCGGCGCGATCGCGCGCAAGGTCACGCCCGGGGTGAGGGTCCGCGCCGCGCTGGTGCAGATCGGCAAACTCGAGATCGACCGCGCGCGTTGGGACTGGGACGAGGTCGCCCGCAATCCGTTCTTCTGCCCTGACGCCGAGGCGGCGGCGCGCTTCGCCGAATACCTCGACGGCGTGCGCAAGGCGGGCTCGTCGGTCGGCGCCGTGATCGAGGTCGTCGCCGAGGGCGCGCCGGCGGGGTGGGGCGCGCCGATCTACGGCAAGCTCGACAGCGAAATCGCCGCGGCGCTGATGAGCGTCAACGCGGTCAAGGGGGTCGAAATCGGCGACGGCTTCGCCGCGGCGCGGTTGACCGGCGAAGAGAACGCCGACGAAATGCGCGCCGGAAACGACGGCCCGACCTTCCTGTCCAATCACGCCGGCGGCATTCTCGGCGGCATTTCGACCGGCCAGCCGATCGTCGCGCGCTTCGCGGTCAAGCCGACCTCGTCGATCCTGACGCCGCGCCGCACCGTGACGCGCGCCGGCGAAGAGACCGACATCGTCACCACCGGGCGCCACGACCCGTGCGTCGGCATCCGCGCGGCGCCGGTGGGCGAGGCGATGGTCGCCTGCGCGCTCGCCGACGCCTTTTTGCGCCATCGCGCCCAGACGGGGCGCTGATCGCCTTCGTCGACCGGCCGCGCGCCTGCGTCGGATCAGAAATGCAGGCTCGCGCCGATGCGCGCGACATTGGTCGAGGTCGTGATCGACACCGGCGAGGGCGGCACGAAATAGCTCGCGCCGCCGAAGTTGTAGCGCAGCAACTCGGCGCGCAGGGATACGTTGCGGGTGATCGCATATTCGCCGCCGACGCCGAAGGCGATTCCCTTCACGGTCTGGCCGCTCGAAGCGCCGTAGTAGGAATAGTCGGTGTTCGACCACGCCCAGCCGAGGGTTCCATAGGCGAGCAGGTTGCCGAACACATAACCGCCCTTCACCCGCGCCGACGACAGGAGGTCCTGGCGGAACGACGCCGATCCAAGCGAACCGCTGCGGATGTCGCCGAAGGTCACGTCGCCCTCGACGCCGCCGACGATGCGGTTGCTCTGGAAATTGTAGCCGACGTGGGCGCCCCCGGCGGGGCCGGAGATGTTGGCGGAGCTCGCCGAGCCGAGTGCGACGCCGAGGTCGGGGCCGATTTCGATGCCGGAAAAGTCGGCGCCGCCGGCGCCCATATCCGTGCGGTAGGCGTCGGCCGCGAGAGCGCTCGTCGCGCCGAAGGCGACGAGGAACGGCGACAGCCACTGAGCGATGCGACGCGTCATGAACGGCCTCCGGGTGCGGGTTGGTCGAACGCGGAGAATTTTACCGTTCTTTTTCATCCTTCATTCGCCAAACTCGAATCACGCCAAACAAAGCGTTAAGCCGCCCGAGCGCCGCGTAACCGATCGCCGCGAGCCGAAATTCGGTTGCTTTGAATCAAGGTTTGGCGGCAAGCTGATGGGAAAATCGGAGAGGTCGGATAGACCCTCGATCTGCGGGGAGGATCATGCTCAAAGACATTCTCGTCGTCCTTGAGGAATCCGACAGGGCGGCTATCCCTTACGCCGTATCCTTCGCCAAGCGCGTCGAAGCGCGCCTCACCGCCCTGTGGCCGCGGCGCGATCTGTCGCTGCTCTCCGACGGTTCGCTCGAGGCGCGCCATGCGGCGATGCGCGGCGATCGCGAAGGGCGCGACGCCAGGGCGCGCGCCGCGCTCGAAAGCTTCGCCGCGCAGGCGCGCGCCGCCGGCGTCGAGGCGGAGGCGCTCGATTACGACGATCCTCACGCCGTCCAGCCGATGGACGCTCCCGCCTTCGCGCGCGGTTTCGATCTCGTGGTCGTCGAGCAGATCGAGCCGGGCCGGGCGCCCGGGCTCAACGACCTCGCCGGCGCCATTCTCGCCGAGAGCGGTCGCCCGGTGGTCGTCGTGCCCGGCATCCAGCGCGCGGCGGCCCGCTTCGACCGCATCGTCGCCGCGTGGGACGGCAGCCAGGCCTCGGCGCGGGCGATCGGCGACGCCGCGCCGCTGCTCGCGCTCGCCAAACATGTCGAGATCGTCGCCGTCAACGCCGCGGTGCTGTCGCAGCCGGTCGTCAACGGCGGCGAGCGCATTGCGCGCCGCTTCGCGCGACTCGGCGTCGACGCGGCCTTCAGGCGATTGCCGGGCGACGGCGACCCCGCCAATCTGCTGCTGTCCTACGCCGCCGATTTGGGCGCCGACATGATCGTCGCCGGCGGCTACGGCCATTCGCGGTTGCGCGAGGCGCTGCTGGGCGGCGTGACGCGCACGCTGATCGGCAGCGCGACGGCGCCGTTGTTCCTGTCGCTACTTTTTCACCAGCGGGCAGGTCGAGTCGGCGAGCTTGCCGAACGCCTCGTCGCCCTTCATCGTCGCGACGAGCTTGTAGAAGTCCCAAGTTCCCTTCGACTCTGCCGGCGACTTCACCTGCATGATGTACATATCGTGCTCCATCAACCCGTCGGCGCGGATGACGCCGTTCGAGGTGAACATGTCGTCGATTTTGGTCATGTGGAGCTGTTCCATCACCTTTTCGGGATCGGTGGCGCCGACCGCCTTGACCGCGTTGAGATAGGTCATCGTCGCCGAGTAATAGGCCGCCTGCGAGAAGGTCGGCTCGCGGCCGACCTTGGCGAGGAAGCGCTTGCCGAATTCGCGCGACTTGTCGTTGAGGTCCCAGTACCACGCGGCGGTGAGATAGAGGCCCTGCGCGTTTTCGAGGCCGATCGCCTTGATGTCGGTGAGGAAGACCAGCAGGGCCGCCGGCTTCATCGTCTTGGTGATGCCGAACTCGGTTGCCGCCTTCAGCGAATTGGAGAAGTCGTTGCCGGCGTTGGCGAGGCCGAGCACCTGCGCGCCCGAGCTTTGCGCCTGCAGCAGGTAGGAGGCGAAATCGGAGGTGCCGAGCGGCACCCGCACCGCGCCGACCACCGTGCCGCCGCCCGCCTTGACGACGTCGCCGGCCGCGTTCTGCAATTGCGTGCCGAAGGCGTAGTCGGCGGTGAGGAAGAACCAGCTCTTGCCGCCCTGGTCGAGGATCGTCTTCGCCGTGCCATTGCCGAGCGCGGTCGTGTCGTAGGCGTAATGGATCGTGTAGGGCGTGCAGTCCTTGCCGGTCAGCGAGGCGCCGGCGGCGCCGATGGCGAAGAACGGGACCTTCTTCTCCTTGATCACGGCGTTCATCGCCAGGCTGACGCCGGTGTTGGAGCCGCCCAGCAGCATCGTCATGCCGTCCTGGTCGGCCCATTCCCGCGCCTTTTGTGCGCCGAGATCGGGCTTGTTCTGGTGGTCGAAGGTCAACACCTCGATCGGCTGGCCGAGGACGGAGCCGCCGAAGTCGGCGATCGCCATCTTGATCGCCTCGACGCCGCCGGAGCCCACCACGTCGGCGTAAGGCCCCGACATGTCGTCGATGTCGCCGATGACGACCTTTTCGGCGGCCGAAGCCGCCACCCCCGACATGCCAGCCGCCAGCGCGCCGACCATGACAAGAACGTGCAGTCGTTTCATCCTTGGACTCCTCCCTGATTCCGCTTCTCCGGCGGCTCGCCGGTCTTGGTCGCTCCAAGGCGCGGAATTGACCCCATTGTTGCGCGTCGGCGGCGGGCGTGGCAACCCTTCCAAAGTAGGGCGCTTGCGTTGAATCAATGAGTCGAGGGCGGCGGCGGCGGCATCCTGACCGCGATCGGCTTTCCGGGGAGGACAGCCATGTTTCGCAAGATCCTGCTGCCGATCGACATCGCCGAGCCCGAGATCGCCAAGGAGGCGATCGAGGCGGCGACGGCGCTTGCCGGCGCGTTCGATTCGCGGGTCAGGCTCATCCACGTCACCAGTCCGATCGTCGTCGCTTCGCCCATGGCGGTGATTCCGCAGACGGTCTACGACCAGCTCGGCGCCTACGAAAAGTCTGAGCTGCGCCGCCTGGCCGACGCGATCGACCTGCCGAAGGGGATGATCTCGACCGTCGTACGCGTCGGCGCGGTCTATCCCGAGCTGCTGGCGGAAGCGGAGGAATGGGGATCGGATCTCATCATCGTCGGCGCCCATAAACGCTCGATGGCGACTTACCTGCTAGGCTCCAGCGCCGCGGCGATCGTGCGCCACGCCGCCTGCACGGTGATGGTGGTGCGCAGCGGCAAGAAAGCGACGCTGCTCTGAAACGCGCCGCAGCCCTGGCGGCCGCGCGCGACGAACGAGAATTGAGGACGACCATGTCTGCTCAAGCCCGCAATCCTCTGAGCACGGTGACGCTGAACGCGGCGCGCTCGAAGGAGTTTCCCGACGGCTCGATCCGCCACGGATACGAGTTTCTCGCGCCGCTGACGCCGGAGGGTCGGATCGATGTCGAAGTCTGGAAGGCGCGGCGCGGCGAATGCTTCGTCCACCGTTTCTGGGGCGACGAGCCGCAATTGAGCGGCCTGCTTGTTCATCGCCCGGGCGGCCGCGGCGGCTCGACCTGGGCGTTCGAGTACGGCCACAGGGCCGATCTCGCCGACGACGAGGACGGCTATCGCTTCGGCGACCACGCCTTCAAGGTCGGCGAATACGTGTCGGTGCGGGAAGAAGGCGAGCTGCGCCCGTTCCGCGTCGTCAGCGTCGTTTGAGACGGCGCGCGGGCCGAAGCGTCAGGCGAACGCCTGCGAGCCGAAGCGCGCGACGTCGTCATGGAGCCCGTCGCGGAAGATGGCGAGGGGGCGCTGCGTACGTTCGCTGCCGACGTCGCCAAGGATCCGGATTCGCCGATTGGTCGCCTGCCGCCGCGCTTCGCGACGTTCGGGCAAGGCCGCGCCGCGGTCGGCGTGCCCCCGGATGACGAGGGTCGAAAAGGCGGCAGGACGGGCTTCTTGGTCCCGATAGCGCCGCCAGGGCGCGGCGGAGGCGGCTCAGCGCGGCAGGACCGTTGCGCCAGTCAGCGCCTCGTCGATCGCCGCCGCGCATTGACGCCCTTCGCGGATCGCCCAGACAACCAGCGATTGTCCACGCCGCATGTCGCCGCAAGCAAACACCTTCGGCCGGCTCGCGGCGTAGCGCCTCACGTCGGCGGCGACGTTGCCGCGCGGGTCGAGCGCGACGCCGAGCTCCTCCAGCAGGCCCTCGCGGGTCGGCGAGACGAAGCCCATCGCCAGCAACACGAGATCGGCCTCGAGCGTGAACTCGCTGCCAGCGATCGGCTGCAGCTTGTCGTCGACGCGGGCGCAGTCGAGCGCGGTCACGACGCCGTTCTCGCCACGCAGAGCCTTGGTCATGACGGCGAAATCGCGCTCGGCGCCTTCCTCGTGGCTCGACGAAGTGCGCAGCTTGAGGGGCCAGTTCGGCCAGGTCATGAGCTTGTTCTCGGCCTTGGGCGGCATCGGCAGGATCTCGAGCTGGATCACCTTGAGCGCGCCTTGGCGGATCGAGGTGCCGATGCAATCGGAGCCGGTGTCGCCGCCACCGATGACGATCACGGTCTTGCCGGAGGCGAGGATCGGCTCGTTGGTTCCGATCGGCTCGCCGGAAACGCGCCGGTTCTGCTGCGGCAGGAAGTCCATGGCGAAATGGACGCCGGCGAGGTCGCGCCCGGGGATCGGCAGGTCGCGCGGGGCTTCGGCGCCGCCGGCGAGCGCGACCGCGTCGTATTCGTCGACCAGCGCCGTGGCGGAGACGTCGCGGCCGACCGTCACGCCGCAATGGAAGACGACCCCTTCCGCCTTCATCTGCGCGACGCGGCGGTCGATCTGCCCCTTTTCGAGCTTGAAGTCGGGGATGCCGTAGCGCAGCAGGCCGCCCGGCTTGGCGTTCTTCTCATAGAGATGGACTTCGTGGCCGACGCGCGCGAGCTGCTGTGCGCAGGCGAGGCCGGCGGGACCGGAACCGACCACCGCGACGCGCTTGCCGGTCTTCCGGCTCGGCGGCTCCGGCTGGATCCAGCCCTCGCGCCAGGCGCGGTCGACGATCGCGCACTCGATCGTCTTGATCGTCACCGGCGTGTCCTGGAGGTTCAGCGTGCAGGAGGCCTCGCACGGCGCCGGGCAGACGCGGCCGGTGAACTCGGGGAAATTGTTGGTGCTGTGCAGGTTGCGCGAAGCCTCCAGCCAGTCGCCGCGATAGACGAGGTCGTTCCAGTCGGGGATCTGGTTGTTGACCGGGCAGCCGTTGTGGCAGTACGGAATGCCGCAGTTCATGCAGCGCGCCGCCTGGTCGCGCGTCGCCTCTTCGCTGAGCGGCAGCATGAACTCGCGATAATCGCGGATGCGGTCCGAGGCCGGCGCGTACTTCCGGTCCGACCGATCGATTTCCAGGAACCCCGTGACCTTGCCCATGCTCACCTCGTCCCTCTCGCGGCCCTCGCGAGAGGCGCCCCCTTCAATGAAATTCCCTGCCCGCGCCAGCCGCAGCCGGCGTCAGCAAAGCCTGAGATCGCGTTCGCAGCGTGCGATCCACGCGCGCAGGTTCGGACGCGTCCCCAGGTCGAATCCCCCTTCATGCGCCAACCGCGTATAGGGCAGCAGCGCGACGTCGGCCACGCTCAGCGCCTCGTCGACGAAATAGGACTTCCCGGCGATCAGCCGCTCCATCGTGTCGAGCGCCTTGTCGCCCCGCTCGACGACGCGCGCCTCGAGCGCGCTCTTCGGCTTGCCGAGATAGACCATGTGGAAGCGCGCCACCGCGACATAGGGCTCGTGGCTGTATTGCTCCCAGAACAGCAGCTCGTCGGCCTTGGCGCGGGCGAACGGGTCGCGCGGCGTCAGGTCGGAGTCGCGCGCGAGATAGAGCAGGATCGCGTTCGACTGCGCCAGGCAGCGGCCGTCCGCGAACTCGACCACGGGAACCTGGCCGAACGGATTGCGGGCGAGAAATTCCGGCGTGCGGGTCTCGCCCTTCATGATGTCGACGTCCTCCCAGCGGTAGGGCAGGCCGAGATGATCGGCGACGAACTTGACCTTCTGGCAGTTGCCGGAGCCGCGATCGCCGAAGATGCGCATTGACGACAAGGGTCATTCTCCGGCCGCCAGCATCGGCGCGTTGCTCTGCGCCGCCAGCTCGGCGAGCGCGCGGCGGTATTCGACCGGCATCACTTTGCGGAACTTGGGCAGGTACGCCTCCCAGTTCTCCAGGATCTGCCGCGCCCGGGTCGAGCCGGTGTAGCGCGCGTGGTTGGCGATCAACTGGCGCAGGCGCTCGGCGTCGAAGCGGCTCATGTCGTTCATGACGTCGACGCGGCCATGGCCCTGCAGATCGCCGCCGGAATGATGGTGGCGCTGCATCGCCTCCTCCTCGGACGCGACCGGCTCGAGCTCGACCATCGCCAGGTTGCAGCGCTGGGCGAAGTCGCCCGCCTCGTCGAGCACATAGGCGATGCCGCCCGACATGCCGGCGGCGAAGTTGCGACCGGTCTCGCCGATGACGACGACGATGCCGCCCGTCATGTACTCGCAGCCATGGTCGCCGGCGCCCTCGACGACGGCGATCGCGCCTGAATTGCGCACGCCGAAACGCTCGCCGGCGACGCCGCGGAAGTAGCACTCGCCGGCGATCGCGCCGTAGAGCACGGTGTTGCCGACGATGATCGACTTCTCCGGGGTCAGCTTGTTCGCCTCCTTGGGCGGATAGACGACGAGTCGACCGCCCGACAGCCCCTTGCCGACGTAGTCGTTCGCCTCGCCTTCGAGTTCGAGCGTCACGCCCTTGGCGAGGAAGGCGCCGAAGCTCTGGCCGGCGGTGCCCTTGAACTTGACGTGGATCGCCTCGTCGCGCAGGCCGGAATGGCCGTAGCGGCGCGCGATCTCGCCCGACAGCATCGCGCCGGTCGAGCGGTCGGTGTTGCGGATCGGCAGTTCGAGCCGCACGTGGCGCGCATGGTCGAGCGCCTCGTGGGCTTCGGCGATCAGGCGGCGGTCGAGCACGTTGGCGATGCCGTGATCCTGCGCCGCGGCGTGATGCATGGCGTCGCTCGACCACGGCGTCGGCTTGAAGAACAGCTTGGAGAAGTCGAGCCCGCTCGCCTTCGCCTGCGCGATCAGCACGGCCTTGTCGAGCATCTGGCTCTGGCCGATCATCTCGTCGAAGTTGCGGAAGCCCAACGACGCCATCAGCGCGCGCGCCTCCTCGGCGACGAAGAAGAAGAAGTTGATGACGTGCTCGGGCTGGCCGACGAAGCGCTTGCGCAGCACCGGATCCTGGGTGGCGACGCCGACCGGGCAGGTGTTGAGATGGCACTTGCGCATCATGATGCAGCCGGCGGCGATCAGCGGCGCGGTGGCGAAGCCGAATTCGTCGGCGCCGAGCAGCGCGCCGATCACGACGTCGCGGCCGGTGCGCACGCCGCCGTCGACCTGAACCGCGATGCGCGAGCGCAGGCCGTTGAGCACCAGCGTCTGGTGGGTCTCGGCGAGGCCGATCTCCCACGGGCTGCCGGCGTGCTTGATCGAGGTCAGCGGCGAAGCGCCGGTGCCGCCCTCGTAGCCGGAGATGGTCACGTGGTCGGCCTTGCACTTGGCGACGCCGGCGGCGACCGTGCCAACGCCGACTTCGGAGACCAGCTTGACCGAGACCGCCGCCCGCGGGTTGACGTTCTTGAGGTCGAAGACGAGCTGCTTCAGATCCTCGATTGAGTAGATGTCGTGGTGGGGCGGGGGCGAGATCAGGCCGACGCCCTGGGTCGAGTGACGCACCTTGGCGATCACGGCGTCGACCTTGTGGCCGGGCAGTTGCCCGCCTTCGCCGGGCTTCGCGCCCTGCGCCATCTTGATCTGCATCATGTCGGAATTGACGAGATATTCCGCCGTCACGCCGAAGCGGCCCGAAGCGACCTGCTTGATCGCCGAGCGCATCGAGTCGCCGTTGGGCAGCGGCTTGAAGCGGTCGGGCTCCTCGCCGCCTTCGCCGGTGTTCGACTTGCCGCCGATGCGGTTCATCGCGATCGCCAGGGTCGTGTGGGCCTCGCGCGAGATCGAGCCGAACGACATCGCGCCGGTCGAGAAGCGCCTGACGATCGAAACCGCCGACTCGACCTCGTCGAGCGGAACCGGCTTGCGGCCGTCCTCCTCGGCGCCGCGGATGCGGAACAGGCCGCGGATGGTCAACAGGTGCTCATTCTGCTCGTTGAGCAGCGCCGAATAGGCGTCGTACTTGTCGCGCGCATTGCCGCGCACAGCGTGTTGCAACAGCGAAACGGTCTGCGGCGTCCAGCAATGCGCCTCGCCGCGCAAGCGGTAGGCGTATTCGCCGCCGACGTCGAGCGCGCTGCGCAGCACCGGCGATTCGCCGAACGCCTCGGCGTGACGGCGAGCGGTTTCCTCGGCGATCTCGGCGAGGCCGGCGCCTTCGATGCGGGTCGCGGTGCCGAAGAAGAACTCGTCGATCAGGGCGCGCGACAGGCCGACCGCGTCGAAGATCTGCGCGCCGCAATAGGACTGATAGGTCGAGATGCCCATCTTCGACATGACCTTGAGCAGTCCCTTGTCGACCGCCTTGATGTAGCGCTTGACCAGCTCGTAGGCGCTCATCGCCTCGGGCAGGTCCTTGGCCATCGCGACCAGGGTCTCGAAGGCGAGATAGGGATTGATCGCTTCCGCGCCATAGCCGGCGAGACAGGCGAAATGGTGCACTTCGCGCACTTCGCCGGTTTCGACGACGAGGCCGACCGAGGTGCGCAGACCCTTGCGGATCAGGTGATGATGCACCGCCGCGGTCGCCAGCAGGGCAGGGATCGGGATGCGGTCCGGCCCGACCATGCGGTCGGAAAGGATGATGATGTTGTAGCGGCCGAGCACCGCCGCCTCGGCGCGTTCACACAGGCGCCGCAGCGCCTCGGCCATGCCCTCGCCGCCGTGGGCGACGTCATAGGTGATGTCGAGCGTCTTGGTGTCGAACGAATCCTCGAAATGGCCGATGCAGCGAATCTTCTCCAGGTCCTCGTTGGTGAGGATCGGCTGGCGCACTTCGAGCCGCTTGCGCCGCGCATGTCCCTCGAGGTCGAACAGGTTCGGCCGCGGGCCGATGAACGAGACCAGGCTCATGACCAGTTCTTCGCGGATCGGGTCGATCGGCGGGTTGGTGACCTGGGCGAAGTTCTGCTTGAAGTAGGTGTAGAGAAGCTTCGACTTGTCGCTGAGCGCAGAGACCGGCGTGTCGGCCCCCATCGAACCGACCGCTTCTTGGCCCGTCACCGCCATCGGCGACATCAGGAAGGCGAGGTCCTCTTGCGAATAGCCGAACGCCTGCTGCGGGTCGAGCAGCGACACGTCGGTGCGCGAGGCGCGCGGCTCGACCGGGTTGAGGTCTTCGAGCACGATCTGGGTCGTCTCGAGCCATTCCCGGTACGGGTTGGCGCGCGACAGCTTGCTCTTGATCTCGTCGTCGGAAACGATGCGGCCTTCGACGAGGTCGACGAGCAGCATCTTGCCCGGCTGCAGCCGCCACTTGGCGACGATCGTCTCCTCGGGAACCGGCAGCACGCCCATTTCGGAAGCGAGCACGAACAGGCCGTCGTCGGTGACGAAATAGCGCGCCGGCCTGAGGCCGTTACGGTCGAGCGTGGCGCCGATCTGGCGGCCGTCGGTGAAGGCCATCGCCGCCGGACCGTCCCACGGCTCCATCACCGCGGCGTGGTACTCGTAGAAGTCGCGCCGCGCCTCGTCCATCAGCGGGTTGCCGGCCCACGCCTCCGGGATCAGCATCATCATCGCATGGGCGAGCGAATAGCCGCCGCGCACCAGGAACTCGAGCGCGTTGTCGAAACAGGCGGTGTCCGACTGGCCCTCGTAGGAGATCGGCCACAGCTTGGAGATGTCGGCGCCGAACAGCTCGGAATCGACGCTCGCCTGGCGCGCCGCCATCCAGTTGACGTTGCCGCGCAGTGTGTTGATCTCGCCGTTGTGGGCGACCATGCGGTAGGGATGGGCGAGCCGCCAGGACGGGAAGGTGTTGGTGGCGAAGCGCTGGTGGACGAGCGCCAGCGCGGTTTCGAACCGCGGATCCTGCAGGTCCTTGTAGTAGCGCGGCAGCTGATGGACCAGCACCATGCCCTTGTAGACGATGGTCCGGCACGACATCGAAACGGGATAATATTCGGCGATGCCGTCGCCGCCGAGCGCGTAGACGCGGTTGGAAACCACCTTGCGCAGGATGTACAACCGGCGCTCGAACGTATCCTCGTCGGGCAGGGCGGCGCGGCGGCCGATGAACACCTGGCGCTGCATCGGCTCGACCGCCTTCACGCGTTCGCCGAGATCGGAATTGTCGACCGGAATGTCGCGCCAGCCGATCAGGTCGCAGCCTTCGTCGGCGATCGCTTCGGCGACGATCGCCTCGGCGCGGGCGCGCGACTCCGCGTCGCGCGGCATGAAGAACTGGCCGATCGCATAATGGCCGGGCTGGGGCAGGGCGAAGCCCAGCTTGGCGCATTCCTCGGCGAAGAAGCGGTGCGGGATCTGGGTGAGCACGCCGCAGCCGTCGCCGAGCGTCGAGTCGGCGCCGGTTGCGCCGCGATGGTCGAGATTGGCGAGGATCTTGAGACCCTTTTCGAGGATTGCGTGCGAGGCGCGGCCCTTCATGTCGGCGACGACGCCGACGCCGCACGAATCGCGTTCCTTGGCGGGGTCGTAAAGGCCCTGGGCGCGCGGCAGCGACGGGTCGACGCCTCGCGTCGGCGACGCGGACACAGGGCGGGCGGGTTGGGCGTCGTGGGTCTTGGCGTTCATCTTTCCACTCCCCCGCGCGGTCGCACAGCGTTCCGAGCGTCGTTCGTCAAGTCGATTTTGGCTGGTGTTGGACAAGTTCGGCGGCGGCGGCGGCCAATGGCCGCCAAGGATTCAGGCGGCGCGTTTCTTCCGGCTCGTCGCGAACCCGTTCGTCGCGAATGCAGCGTCCGTCATCACTCAGCGCCCCGGCCAGGCCGACCCGTCAAATGGTCAGCACGGCTGTCCTATCTGGTCGAACCATGACAGAAACGCTGCGACGATACAAGAAGCAGACCGGGGCCGATACTCATTTTTTTCGCGGCGGGGCGCGACGCGCTGATTGCCAAGCCGGCCGCGCGCGGGCAAGAGAAACGCCGCCTTTAGGGGCCCAGTTGGGATCGGCAGGAATGAATTTCGCAAGCGACAACGGCGCGGGCGTCGCGGCGCCGATCCTCGATGCGATCGTCGGCTCGAGCCGTGTCAACGCGCCCGCCTACGGCGCCGACGACTACACCGCCCGCGCCGAAGCGCTCCTCAGCGAGGTCTTCGAGCGCAAGGCCTCGGCGTTTCTC
>Ga0302279_10004218_pt1 | contig 17198 bp, 16 predicted proteins | sample III_Bog_N3_3_FD_194541 | JGI IMG/M metagenome (GOLD analysis project Ga0302279, IMG submission 194541) | Peat permafrost microbial communities from Stordalen Mire near Abisko, Sweden - III_Bog_N3_3 | ecosystem: Environmental > Terrestrial > Soil > Wetlands > Peat | place: Sweden: Abisko...
CTCTGCGCCCTCCGCGCCTCTGCGGTTCACTGTTCTCTCACGCCACGAGCAGCAGCGAGCGGGCGAGCTCTCCGGGGCGCAGGCACCAGGCCGGCTGGCGGTCGTGGATGACGGAGAGCTGGCCCTTCATGAGCGGCGGGAACGTGGGACGCCCGATGAGGAACGCGCCGAGGCTCGAGAGGCCCGGCTCCTCACCGACGACGACCACCGAGGCTCCCGGGCCTGCGAGCAGGAGCGGCGCAATGACCTCCGGGGGTACACCCGACGCGAGTGAGGGCAGCACCTCGATGACGCCGACGTAGTCGACGCGGTCGGCGAAGAGCTCCGCGGTCTGGAGGGCGGCGGCGAGCGGGCTCACGACCATGCGTTCGAAGCTCGGCTCCTCGTTGAGCTTCACGCGGTTGCCGAGGGCGCGGATGATCTGGCGACCCTCGGCGGACAGGTGGCGGTGCGCGTCGGCGGCGCTGGCGTCGCCCGCGGTGAGCGAGGCGCGCAGGAGGTAGACGTCCATCAGCGCAGTCCGGTCGTTCCCATCACTCCGTGAAGACGGCGGAGGTGAGCGGAGGCAGGGTGATGGTGAGCATGCCGCCCGAGGGCGTCACGGTCGTCCCCGAGAGGACGTCGGTGAGGGGGACCGTCAGCCCGATGTTGGTCACGCTCATCGTCCTCGTGACCTGCGTGGTGCCGAGGTTGAGCGCGACCACGGTGATGTCGGTGCCGTCGACGCGGCCGTCGGCGTAGAACGTGCTGTCGACCCACAGGTTCGTCCGCGGGCCCCGGCGGAGCGCCGAGTGGGCAGCGCGGGCCGTCCCGAGCTTCTGCAGGTGGGTCAGCGTCGCCTGCTCCTGGCCGCTGAGGGCGGTGCCGAACCGCATCATGCGCCGGCAGTCCGGGTCGATCGTCCCGGGCTGCCCGAACTCGTCTCCCATCCAGATGACGGGGATCGAGTCGTAGGTGAGGAGGAACGTCTGCGCGAGCTGGAGACGGCTGAAGACGAGCGGGTCCGTCTCCTGGGCCGGCGGGGCGCCGCTCCAGGGGTTGCCGTTGCTGTCGCCGTACTGCGCGGTGCTGCTCGCGGCCAGGCTGATCGCGCGCGGCGTGTCGTGGCTGCCGAAGAAGTGCCCCATGATGGCGCCCGGGACGGAGCCCGTCCAGCCGGAGCCCTCGTCCGCGACGACGCCGTTGTAGAGATCCTGGGCGCCGTTCGCGTCATTCTGCAGGATGGTGCCGATGATGGTGTTGTGGAGCGTGTCATCCATCGAGCCGTTGAACTTGTTGTCGCCCACGCAATCGAACACGTTCGCCTGGTCGCTGCCGAGCGCCTCGCCGACCATGTAGAAGGGCAGGCCCGTGGAGATGTCGGCGCCGATCTTGGCGCGCATGTCCAGGCACACGTTGTTCGTCATCTGCTTGATGGCGTCGACGCGGAAGCCGTCGAGGTTGAGCTGCTCCATCAGCCAGATGGCGTGCTCGGCCAGGGAGTCGTCCACGCGCGGGTTGGTCGAGTTGAGGTCGGGGAGGTAGGGATCGAACCAGCAGTCGGCGCGGTTCCACGTCGAGCTCGTCGGGGTGTCCCACAGGTTCTCGTTGCCGCAGTCGTTGGTGCCGCTCGTGTAGGGGATGTTGAACCACGCGAGGTCCGACTGGTGCGCGGTCCACAGCGGGCCGACCTGCGGCGACTGGCCGGCGGGCGGCGAGGAGTCGGCGAACACGTGGTTGACCACGAGGTCCGTCAGCACGCGAATGCCGTGCTGGTGCGCCGTGTTCACGAGGGTCTGGAGATCGCTCAGCACGCCGAAGTGAGGCTCGATGGCGGTGGTGATGCCGGCGCCCGTGAAGAGCGGGTCGCTCTCCGAGCCGTACGTCCAGCCGCTCGCGATGGGGAAGTACGAGTGGTAGCCCGAGAGGCAGTGCCCCGAGTTCGCGCCCGAGCCCTCCTCGCACAGCTTGGTTCCGAGGACGGGAGAGCTCAGCCAGAGCGTGTTGACGCCCATGGCGTCGAAGTAGCCGGCGGCGATCTTCTGCGTGACGCCCCCGAAGTCTCCGCCCTTCCAGTCGCCCACGGGATCGGTCGGCGAGCCGTTCGGCCCCGCCTTGCTCGTCGTGCCGCTCGCGACGAAGCGGTCGACCATGATCTCGTACATGAACGAGTCGAGCCACTCGAAGTCCGTGGACTGCACCCAGAAGGGGACGAAGATGCGCGCGGGGTTACCCGCCATGTCCTCCACCTGGAAGACGTAGCCGTACTTGTTGGGCGCCGTGATGCCGGACGTGACGGAAACCGAGAACGTGTGCGTCGAGGCGTCGTACGGCACCGCGCTCGCCGGGACCGGCGCGCCGTTCAGCGTGATGACGGTCTTGCTCGGGTCGAGCGGGGCGCCGCCGGGGTTCCACTGGACCTGGAAGGAGTAGCTGGTCGCCGTCGTCGTCACCGCGCCGCCGACGAGCTGGAGGGCCCCCGCGGCCGGGTGCCCGCACGTCATGCCTTCCATGATGTTGTTGACGTTGGTGCCGCTCGAGATGGAGGGCAGGCTCACCGTGGGCTCGCCCGGGTTGGGCATCCAGGTGCCGTCGGCCTCGAACTTGTACTGGACGTCGGTGCCATACGGGACCGGCGTGGTGATGGACCAGCCGCTCGCGCCCTTCGTCATGGGCAGGCCGTTCATCCACATCAGGTAATCGGCCTGGAACAGGACCGTCGTGTAGCCGTTGTCCGGCAGCGTGAAGGTCTGCGGGCAGGTCGCGGGGACCGCCGCGTCGAACGTGAACGGCGCGCTGTCGCCCTCGTTCGTGTCGCCCGCCGTCGCGTCGCCGCCGGCGCCGCCGTCCGGGCCCCCCGAGGTCGAATCCCCACCTGGCGCGTCCGCCCCGGTGGCCGAGTCTCCCGTGCCGGGCAGCCCGGTGTCGCCGCCGGCGTCCGGGCCCTCGCCTCCGGAGGTTTTGCTCGAGCTGCTACACCCCCCGAGGGGGAGAGCGAGAGCGAGGGAAAGCGCTGCGACCAGGGGTAGAGCGACGTGCCTCATGTCTTAGGTGCGGGGGGTAGCACTGGGGTAGGGGTGTCGCCACCGAAAAGGCGGGTCCAAAGGCGGGCGAGGCGCGTCAGAGACGGAGCCCCGTACCTACGCGCAAAGGTTCCGCGCGGATCGGGGGTGCCAAGGTGCGGTGGGACGGCGACCCATGTTCCCGTCATCCCCGCGCGAGGCCTACGCACCGCGTCAGATGGGCAACGGCACGCGCGCGACACCCCATGACACCCGGTCGATGGGCGAGCGCACCCGATTGATAGGCCGGAGCACGCGCGCTCCGGCTCAGGAAGCGCGGTTGATCGGCAGGAGGACGCGCGCTCCGGCCCATGAAACGCGTTTCACAGGCGAGCGGCCGTGCCCGCAGGCCTGGGAGCACTGCCTCCTCCGACCCGGGGGCCCACCTGCTACCATGGGCCCCCCATGAGCGACTCCAACTCCCAGGCCCTCTTCGACCGCGCCCAGCGCGTCATCCCCGGCGGCGTGAACAGCCCCGTCCGCGCCTTCCGGGCGGTCGGAGGGCAGCCCGTGTTCATCGCGCGCGCGGCCGGCGCCTACCTCTACGGCGCCGACGGCGCCCGCTACACCGACTTCGTTGGCTCCTGGGGGCCCATGATCCTCGGCCATGCCCACCCCGACGTCGTGCGGGCCATCTCCTCGGCGGCGGCGAACGGGACGAACTTCGGCGCGCCGACCGAGCTCGAGGTGCGCTTCGCCGAGACGGTGTGCGCGCTCTACCCGTCGATCGAGATGATGCGCGCGGTGTCGAGCGGGACCGAGGCGACCATGTCCGCCCTCCGCGTGGCGCGCGGCTTCACCGGGCGCGACGTCGTCGTGAAGTTCGAGGGCTGCTACCACGGGCACGCCGACTTCCTGCTCGTGAAGGCGGGCTCGGGCCTCGCCACCTTCGGCGTCCCGGACTCGGCGGGCGTCCCGGCCGCCGCGGCCGCCAACACGGCGACCCTGCCCTACAACGATCTCCCGGCCCTCCGCGCGCTCTTCGAGGCGCGGGGCAAGGAGATCGCGGCCGTGATCGTCGAGCCCGTGGTCGGCAACATGGGGGTCGTGCCGCCCGAGCCCGGGTTCCTAGAGGCCATCGTCTCCCTCTGCGCGCAGCACGGCGCGGTGTCGGTCTTCGACGAGGTCATGACGGGCAGCCGCGTCGCGCGCGGCGGCATGCAGGCGCGCGCGGGCATCAAGCCGGACATGACGTGCCTCGGGAAGATCGTGGGCGGCGGCATGCCGCTCGCCGCGTACGGGGGACGGCGCGACATCATGCAGCGCGTCGCGCCGCTCGGTCCCGTCTACCAGGCCGGCACGCTGAGCGGGAACCCTGTCGCCGTGAGCGCGGCGCTCGCCACGATCGCGAAGCTCGACGACGCGCTCTACGCAAAGCTCGAGGCCCTCGGCGCACGCCTCCAGGCGGGGCTCGTGGCAGCGGCCGCCAAGCATGGCATCGAGGCCTGCGTGCAGCGCGTCGGCTCGATGATCACGCTCTTCTTCGGCAAGGGCCCTGTCCGCTCGTGGGACGACGCCAAGAGCTGCGACACGGCTCGCTTCGGCAAGTGGCACGCGGGCATGATCGCCCGCGGCCAGTACTGGCCCCCGTCGCAGTTCGAGGCCGCCTTCTTCAGCGGCGCGCACACCGAGGCGGACATCGACGGGGCCATCTCCGCGGCGTCGTCGTCCATGGCCGAGAGCGCGTGAGCTTCGACCGCCGTGCCGGAGCTGCCTGACATCACGGTCTACGTCGAGCGCCTCGCGGCCCGGCTCGTGGGCCAGCCGCTCGTCGGCGTGCGCCTCGCGAGCCCCTTCGTCCTTCGCACGGTGACGCCTGCGCCCAAGGACCTCGCGGGCGCGAAGCTCGTGGGCGTGCGGCGGATGGCCAAGCGCATCGTGCTCGAGCTCGAAGGGGAGAGGTTCATCGCGATCCACCTGATGAAGGCCGGGCGGCTCCTGTGGAAGGACCCCGAGCCCGGGGCCCCCGCGAAGATCCCGGGCAGGCTGGGGCTTGCGGCCTTCGACTTCCCGAACGGCACCGTCATCCTCACCGAGGCAGGCACGAAGCGCCGCGCCTCCATCCACATGCTCGGGGACGAGGCAGCCCTCCACGCGCTCGACCCTGGCGGGCTCGAGGTCATGGACGCCGACGTCGCCGCGTTCGGCGCGGCGCTCCGCAAGGAGAACCACACGCTCAAGCGCTCGCTCACCGACCCTCACCTCTTCAGCGGCATCGGCAACGCCTACTCGGACGAGATCTTCTGGGAGGCGGGCCTCTCGCCCGTCCGCCTCACCTCGCAGCTCACCGACGACGAGGTGCGCGCGCTCTTCAAGGCGACCCGCTCGACGCTGAAGACCTGGACCGCGCGCCTCCGCAAGCAGACCGGCGACGGCTTCCCCGAGAAGGTGACCGCCTTCCGCGAGGAGATGGCGGTGCACGGCCGCTACGGCAAGCCGTGCCCGCGGTGCAGCACGCCCGTCCAGCGCATCGTGTACGCGGAGAACGAGACCAACTACTGCGCCCGCTGCCAGACGGGCGGCAAGCTGCTCGCCGACCGCGCCCTCTCGAGGCTCCTCCGCGGCGACTGGCCCAAGTCGATCGACGAGATCGCGTGAAGACGCGCCGACCCATCGGGCCGTTTCTCGCGCTCGTGGTGGTGGTGGTAGGCAGCGGCTGCGCGCTCGTGGCGGGCCTGCAGGACCGCGCGCCGTACCCCGACGCGGGACCCGAGGATGCGACGGCCCCGCCCGACGCACCGTCGTTCGACACGACGCTCCCCGGCGACTCGGCCGGCTCGCTCGACTCGGGCACGGCGGACGTGGGGGACGCGGGGCTCGTCTACTTCGACATGACGAACGCGGCCAACTGGGAGACCTTCGACCTCGGCGGCCTCGGTCTACCCGTCCAGGGCTTCTCCGGGGCGATCTTCGACGGGAGAGGCGTCTACTTTCCGCCGCTGTACGGGCCGCTCTACGCCTCCAACCCGGGGATGATCGCCCGCTACGACACGACGGCGCCGTTCGGCGCCGCGTCCGCGTGGACGACGTTCGGTCTCTCGGGCATCGACGCGGGAAACGTCGGGTACGCCGGCGGCGTCTTCGACGGTCGCTACGTCCACCTGTCGCCCCAGGCGAGCCCGACGGACGGCGGCGTCGGCTTGTCGGGGCTCATTGCTCGTTACGACACCGAGGGAGGCTTCGCGGACGCGGCGGCGTGGAGCACGTTCAACACGACCGCGCTGGCGACCACGGCGCGCGGCTTCTTCGGTAGCGTGTTCGACGGCCGCTACGTCTACCTGGTCCCGTACGTCAACAGCCTCGACGGGGGGCCCTACGACGGGCTCGTGGTCCGCTACGACACGACGGCGGCCTCCTTCGGCGCCGACGCGTTTTCCACCTTCAACGTGACGTCCATCAGCCCGGCGGCCGAGGGCTTCCTCGGTGCCGTGTTCGACGGTCGCTACGTCTACTTCGTCCCGCGGGCGAACTCCGTCAGCCACTTCACCTTCGACGGCCTCGTCGTCCGGTTCGACACGGAGGGCTCCTTCGCCAGCGCCGCGGCGTGGACGTCGTTCGACGTCAGCAAGGTGAACCCGGCCGCCATCGGCTTCGGCGGAGGCGTGTTCGACGGGCGCTACCTCTACCTCGTGCCGAGCAACAACGGCAGCCTTGGAGGTTTCGACGGCGTCGTGGCGCGCCTCGACACGACCGCGGCGTTTGGCGCTGCGGGCTCCTGGGCCACGTTCGACGTGAGCACCCTCGACACCCGCGCGGGGGGCTTCGTGGGAGGCGTGTTCGACGGGCGCTACCTCTACCTCGTGCCGAACACCGACGTGGGGGCGGACGGTGGATTCGCCAAGGATGGCACGGTCGCGCGCTACGACACGACGCTCGCCCTGGGCTCGAGCCAGGCATGGACCTTCTTCGACGTGGCGACTATCAGCTCGAACGCCGTCGGGTTCTCGGGCGGCGCCTTCGACGGCGAGTACGTCTACCTCGTCCCGAACTCGTACTCGACGGTCGCGCGCTTCCACGCGAAGAGCCCCGGGTCCGTGCCGCCCACCGTGCACGGCGGCTCGTTCCTCTGAGACGCCGTCACGCCTTGCGCGAGACGAGCCCTCGCAGCCGGGTCTTCACGACGAAGAGGGCGCGCCCGTAGAAGCGCCGCAGGTAGGCGGCCTGGACGAGCACGACGAGCCCGATGGCGATGGCCCGCAGGGGCTCGGCCCGCTGGTAGAGCCGCTCGACGTCGAAGGGGACGTTGGGGTCGGCCGTGTGGATGTCCTTGAAGAAGATGTCGAACGCGAGCGTGACGCCGAGCTCGTTCAGGATGAGCGCCAGCCCGAACCCGTAGAAGATCGCGATGGCCCGGCGCCACCCCGGGCGGAAGGTCAGGAGCGACGCGCACGCCGAGCCGACGAGCGCCGTGAACCCGCTCATGTACGCGGCGCGCAGCACGTCCTCGGGCTCGAACCCCGTGCGGAACGACGCGTAGACGACCAGGCGCACGCCGATCAGGGTCGCCACGAACGCGGCCAGGGTGAGGAACGCGAGGTCCTTCTTCTTGGCGACCACGAGCTCGCGCCACACGCGCGCGAGCGAGCCCTTGCGGCGCTGCTTGTCGAGACCTGCCGCGCGCTCCACCGCCACCGAGAGCCGACCCTCGATGACGGGCTCCTCGGCCACGAGCAGCGCCTCGACGGCGAGCTCCGCTTCGCCGAGACGCTGCGCCAGGACGCGCACGAGCGCCACGGCGACCTCGGGGCGGCGCGCGCGCAGCCGGTCGAACTCGACGTCCGGGATGATGAGGACCTCGACGTCGTCCAGGGTGGTGACCGTCGCCGACCGCAGCTCGCCCGTGAGCGACGACATCTCGCCAAACGCCTGGCCCGGGCCGAGCTTGCCCAGCACCTGACGCTCGCCTCCGCGCGCGTCGACCGACACCTCCGCGTGGCCCGTGATGAGCACGTACACGTCGGCGCCGGACTCGAGCTCGCTCACGAGCGTCGCGCCCTTCGTGAACTTCTGCATCACGGCGCGCTTCGAGAGCTCGCCCAGCGTGTCTGCGTCGACGTCGGCGAGGAACGGCACCTTGATCAGGTACGCGGTCGTCCTCCCGGCGCGGGCGTCCGTGGAGATGCTGGTCGCTTCCTCGGCGCGGCTCATCGCGCGGGTCTCGCGAGGGATTCCGCCCTCATCGCGCCCCCCGGAGCTGGAACCAGGCGCGCCGCGCGAGCCGCGCCCAGTAGCTGCGGAAGTAGGTCAGCTGGAGGAGCACCGCCGCCATGGCGCCCGCGGCGAAGAGACTCAGGCTCTGCGCGTACTCCGGGTTCAGGTTCCAGAAGATCGCGAACTCGTCGAACACGAGGCCGCACCCGAAGCCGAACGCGAACGCGAGGAAGCGAAGCGCCCGCCGTCCGAACGGGAAGAGCGCCGCCAGCCCGGCCGCGCCCACGAGGACGAGGCCGTAATTGAAGTGGTGGACGTGCATCGGGTTGGGGTCGTTGCCCGGCACGAGCGCGAAGAGCTGCTTCTCGAGGCCATACTTGAGGATGAGGGCCACGACGGTGCGCGCGATCCCGAGCGAGACGATGAAGCCCATCAGCATCCAGAAGGGAGGCTCGGACCCGCGCTCGACGACGAGGCGGTTGAACAGCGCGCGCGCCGAGAGGCGCGTGACCCGCGCCCCCCGTCGCCCGATGGCCCGTCTTCGCTCGTCGACCGCGGACCTCAGCTGGTCGGCGGAGAGGTCCTCGGCGTGCAGCTCCACGAGCTGGCGAAGCATGTCGTTCATCGTTCCGAGCTCGGACGCCATCTCGCTCGCGAGCGGCAAGCCGATGGCCGGAAACTTCGCGAGCAGCGCGTCGAGCCCCGCCGCGTCCAGGGTCGCGATGAGCGATGGCCGGCGCGCCGAGAGCTTCCACGGGTGGACCTTGCCCGTGAGCAGCGCGAGGTCCCCTGCGCGGTCGCCGGCCTCCAGGTGCGAGCGGAGGGCACCGGCCGCCGTAACGACCACGAGATCGACCTCGCCCTCGATCACGACGAGCATGCGCGCTTCGCTCCGCGACGCGGCGAAGGCCTGCTCCTCTCCGGTGCCGAGGCGGCTCAGCGCGAAGCGGGCCGCGACCTGCCCGACCTCGTCGGGCCGCAGGCGTTGAAATAGCGACACGTGCGAGAGCACCGACTCGAGCAGCTCCATCTCGAGGGTGAGCCTACCGGACATCGGCGCGACGCCGTCGACGTCGATGGTCCCCGCCCGTCTTCGGCGTGTTTTCAATGGGTTGCCGGGGGTCCCTCTGGAAAAATGCCGCTGTACCAGAAAGAGCTCGGGATACCGCTGCGCTTGCCTGGTGACCCCCCGATCCACGTGTTATCTCGCTACCGCCGCTGAACGAGTGGTTGTTACGCCGTTCTTCCCGCGCCTCACGGCGCCACGCGGTACCCGGATTGTGGAGGGTCGTTCGATGCGTAGCCTACTCGGAGCTCTCGTCCTTTCGTTCGTGGCGCTTGGCTGTGGCTCGGCAGACGCGCCGCCCCTCGGGGGCCCGTACGGCGGCACCGTCTCGAGCCCTGCGGCTCCCTCGTCGGCCGGCGAGGCCACCGGAAGCGGCAGCGGGAGCGGGGCCACGGCGGGCGACCAGAGCACGGGTTCGGCGACCAGCAACACGGGAGCGGGTAACGCCGGCTCGGGCAACACCGGATCCGGCAACACGGGGTCTGGCAACACGGGCTCGGGCAACACCGGGACGGGCACCGGAAGCGGCTCGAGCACCGGGTCCGGGGGCAACACGGGAACCGGCTCTGGGTCCGGCAGCCAGGCGAGCGACACTCCCGACGCTGGCGACACGCCGCCCGTCGTGGACGCCGCGCCTCCGCCCGCCGCCGCGCCCACGTGGAGCCAGATTTACGCCGACTACCTCGGCTCGGGCACCGACGGCCGCTGCACGAGCTGCCACAGCCAGATGGGCAGCGCGTCGGCCGCGTACACGTGGCTGACCAAGGAGCACCAGCTCGGGGGCTCGACCCCGGAGCTCGTGAGCTCCAGCAGCTCCATCCTGAGCTGGTTCGGCGGCAGCATGCCGCCGAGCGGCCCGTCGTCCGACGCCACCGCGACCGCCGCCATGGAGGCCTGGGTGGCGGCAGGTGCACAGAACAACTGACGTGGCTAGAATACCCGCCATGGCAAAAACCGTCGCCCTGCTCTTGCTGGCTGTCTCGTCGGCGGCTTGCACCCATGTCGCGGCGTACGAGCGCGGGCGCCTGGCCAACCCGATGATGACGGCAGATCTAGAGGGAGTGGCCGCCGCCCACGTCTACGACGTCCACGAGGGCGCGGCCGGCGGCGGCTCGCCCACCGCCGGTGGCTGCGGCTGCAACTAGAAAGCGGGCTGGTTTTCGCCGATGGCGGCGCGCCGGCGTCGTCAGGGCTCGTCACCGTACAGGAGTACGGCTCCTCGCCCTTCCTAGCCATCGCTTGCCCTCGGCGAAAGCCAGCCCGCTTTCTGGCGCACGCGTGAGCTGGTTATTTCAGCTGGATGAAGAGGCTGGTTCCGTCGCTGCAGATCGGGATCGAGGGGAGCGCTTGTTTTGCCGGGCCCTTGGTGACGGCACCCGTCGCGACGTCGAAGGTCGCGCCGTGGCATGGGCACGAGGCGCTGCTCCCCGAGATCGTGACCTCGCAGCACGCGTGCGTGCAGCTCGACGAGAACGCCGCGTACTGCCCGGGGCCCGTCGTCACCACATAGAACGTGTTGCCCTGGCAGACGGGATCCGAATACCGAGAGTCCATCAGCGCGGTCGAGCCGCCGGTCGAGCCGAGCTCGGGATGAGCCGACAGGGCCACGACGAGCGTGTTCGCGTTCGTCGTGCACGAGCCCGTGTCACCGCCGCTCGTCATCATGTTGGTGTCGGCGGGCGCCGCCGAATCCATGTCTCCGCCACCACCGCCGCTGTCCTCCGACGGCGGCGGCGCGCCGCCGCTGTCCTGCTCGCCCGAGCCGTTCGGCGGCACGTAAGGAAACTCGCTGTTGCTGCAGCCCAGCGCGGGCAGCGCGGCGGCGGCGAGCCCCACGCCGCCTACCTTGATGGCCACCCGCCGACCTACGTTCGTGATCCCGTCCGCCATTCGCTGAAACCTAGCCTAGGCTGAGGTCCTGTTCCATTGAGCACAGCGGAAGAACGTAGGATGGATCAACGTGCAGCGGAAACTTCCGGGCCGCTCGGCCTTCTCGGTGCTACCCGTGCGGGCCGCAGCGAAGCGCGTGGGGACGCCGCGTCGTTGCTGGCCCGCCAGCCGTGGGCAAGGGTCTCGAAGGAGCTCGCGCTCTATGCGCTCGTTGCCCAGGAGGCCGGGGCCGCGGCCGAGCGCTCGAAGCGTGCCCTAGAGCTCGCGCGAGCCGCGACCGAGCGAGCGTGCGCCCCTGGCGCGCCGCCGTGGAATCCTGGTGAGACGAACCTCTGGACGGTCCTGACGGGCATCGTCGACGAGCTCCTCCCCGAGGACCTTGCCCGCGGCCCTGGCGCGTCTCCACGTGCCGTCGAACGGCAGCGCATCCCCCTCCTCGACAACGGGGCGCTCGACGCCGAGCTCCGCGCCCGCGGGCTCGATCCCGACGCCCTCGCTGGCGAGGGAGTCGCGCTTCGCCGCGAGCTTGGCGCACGGGCCGCCAGCCCGGCCGCGAAGCCCATGTCCGCACCGCCCCTGCGGCGACCGGAGCTGCCCGGCGTCTCCACCACTGGATGGATTGCGCTGGTGGGGGTCGTCCTCGCCACCGTCGTGATGGTCGCCCTCGCTGTTTTCTGGGCTCGTCGCACATGAGGAACGCGGACATGGTCACGCAGTTGCCCGTCCACACCGCGCGCGCTCGAGGGCGACGCCTTCGCGCGTGCCTCGGCTCCGCGCTCGCGCTGGCATTCGTGCTGTCCGTGCGGCCCGCCCGCGCGGTCGACCCTTTCGAGATCCAGGTCTACGACGGTACCGCGGATGCTCCGGGTGTGCCGGGCCTCGAGCTCCACGCAAACTACGTCGCGTCCGGCCTGAGCACCGCGCCGCCGCCCCAGCTCCCCGAGAACCACGTGACGCACCTGACGCTCGAGCCCTCGCTCGGCGTCCTGCCGTGGTGGGAGATCGGAGGCTACTTCGAGACGGCCATCCAGAAGGATGGCACGTTCGACTACGCCGGCATCAAGCTGCGCTCGAAGTTCGTGACGCCCCCGGGGTGGCACCCGCACGTCCGCCTCGGAGTGAATCTGGAGGTCTCGCTGTTGCCCCAGAGCTACGATCGCGACCGCTGGGGGGCCGAGATCCGACCGATCGCTGCGTGGGAGAACGCGTCGTGGATGTTCGTCGTGAACCCCATCGTCGACCTCTCGCTGGCGGGACCGGACGCTTCGGCGGGGCCGACGTTCGAGCCGTGCGGGATGGCCCTCTACAAGATCAAGACCCTCATCTCCGTCGGCCTCGAGTACTACTCGAACTTCGGGCCGTTCTCCGGCTTCGTCCCGCTGCGAGAGCAGGAGCACTACCTCTTCGAGGTCGTGAACCTCCTCTCCGTGAAGCGGCTGGAGCTGAACGTGGGTGTGGGGGAAGGGCTCACGCCCGGAAGCAACGGCCTGATCTTCAAGACCATCGTGGGCTACGAGCTCGACTCGGACGAGAAGCCGTCGGTCGCTCGTGGCGGTATCGTCCCGCGCCGCTTCTGAGAGAGGCGGCCTTTGCTGCCCTCGGGGCTTTCGCGGGTGGAAACATGCGCCGCCGGTGGAAGCTTCGACTGGCTCCGAGATGTGATCTGGTCCGGTTCCGCGGGATCGCGTTAGAGTGCCGACCCTTAGGCCAGTGGATTCATGCAACTAGCTTGTCACGCAAGAGGTCGCGCGGGGTCGACTCTGGCCGTCGTCCTCGGTCTCGCCGTCGCCCTCGGCGCCCGGTCCGCCGCCGCGGCGGACGACGCGCCCGGCGATACCCAGGACACGGGCGACAAGCCCCCCGAGAAGCCGCCGTCCAAGGCCGACGACGAGAACAAGCTCCCCGACTCGAGCACCAAGCGCTTCTCGTTCGAGGCGGCGACCTACACGGATACGGACCACATCACGGTCCTTACCCCGTCGATCGCCGCGACCATCGAGAACGTGACCCAGGGCGCCACGCTGCGGGGCAGCTACCTCATCGACATCGTCTCCGCGGCGTCGGTCGACATCGTCTCGACGGCGTCCAACCGCTGGTTCGAATCGCGGCACGAGGGCGCGCTGGGCTTCGACTACAAGCCCCACGATCTCGGCATCTCGGTCGGCGGCTCGATCTCGAGCGAGCCTGACTACGTCTCGTACGGCATGGGCGCCGTGGCGACGTACGAGCTCGACGAGAAGAACCTCGGTCTCTCGTTCGGCTACGGCTACAGCCACGACACCGCAGGACGCGCCGGCACGCCCTTCTCGATCTTCTCGCGCGTCCTCGAGCGCGGCACCTTCAACGGCGGCGTGAGCCGCGTCATCGACCGCTCCACGGTCGGCTCCCTCTCGGGAGACGTGGTCATCGAGAACGGCGACCAGTCGAAGGTCTACCGCTACATCCCGATGTTCGCCCCCAACGTTGCCTTGACGGTGCCGAACGGCGCATCGATCGCCTGGGTGACGGCGAACCGGCTGCCGGAGCGCCCGCTGGAGCAGCTGCCGCTCGAGCGGCGGCGCTTCGCGCTCACGGGGCGCCTCGCGCATCGGTTCGACTCGTCGACCCTGCGCGCCGAGGAGCGACTCTACGACGACAGCTGGGGCCTCATGGCGTCGACGACCGACGTGCGCTGGATCTTCGACATGGGCAAGCGCCTCGCCCTGTGGCCTCACGTGCGCATCCACGCCCAGAAGTCGGTCGACTTCTGGCAGAAGGCGTACGTCTCGGGGCCCGGGCCGGGCTGGGACTTGCCCGAGTACCGGACGGGCGACCGCGAGCTCGGTCCCCTCTGGACGGCCGACGGCGGGGGCGGGTTGCGATTTTACCTCGGGAGCAAGGTCGAGCCGCGCAGCTGGTCGCTCACCGTGCAGGGGGACGTGATGTACACGTCGTACCTGTTCGATCTGTACCTGACCTCGCGCCTCGCCGGGCTCGCCTCGCTCTCGCTGGAGACCGAGCTATGACCCCGACGCTCGCCCCCGTGCTCGCCTGGCTACGGCACACCCGCCGGCCGATCGTCCTGGCGATCGTCGTCGTCGGGGCGACGTGCGCCTTCGCGTGCTTCGTGAACCCCATCCACGATCAGGAGGTCGCTGCGCTCGGGCCCGAGACGGGTGGTTCGCCGGGGCCGCTGCACCGCCCGGGGCAGCCTTGCCTCGTCTGTCACGGCGGCATGGGCCCTGCGTCGCAGGTCTTCAGCGTCGCCGGCACCATCTATTCCGTCCGGCCCAGCGCCGAGCCGGGCGTGCCTCCTTCCGGGCTGCAGGGCGCGGCCGTCGAGCTGGTCGACTCCCACGACGCAGGCATCGGCCTCGGCACCAACGCGGCCGGCAACTTCTACGTCTCGCCGGGTGAGTACGAGCCCTACTGGCCGCTTCACGCGAGCGTCTCCCTGGGCACGTCGAGCGCGACCATGATCGGCCACATCGGTCGCAACGGGAGCTGCGCCTACTGCCATGTCGAGCCAGCCAGCGCCTCCTCGCCGGGCGCCGTGTACCTGTATTACGACCAGTCGAGCGAGCCCGATGGAGGCGCCCCGTGACGGCCAAGCACGCACTCAGCGTCGCCGGGGCGGCCGCGTTCGCGGTCGCCATCGTGGGCGCGGCGGCGTCCTGCGCGGACGTGCCCGCCGACGCCCGGATCGGGCTGACGGAGCCCAGCGCCACCCAGTTCGCCCCCGTGGGCAACCTCCTCGATCACCGCTGCGGCTCGCTCGACTGCCACGGCAACGCGCGGCGCAACCTCGTCATCTACGGCTGCGAGGGGCTCCGGCTCGAGCCCGCCGATGACGCGGGGCCGTTGCTGACGCCCGGCTGCCGGAGCTCCGGCGGCACCGATACGACGGGTCCGGCGACGCAGCCCGGCACGGAGCTGTACGCGACCTACCGTTCGCTCGTCGGTCTCGAGCCCACGGTCATGAGCGAGGTCGTCACGGGCGGAGGAGCCCACCCCGAGCTTCTCACGTTCATCCGCAAGGCCCGGGGCTGGGACGCCCACAAGGGGGGACAGATCTGGGACGCGGGTGACACCTCCGACGACTGCGCGACGTCGTGGCTCACCGGGACGACGGACACGACCGCCTGCAGCACCGCCCTCACGACCACTCCATGATCCGTCGCTCGCTCGCCTTCGCGCTCTTCGCGCTCGCCGCGCTTCTCTTCGTGTCGCCACGTCCGGCGTTCGCCGCCGACAAGCGGGTCGAGGCCGCGGCGAAGGAGGCGTTGCGGCGCGCGGAGCAGGAGTTCTCGATCTCCGACTACGAGAAGGCCATCGGGCGGCTCGAGCGTGCCCTGCGGGCGTGCGGCGCGAACAAGTGTGTCCCCGGGACGAAGGCGCAGCTCTGGCGCGACCTCGGAACTATGCAGCTGCGCAAGGGTGAGCGAGACGACGCCTTCACCTCCCTCAGCAACGCGGTCAAGCTCGACCCCAAGCTGGATCTCAACCCGGCCTACGAGGCCGACGACACGCGCGCGCTCTGGGAGGCCGCCAAGGAGCTCGGATCTGCCGAGGGCGCTCCCCAGCCGACGGGCGACTTCGAGCACACCCCGGCGACGGAGCAGGCCATCCGCACGCCGCTTCCCGTGTACGTGGAGTTCGCGGGGGCGACGGCGCCGGCGCAGGTCGTCATCAAGTACAAGGCGACCGCGAGCCCGGCCTGGAAGAAGCTCACGCTGGCGCGGAAGGGCAAGGGCTGGGGCGGCCTCATCCCGTGCGGCGACGTGAAGCTCGGGGTGATGCGCTACTACGTGCAGGGCTTCGACCCTCACGGCGATCCGGTGCTCAACTCGGGAGACCCGAAGCGGCCGTACAGCGTCCCCATTCGCCCCACGATCTCCGGCACGCCGCCGAGCCTGCCTGGCGCCGCACCGCCGTCGCGTTGCAGCGAGGCGGAGGCCCTAGCGCCGGTGGCCGGCGAGCCGGCCGTGCCCGCCTCCCTCCAGGAAGACGGAGGCGAGTGCTCGGCCGACGCGCAGTGCAAGAGCGAGGTCTGCGAAGCCGGCAAGTGCGCCGCCCGCGCCCACAAGAAGGCTGGCGGTCGGCAGTTCGCGCGCCTGTGGATCGGGGTCTCCGGGTCGATTGACGCCACGACGATGCCATCGGCGAACGACGTCTGCCTTCGCAACGCCAGCGGCGGACCCGTCAACTCCGCGGGCTACTACTGCACGGATCCAAACCGCGGCCTGGACTACCCGTCGGGCCCCGCGCAGAACGCCGCCCTCAGCCCGGGCACAGCGGGTCACGCGAACGGCGGCATCTACTCCGGCGACATCCGCGTGCTCGTGACGGTGGACTATGCGGCCACGGGCAACCTGCTCGTGGGCGGCCGGGTCGGATACGTGCTCGGTCAGTACACGGGAAACGCAGCCGTGAACGACGGCAAGGCATTCGGACCGTCCGTCCACGCCGAGGCGCGCGCGACCTACATCTTCGGCGAGGACCCGCTCGTGCGCTCCGGCTTCGCCCCGTTCATCTTCGCGGCCGCCGGCGCCGCGCCCTTCGACGCGAGCCAGACTGTCATGGTCACCGAGTCCGGCGTCGCAGGCCAGCGCCCCGTCCTCGCGTGGGTCACGGGCGGCCCGTTCTTCGTCGCGGCCGGCGGCGGAGCGCGCTACGCCTTCTCGGCGCGCGCTGCCTTCCTCATGGGACTGAAGGTCAGCGCGGCCATCGGCGGCTCGGGGGTCTTCCCCACGGTCGCCCCCGAGCTGGCGTTCCAGATCGGGCTCTGAGATCCGTAGCTCGAGCGTCACCTATCGCAGCGTGAGCGGCACCGGCCTGCGCAGGATCCGCAGACGGTACCGCGAGCGTTAGCGAGCGGTGATCGGGGGGCTGCGACACCGCTCGCTCACGCTCGCGGTACTGTGTGGTCTAGCTCCTTGCTTGCTAGGCGGTGCCTGCAGTCTCCTTGGTTCCGCCCTTCTGGCGGAGCGCGGCCTGGGCGGCGGCGAGGCGGGCGATGGCGACGCGGAAGGGCGAGCAGCTGATGTAGTTGAGCCCAGCCTTCTGGAAGA
>Ga0302279_10004219_pt1 | contig 17195 bp, 16 predicted proteins | sample III_Bog_N3_3_FD_194541 | JGI IMG/M metagenome (GOLD analysis project Ga0302279, IMG submission 194541) | Peat permafrost microbial communities from Stordalen Mire near Abisko, Sweden - III_Bog_N3_3 | ecosystem: Environmental > Terrestrial > Soil > Wetlands > Peat | place: Sweden: Abisko...
CGAGTCCGCCGGCGGTGTGGCGTCGAACGTGGAGTAGGCGATGACACAGCCGGTCTGGTCGGCCGAGTGGCACGCGGGGATGTGGTGGAAGTCGCCACCGATGTCCGAGCCCTTCTTGACGGTCACGTTGCCGCCCAGCAGCACCGCGGACACCAGGAGCCGACGCATGGCGGGGCTCGGGTCGATCTGGTCGGTCACCAGTTTCTTCAGCAGGAACGACCCCTGGGAGTGCCCGATGAGGACCACGCCCCGTCCCTTGTTGTACTTGTGGAGATAGGTCTGCCAGGCGTGGAGGACGTCGTCATAGGCGATCGCCGACTCGGCGGCCGTCACCGTCCCTCCGATGGTGGTGAGGGTGAGTTGCCGGTACATCGGGGCGTACACCCTGCAGGTCCTCGAGAACATGGCCGCCTGGAACAGCGCGATCGACTGCTCCTGGGGGTCGACGGTGAGGTCCGCATTCGGCGTCTTCTGGTCGCTGACGGTGGGGTACACGTAGAAGCAGTCGACCCTGGGTGAGCTCGCGGCCTGGGTCCGGTTGACGCCCACCGTGGTATCGGGCAGCCGGACCCGGGTGGTGGTGAGATCCGGACTGCACGGGTCGGGAGCCTGGCCCGGTCGGCACAGCCAGACGGTCGACGGGACCGAGGGCGTGGTGCCGGGCGGGGTGGTGGCGAATGCCGGTCCGACGGTCGTGACCAGCGATGCGAGCAGCGACGCGACGAGGACGAGCAGGGGCATCAGGACCGACGGCATCCGCTTCACCGGGGCACCCTAACCCGCCGGTGTCGGCGACCGCATCGCTGCCCGGGCGTGCGGACGGCCGGGTGGAGGGTGGTCTGCCCGGTCGCCGGGAGCCGGATCGCTTCTCGTAGGCTGGAGCGATGGCCACGACCTTCGAGACCCTGCTCGTCGAGCACGCCGAGGGGGTGGTCACCGTCACCATGAACCGCCCCGGACGCAAGAACGCGGCGAACGGCACCATGTGGCGCGAGCTGCTGGCCGTGTTCGACGACGTGGCCACCGACCGTGACGCCCGGGTGCTGGTCCTGACCGGTGCCGGCGGTGCCTTCTGTTCCGGCGCCGACCTCTCGGACCCGTCCGACGTGGCCGGCCGGCCGGGTGATCCGTATCTGGTCCAGATGCGCGCCCTGGCGGACGTCGCCCTGCGTCTCCATCGATTCCCCAAGCCGACCCTGGCCAAGGTCGGCGGCGTGGCCGCCGGCGCCGGGATGTCCATGGCCATCGGCTGTGACCTGGTGGTGGCCTCGGAGTCGGCCAGGTTCTCCCAGATCTTCGCCAAGCGGGGCCTCTCCGTCGACTTCGGCGCCTCGTGGTTGCTGCCGCGGCTCATCGGGCTGCACCGGGCCAAGGAATTGGCGTTCTTCGCCGACATCCTGAGCGCGTCCGAGGCCGCCGAGTTCGGACTGGTCAACCGGGTCGTGCCCGACGGCGAACTCGACGCGTTCGTCGACGCCTGGGCCCGTCGCCTGGCTGACGGGCCGCCCTTGGCGCTGTCGATGACCAAGACGATGCTCAACAACTCGATGGCCGTGTCCATGGAACAGGCGCTCGAGGACGAGGCCCGGTCCCAGGCCGCCAACTTCGGGACCCGGGACACCCGTGAGGCACTCACCGCCTTCGTCGAACGGCGGAGCCCCCGCTTCGAGGGTCGCTGACACCGCGACACCCGGGCCCCTCGTCCGGATCCGGGTGACGCCGCCGCCCGAACCCGGTGAGACACCCGCCCCCTAGGTTCCGTGCGTGCCTCGAGGGTCGTCGGCACCGCAGGTCCGCTCCCGTGCAACGGGGCACCCCCATCGCCCTCCCGGAGACCCTGTCGTTGGTTGGGAGTACCTGTGATCGCCGCCATTCCCTCTGCCGTCCTCCTCGGAGTGGACGGCATCCCGGTATCAGTCGAGGTCCACGTGGCCAACGGACTCCCCGGTCTGACCATGGTCGGGCTCCCCGATGCCGCGGTGCGCGAGTCGCGCGACCGGGTCCGGGCCGCACTCGTCTCGAGCGGATTGCCGTGGCCCCGGCGACGGATCACCGTCAACCTCGCCCCCGGTGGTCTCCGCAAAGCGGGGTCCGGACTCGACCTGCCCATCGCCATCGGTCTGCTCGTCGCGTCAGGTGTGCTGGATCCGGTGGTGGTCGACGGGTGCGGATTCGTGGGCGAGCTCGGCCTGGACGGCTCGCTGCGCGCGGTGCCCGGCATCCTGGCGCTGGCCGACGCACTGGTCGGCCGGCGGGTGGTGGTGGCCGACGGCGGACTGGCCGAAGCCCGGTTGGCGACCACGGACAGTGTGTCCGCCCCGACACTGGCCGAGGTCGTCGCCCGTTGCAGCGGTCGACGCCCATGGGCCGATCCGCCCGCGCCGGTGGTCACGACCGCGGCCGACGATGGCGCGGGTGCGGGAACCCGGGGGCCCGATCTGGCGGACGTGCTGGGCCAACCGGTGGCTCGTCGGGCCGTGGAGGTGTCGGCCGCCGGCGGGCACCACCTGCTCCTGGTGGGTCCACCCGGTGCCGGCAAGACGTTGCTCGCGACCCGACTGCCCGGACTCCTGCCCGACCTCGACCGGGAGACCGCCCGGGAGGTGACCCGCATCCACTCGGTGGCCGGCCTCACCGACGCACCGGGTGGCCTCCTGACCCGACCGCCCCTGCGGTCGCCCCACCACGGGGTCTCGCCCGTCGCCCTGATCGGCGGGGGGAGTGCGGCGCTGCGTCCCGGTGAGATCGGTCTCGCCCACGGGGGCGTCCTGTTCCTCGACGAACTGGGGGAATTCCCCACCGCCGTGCTCGATGCCCTGCGCCAACCGCTCGAGGAGGGCGTCGTCCGGGTGAGCCGGGCCAGGGGTTCGATCATTCAGCCCGCCCGGTTCCTGCTGGTGGCGGCCATGAACCCGTGTCCGTGCGGCGAAGGCGGGGTCCCGGGCGCCTGCCGGTGCACGCCGGGCGCCCGTGTCCGATACGCCCGGCGCCTGTCCGGACCGTTGCTCGACCGCTTCGACCTGGCCGTCCGGGTCGACCGGCCCCAGGTCCCCGACCTGGTGCGTCCGGCGCAGGGGGAATCCAGTCGCGACGTCGCCGAACGGGTCGCTGTCGCCCGGGTCCGGGCGCGGGAACGGGGGGTCCCGGCCAATGCGGCGCTGGCCGTCGGATCGCTCGAGGTGACCGCCCCGGTCGACGACGAGGCCCGTGCCCTCCTCGAGCGGCACCTGCGCACCGGCGGCCTGAGCGCCCGGGGACTGCACCGGGTCCGTCGGTTGGCCCGCACGCTCGCCGACCTGGACGACGCCGGTCCGATCGTCGGGGCACGGCAGGTGTCCGAAGCGCTCTTCCTGCGGGGCAGCCGCGCGCTGCTCCTCGGGGAGGAGGTGCGATGACCACCGAGATGACCGACGACCAGGCCTGCGCGGCCGCCCTGCTGGACCTGCCGGGGATCACGCCGGTGCGTCTGGCCCGCCTGCTGGACGGACTGGGGCCGGTCCTGGCCTGGCACGCGGTCCGGGCCGGCACGCATCCCGCAGATCCGGACCGCCGCTTCCTGGCGCCGGCCCGCACCACCGACCCGGGCGATGCGGCCGGCCGCTACGCCGCCGCCGGGGTGTCCGTCCTGCTGCCTGGTGGACCCGGGTACCCGGCGGCTCTGGTCGGTGACCCCGGTGCCCCTGCCGTGCTGTGTGCGGTCGGCACCCCCACGGTGTTGGAGGCCCGGGCCGCCGTCGCGTTGGTGGGGACCCGATCGGCCACGCCGTACGGCACGAAGGTCGCGTCCCAACTGGGCCAGGCCCTGGCGGAGTGTGGCGTGGTGGTGGTTTCCGGACTGGCCCGGGGGATCGACGCCGCCGCCCATGCCGGGGCACTGTCGGCCGGTGCCGGTGCCGGTGCCGCGCCGCCGGTGGCCGTGGTCGGAACCGGTGCCGACGTTCCGTACCCGAAGGAGAACCGGGCCCTGTGGGACCGGGTCGCCGCCACGGGTGCGGTGCTGTCCGAGGCGGCACTGGGCACCCCTGCACGTCCGCGGGTGTTCCCGGCCCGTAACCGGATCATCGCCGCACTGTCCGACGTGGTGGTCGTGGTCGAGAGCCACCGCGGCGGGGGATCCCTCTACACGGCGGAGGCGGCTGCCCGCCGGTGCATCCCCGTGTGTGCGGTTCCTGGGTCGGTCCTCAGCCGGGCGTCGGCGGGCACCAATGAACTGCTGGTCGACGGGTGCACCCCGGTGCGCGATGTGGACGACGTCCTGGCCGCCGTCGACCTCGCCCGTCAGGGCAGGGGGATGACCGGACCGGTACGTCCCGGTGCCGCCACCCGATCGACCAGGGGACCGGACGGGCGCACGCCACCCGTCGACCGGGTCCTGCGCAGCGTGTGGGAGGCCGTCGACGACACCCCTACGACGGTCGAGACCGTGCTGTTGCGCACCGACCTGTCGCTCTCGGCACTGGTGACGGCCGGCGGGCAGCTGGTCGAGGCGGGGCTGCTCACCGCCGGCACCGGATGGTGGTCCCGCGCCTGAACCGTCGTCGGGGCATCCGGCGACCGACGACGGGTAGGACGACGGCGGGTCTGCGGGCGCGGTCCACCACTACTGTGCGGGGCATGGCGGCACCCCGACCCGACGGCGCCCGATTCAGCGGGACCGCCCTGTGGCTGATGGCTCCCGGTGCGCAGGACGATACGTCGGACCTGGTCGACCGGGCGGTCGCTGCGGCCTCGGCGGCACCGGCGGCCAACGGATCGCTGTGGGTGTCGGAGCCGCAGCACGAGGTGGGCACGTCGGTCGTTCCCTACGAGGCCTACTCGTTGCTGGGTGCGCTGGCAGTGCGGACCGACGGTGTGCGCCTGGGTGTGGTGGCCGAGGGCGCGCAACGCCGGGCTCCTTCGATCCTGGCCAAGATCGTGACCGGGGTCGATGTCATCTCCCACGGTCGTGCGGTGCTGTCGCTCGACGCGGACGGTGGGGCGAGCGCGGATGCCGGGCGTCTGTCGGAAGCCCTCGACGTGAGCCGGGCCGTCCTCGAGGACGATCTGCCGACGTTCACCGGGCGGATCTACGCGGTGGCCGGTGCGGTCAACCGTCCGGCCCCGGTCCAGGCCGGTGGGGTACCGATCGTGGTCTTCCTGCGAGGAAACGGACCGGATCTCGGGCATCTCCTGGAGGTGGCCGTCTCGACCGCCGATGCCGTGGTCATGACCGACGGACCCGCAGCCGTGCGTGCGGCAGTCGACGCGGTCGCACGCCACACCCGCCCGGTCGAGGTCCTGGCGCTGGTCCCACCCGGAGGGACCGACCCGGCGGGCACCGTGGACGGGCTGGCATCAGCGGGTGCCACCGGCTTCCTGATGGGTGTGCCCTGGCCGTGGGACACCGAAGCCGTGGAGGCCCTGGTCGACCTGGGCCGAGGCGGGTGACCGGGGGCCGGGTCCTGCCCGGTCCCCGGTGACCCGGTCATTCCAGCCCTGGCGTCGTCAGCCCTCGTCCGAGGACTGCATGACGACCTTGTCCGCCTTGACCACGTACTTGATCCGGATCTCGCCCGGTCGGCGCATGGGGTAGGTGTCGAGTCCCATGTACTTCTTGGCCAACGAGTCGATGTGGGCGTCGGCGCCTTCCTCGGTCGGCTCCACCGTGCCCCGGACGACCACCACGTTGAACGGATCGTCGGGATCCACGACCGAGACGGCCACCTGGGGGTTCTTGGTCAGGTTGGCTGCCTTGGCCCGTCCCTTGGCCGTGTTGAAGACCAGGTCGTCGCCGTCGAGGTCGATCCAGACCGGGGTGAGCTGGGGGCGGCCCTCGGCGTCGACGGTGGCGATATTGGCCAGGACGGGCCTGTTGACCAGTGCTTTCGCCTTGTTGGTCAGTTGGGTGGTCACGTGGTTCCTCCTGTTGGTGGGATTGCAGTTGGTGCTGGGTGTCCGAAGCCCGGGCGGACCCGGGAGCACCGACCTCCCCCACGCTAGAGGTAGTGCCCGGACACTGCTGCGGCACGTCGGGCGACCCCGGGGGCACTGCTACGGTGCGGCCATGCTGATCGGTGCCCATGTCCGGGCCGGCAAGGGACTCGTCCCCGCACTCCAGCACGGGGCGGACATCGGGGCCGACGCCGTGCAGATCTTCACCCAGAGCCCACGGATGTGGAAGCCGTCGCAGTACGGCGACGAGGTGCTCGCCGCATACCGCGAGGCCCAGGCGGACCATCCATCGGTGGTGTCGACGTTCTGCCACGCCACCTACCTGATCAATCTGGCATCACCCGACCCCGAGCTCGCGGCCAAGTCGCGCACCTGTCTCACCGCCAACCTGTCCACTGCGGACGGCATGGGCGCCGAGGGGCTGGTCCTGCACATCGGCAGCCACCGGGGGAGCGGGTTCGACACCGCTCTGCCGGCGGTGGCCGAGGCGCTGGTGGCCTCGCTCGACGAGGTCGACGCCGATGTCGAGGGTTGTCCGATCCTGCTGGAGAACGCCGCCGGTGCCGGGGACACCGTGGGCCGGTCCTTCGAGGAGCTGGCACTGGTGATCGACGAGGCCGGCGGTGACGAGCGGCTCGGGGTCTGCCTCGACACCCAGCACCTCTGGGCCTCGGGTATCCCGTTCGGGACGGTGCAGGAGGCGGACGACCTGGTGGCGCTGATCGAGGCCACGGTCGGGATGTCCCGCCTGCGCTGCATGCACCTCAACGACTCGAAGGTGGACTTCGGCGCCAACAAGGACCGGCACGAGAACATCGGGGACGGCACCATCGGCGCCGAGGGACTGGCAGCCCTGCTGGGGCATCCCGACCTGCAAGGGGTGCCGGCCATCCTCGAGGTCCCCGGCGAAGGCGACGGTCCGCGCACCGAAGACGTGGTTGCCGCACGCGGGGTGCTCGAAGCGGGTCTGGCCCTGCGGGCCTGACGACACGGCGAGACCGATCGACCCGGTCGGCGTACTCCTGGCGGTGGGTCTGAGCGACCCGCGGAGACGACGCGTCCTGTGGCCGGGCGACCCGGCGGAACGTCGCACCCTGCCTCGCCGTCCGGACTCCCCGTCGTGTGACCTCTCGCGCCGGACCGCACTGGACCGGACGGCACTGACCGGAACGGAACGGAACGGGACGGCACGACACGACGCCACCGGGCCCGCCGGTGGGATATCCACAGTGTGCCCTTGTAATGAGAATCATTCTTGCTTAAGATCACGGCGAGAGGCACCGGTCCGCGGTGCCGTCGACCGAGAGGTTGCCTGTGTCCGACGTCACTTCTGCACCAGGCCGGGCCAGCCGTCGACGCCCGGTCGGGGACGGCGACAGGTGGCCCGGGAGCCGACGATGGACCGCGCTGGGGACCCTCCTGCTCACGGCGATCCTGCTGGCCGCGTGCTCGAGCGGTGGCGCGGCGTCGCACACCACGGCATCGTCGACGTCGGGTGGAGCTTCGGGTGGCGGTCGGGCGATCACCGTGGTGGCGGCCGAGAACTTCTGGGGCAGCATCGTCAGCCAGATCGGCGGTGTCCATGCCCACGTTGTGAGTCTCATTACCAATCCCAATACGGACCCGCATTCCTACGAGCCGACGGCATCCGACGCGCGGGTCATGGCCGAATCGCAGCTGGTGATCGAGAACGGGATCGGGTACGACCCCTGGGTCGACAAGCTGCTGTCCGCCGACGGCGGGGGGATCACGACTCTGGATGTCGGCACGGTGCTGGGCGTGGCCGACGGCGGCAATCCGCACCGTTGGTACAACCCGTCCGACGTCCGTACGGTGGTGGCCAAGATGACCGCGGATCTCCAGGCACTCGACCCGAGGGACCGGGCCTACTTCGCGGCACAGGAGCGACACTTCGAGACCGTGTCGCTCGCTCCCTACGACGCCGCCATCGCCGCGATCAAGGCCACCTACGCCGGCACGCCGGTCGGCGCGTCGGAGTCGATCTTCGCCATGTTGGCCCCCTCGCTCGGTCTCGACCTCATCACCCCACCCACCTTCCTGAAGGCGATCAGCGAGGGCACGGACGTGTCGGTGGCCGACAAGGAGACCATCGACACCCAGATCCGTGACCACCGGATCACGATCTATGTGTACAACAGCCAGAACGTCACGCCTGACGTCCAGGCGCAGCTGCGTGAGGCCAGGGCCGCCGGGATCCCGGTGGCCACCATCACCGAGACCCTGGTGCCGGCGAACGCCACCTACCAGGCATGGCAGACCCGCCAGCTGCTCGGCATCGAGGCGGCACTGGCGCGGGCCCGTGGCTGAAGGTCCCGGTTCCCACCCGGTGGGCGTCGCCGGTGACGGGGACGAGGTCCACGCGGGAGTCCACGGATCCGGGCCCGCCATCGTGTTCGAGGACGCCGCCGTCCGACTGGGTGGACGGACGGTGTGGTCCCAGGTGAGCCTGGAGGTGGCGGCGGGGGAGTTCGTGGCCGTGCTGGGACCGAACGGCGTGGGGAAGTCGACCCTGATCAAGGCGGTGCTCGGCATCCAGCCCTTGGCCGAGGGACGGGTCACGGTCCTCGGGCGTCCTCCGGGTGAATCCGGCCGGGCGATCGGCTATCTCCCGCAACGCCGCAGCTTCGACCCCAACCTCCGCATCCGTGGAGTCGACGTGGTCCGGCTCGGAAGCGACGGGGACCGGTGGGGCCTCCCGGTGCCTGGTGGCTCGAGCCTGTTCGCCAGTGGCCGCCAGCGTCGGGAGCGGGTGGAGGAGGTCATCGAACTGGTCGGGGCCTCCGCGTACGCCGGCCGGCCCATCGGACAGATGTCGGGCGGTGAGCAGCAACGCCTGCTGATCGCCCAGGCCCTGGTGCGCCGACCCAGCATGCTGCTCCTCGACGAGCCCCTCGACAGCCTCGACCTGCCCAACCAGGCGTCGGTGGCCGCGCTGATCTCGGAGATCAGCCAGGAGTTCGGCATCACCGTGTTGATCGTGGCCCATGACGTGAACCCGATCGTCTCCTACCTGGACGGGGTGGTCTACGTGGCCCGGGGCGGTGCGGTGTGCGGGCCCCCACACGAGGTGATCACCTCGGCGACGCTCAGCGCGCTCTACGAGACGCCGATCGAGGTGCTGCGGACCTCGGACGGCCAGATGGTGGTGGTGGGGAGTCCCGAGGCACCCTCCCACCACGCCGACCGTCACACCGGGCACGCACACGGATGACCCCGCTGATCGCACCCGTGCCGGCGGATCGGATGGTCGCCACCACCGGCGGGCTGACCTGGAACCTCGCCCAGGACGTCCACCAGACGTTGGCCCTGCACTTCATGGTCAACGCCTACCGGGCGGGGACCATCGTGGCCGTGATCGCCGGTGCCATCGGGTGGTTCATGGTGCTCCGGCGACAGAGCTTCGCCGGGCACACCCTCGCCGTGGTCTCGTTCCCCGGCGCCGCGGGAGCCATCTGGCTGGGGGTCAGCGCGACGGCCGGCTACTTCGCCGGAAGCATCGTGGCCGCGGTGATCATCGCCATGGTCCCGCGGTCCTCGTCCGGTCGGGCCCGGAGCGAGGAGTCGGCCGTGATCGGCACGGTGCAGGCGTTCGCGCTCGCCTGCGGGGTCCTCTTCGTGAGTCTCTACGGCGGGTTCCTCGACAGCCTGACCGGACTGCTCTTCGGCACGTTCCTCGGTATCTCCGATGGACAGGTGGTGACGCTGGCACTGGTGGCGGTGGGAGTGCTGATCGGCCTGGGACTGATCGCGCGTCCGCTGTTCTTCGCCACCGTCGATGCCGACGTGGCCGAGGCCCGCGGCGTACCGGTGCGACTGCTGTCGGTGGTGTTCCTGGTGCTCCTCGGGTGCACCGCCGCCGAGGTCAGCCAGATCACCGGGGCCCTGCTGGTCTTCGCCCTCCTGGTCATGCCGGCCGCCGCCGCCCAGCAGCTCACCGCCCGCCCGGCCCGCAGCCTGATCCTCACCGTGGTGTTCGCGGTGGCCGTCACCTGGGCGTCGCTCCTGGTGGCCTTCTACTCCGTGTACCCGGTGGGGTTCTACGTGTCCACCTTCGGGTTCGCCGTGTACGTGGCGGCGGCGGGGGGACGGGCCCTGGCCACCTGGCTCGGGTCCCGGAACGGGGGGCGTGCAGTTCCGTTGCCGTCACACGGGCACGGTCCCGCCCCGGCCGGGATGGTGGGGCGATGATCGCCACCCTCGACCCGTTCATCGGGCTGGCCCACATGCTGGAGCACCCGTTCCTGCGCTTCGCGTTCGTCGCCGGGACCTGTATCGCCCTTGCCGCCGGCCTGGTCGGCTACGTGGTGGTCCTGCGGGGCCAGGTGTTCTCGGCCGATGCGTTGTCGCACGTGGCCTTCACCGGGGCCCTGGCCGCCTTGGCCTTCGGGCTGGACCTGCGGGCTGGTCTCTACGGCGCGTGCGTGGCCTTCGCCCTGCTCCTGGCGGTACTGGGTCGCCGGGCCGCGGCCGACGACACCGTCATCGGCAGCGTGTTCGCCTGGGTACTCGGTCTCGGCGCACTGTTCCTGTCGATCTTCACCACCTCCCAGAGCGGGACCGGGACGGTGGGCTCCGATGCCGGGGTCAACGTGCTGTTCGGCTCCATCCTCGGGCTCTCCTCCGCCCAGGCCCTGGTCGACTCCGTGGTGGCCCTGGGCGTTGTCGTGGTGTTCGTGGCCATCGGTCGTCCCCTGATCTTCGCCAGCCTCGACGAGAGCGTCGCGTCGGCCCGTGGGGTGCCGGTGCGTGGGCTCGGCTACGTCTTCTTCGTCCTCCTCGGCGTGACCGCCGGAGTGGCCACCCAGGCGGTCGGTGCCCTACTGCTCCTGGGTCTGGTGGCGGCACCGGCCGGCGCCAGCCAGCGGCTCACCTCCCGTCCGTTCGTGGCACTGTGGCTGTCGGCCGGTATCGCCGTCGCCTCCATCTGGATCGGGCTGACCGTCGCCTACCTGGCTCCGAAGGTGCCCCCCAGCTTCGGCATCCTCACCGTGGCCACGGCCACCTACCTGGGGTCGATCGCGTGCACCTCGGGTCGGTGGTGGAGGCGTCCCGGGGCGCGCAGCCGGGCCCGGCACCGGGCGGATCAGGCGGCGGCGGCCGAGGCCGTACTATCGGGCCGATGATCGTCGCCCCCTCGGTCCACGAACAGGTCGCCCTGCGGCTGGCCGGCCACGAACAGCGCTACACGCCGGTCCGCCAGGCCCTGGTGGCCACCCTGGCCGAGGCCGGTCGCCCGCTGTCGATCCCCGAGATCCTGGCGTCCAACGTCGAGCTGCCCCAGTCGAGCGCCTACCGGAACATCACCTCGTTGATCGAGGCCGGCGTGGTGCGCCGGGTGACCGGGATGGACGACCACGGTCGGTTCGAACTGACCGAGGAGTTGGCCGGACACCATCACCATCTGGCGTGCGGGCGGTGCGGGAAGGTGGAGGACGTGGCCCCGTCGGCCCGCCTGGAGCGGGCCATGGCCGAGGCCGCCCGGGTGGTTGCCGAGGAGCAGGGCTACGAGGTCACCGGACACCAGTTCGACCTGGTGGGGGTGTGCCCGGCGTGCCGCGCCGCCGCCCTGTGACAGTCGGCTCGGTCCGGACGTCCTGATCGCTGACCGGTTCACCCCGCGTGCGCACGCACGGTAGGGTCACCGCGCACCATCGGGGGAGCCCGCTCGACCGAGACCGACCGGAAGGACGCCGCCATGACCAGTGAGATCCACCCCGGGACCAGCCCGGGTACCCGCACCGAGACGGACAGCATGGGGGCCATCGACGTGCCCGCCGACCGCTACTGGGGTGCCCAGACGGCGCGGTCGCTGCACCACTTCCCGATCGGCGACGACCGGATGCCCAAGCCGCTCATCCGGGCGATCGGCGTGCTGAAGGAGGCCTCGGCCCAGGTCAACGCCGACCTCGGCAAGATGCCGCCCGAGACGTCCGCCCTCATCGTCGCCGCGGCCCGGGAGGTGTCCGAGGGCAAGCTCGACGACCACTTCCCGCTCAGCGTGTGGCAGACCGGGAGCGGCACCCAGTCCAACATGAACGCCAACGAGGTGATCTCCAACCGGGCCATCGAGATGGCCGGGGGCGTGATGGGCTCGAAGGTCCCGGTCCACCCCAACGACGACGTCAACATGTCGCAGTCGTCCAACGACACGTTTCCGACGGCCATGCACATCGCCGCCGTCGAGGAGATCACCCATCGGTTGGTGCCGGCGATCCGTCGCCTACGCGACGCCCTCCAGGTCAAGGTCGAGGCCTACGGGTCCATCACCAAGATCGGACGCACCCACCTCATGGATGCGGTGCCGCTCACCCTCGGCCAGGAGTTCTCGGGGTACGTGGCCCAGCTCGACGCCGACATCCGGCGGATCGAGTCGACCCTCGACGACCTCTACGAGCTGGCCGCCGGCGGCACCGCGGTGGGCACCGGGCTCAACACCCACCCCGAGTTCGGCGTCCGGGTGGCCGCCGCCATCGCCGAGCTGACCGGACTGCCCTTCGTGACCGCGCCCAACAAGTTCGCTGCACTGGCCGCCCACGACGCCCTGGTCGCCACCAGCGGGACGCTGCGCACGTTGGCCGCCTCGTTGATCAAGATCGCCGACGACCTGCGGTGGCTGGGCTCGGGTCCACGTAGCGGTCTCGGGGAGCTCAACCTGCCCGAGAACGAGCCCGGCTCGTCGATCATGCCCGGCAAGGTCAACCCGACCCAGAGCGAGGCCATGATCATGGTCTGCATCCAGGTCTACGGGAACGACGCCGCCGTGGCCATGGCCGGGGCCCGGGGCAACCTCGAACTCAACGTGTGCAAGCCGGTGATCATCCACAACGTCCTGCATTCGGTGGAGCTGCTGACCGAAGCCTCGGCCGCCTTCACCGAGTTCTGCGTGGAGGGGCTGGAGCCCAACGAGGCCCGCATCCGCCAGCACCTGGAGAACTCCCTGATGCTGGTGACCGCCCTCAATCCACTCATCGGCTACGACAAGGCCGCCGAGGTGGCCAAGAAGGCGCACAAGGAGGGCACCACGCTCCGCGAGTCGGCTCTGTCCCTCGGGTACCTGACCGGTGAGCAGTTCGACGAGGCCGTCCGGCCCGAGTCGATGACCCACCCCTGAGGCGGTCCGCCGGTCGTCGACCGCGGCGAATGACGGGTTGGGTGGAGGCGCCGCTGGCCGGCTCCCGACACCTGACGAATCGTCAGATTCCGCACTAACCTTCGGGCTCGGAGCGACCTGCACCAGGCAGAAGGAGCATCATGACCACCCACCCGGCCGACCTGCACATCGGACTGACCGACGGCAACTTCTACGGCGGCGACCCGTTCCCGGCCTTCGCGTGGATGCGCCGCGAAGCACCGGCGTACTACGACGAGGCCGCCGGCATCTGGGGGATCACCCGGTATGCCGACATCAAGGACATCTCGAAGGACCCGGACACCTTCTCCAACGCCGGGGGCATCCGCCCCGACAGTGATGCCCTGCCGATGATGATCGACACCGACGCGCCCGAGCACGTGCGGCGTCGACGTCTGGTCAGCGAAGGGTTCACCCCACGCCGGATCCGGGAGAGCGAAGAGGGGATCCGGCACATCTGCGACGCCATCATCGACCGCGTCTGCGAGCGGGGCGAGGCCGACTTCGTCAACGACATCGCCGCCCCGCTGCCCATGATCGTGATCGGCAACATGCTGGGGGTGGCACCCGAGGACCGCGATGCCCTGCTGCGCTGGTCCGACGACATGTTGAAGGCGTTGGGTTCGCCTGACCCGACGGACATGGACCGGGCGGCCCTGGCCGCGGTCGAGTACGCCGAGTACATCACCGCGGTGGCCGAGCAGCGCCGACGTGACAACCAGACCGACGACCTCATCGGGACGCTGGTCCACGCCGAGATCGACGGTGACCGGCTGGACGAGTCGTCGCTCATCTACGAGTCGCTGCTGATCCTCATCGGCGGTGACGAGACCACCCGCCACGTCATCAGTGGGGGGATGTACGAGCTCCTCACCCATCCCGACCAGTACGCACTGCTGGCCGGCGACCGGGACCGCATGGCGCCTGCGGTCGAAGAGATGCTGCGGTGGGTGTCGCCGATCAAGAACATGGCCCGCACCATGACCCGCGACGTCGAGCTGCACGGGCAGACCCTGGCCAAGGGCGACAAGCTGCTGCTGCTCTACCCGTCGGCCAACCGGGACGAGTCGGTCTTCGAGTCCCCCGAGTCCTTCGACATCACCCGCACGCCGAACGACCACATGGCCTTCGGGTTCGGGTCCCACTTCTGCCTGGGCAACCGCCTGGCCCGCATGGAGCTCGCCGTGATGTTCGACCGGCTGCTCGACCGCCTCCCCGACCTGGCGCTGGCCTCCGACGCCGAACTTCCCAAGCGTGCCGCCAACTTCGTGTCCGGCTACGAGACCATGCCGGTCACCTTCACGCCCACCGCCCCGGTGGGGGCCGTGGCCTGATGTCCCGACCGCCGGTGCTCGACGCCGACGCGCTGGCCGCGGCGATGTCGGGAGCCGGCGCCCCGGCCTGGGACCTGGTCGACGGCCGGTTGGTGAAGACGGTCACCTGCAGCACATTCCCCGCTGCCCTGGACTTCGTGGTCGCCGTGGGTGCGCTCGCCGAGGAGGCCGACCATCACCCGGACATCGACATCCGGTGGCGGACCGTCACCTTGGTGCTGGTCACCCACGACGCCGGTGGCCTCACCGAGCTCGACGTGGCGTTGGCCCGGGCCATCGACGCGCTCCCTGTCGGGTGACCCCGACGTTCCGGCGAACCTGACGTTCCGGTGACCCTGACCGTCGGGTGGTGCGGAACGGGGCCCCCGGAGGGACCCCGTTCCGTGCATGGTGACCCGTGGCCCTGACGGGCGAGGAACGAGCTCAGTAGCCGCCCGTGCACCCGTTCTGGTCCGGGGCGGCATCGGGATTGCCGTAGTAGTGGGTGGCGAACGCCACGGCCACCCGGATCTGCTGGAGCGGGCTGGCTTCGGCGGCGTCGCCGGGGAACCCGAAGATGTTGAACTGGTTCCAGTTCGCCCGGCTCATGCCGAGACCCCCGGCGTACACGGCGCCCTCGACGTGCCAGTTGCCGCCCTCCTCGCACACGTTGACCCGGTCCCATTCTGCGATCTGGTACGACGAGAGTCCGTAGTCGGACTGGGCGGCCGCAGCCACCTGGTCGGCCGGGGCGGGGGGCGTGTAGACGGTGCTTCCTCCGAGCGATCCGTAGAACCCGATCGACCCGAAGGTGAACACCCCGCCGTCGGAGGCGACGTCGAGGTAGCCGCCCGCGGTCGACGACGTGCCGACCACCGGCTTGTTGAGGGGCAGACCCCCGAGGGAACCCTCGAAGCTGGCCCCGCCGAAGGCGTAGGTGCCGCCGTCCTTGCTGACCACGCGGTAGCCACCGTTGGCGGCATCGATGCCGACAGCACTGGTCTGCACGGGTGCGGTGCCGTCGAAGCGGGCGTCGCCGAAGGTGTAGACGTCGCCGTTGGCCGCGACCTCCCAGTACCCCTTGTCGTGTGCGGTGGGTGCGAGTCCCACGATGGGGCTGCTCGGGGACATGCCGAGCGCCGAGCCGTGGAAGCCGGCGTCGCCGAAGGCGAACACGCCGCCGTCGGCTCCGACCAACCAGTAGCCGCGCCCGTCGGACGTCGGGGCGAGGCCGATGATCGGGGCCTGGAGCGGCGCGCCGGTCATGGCGCCGTGGAAGCCGGCGTCGCCGAAGGCGAATACGCCGCCGTCGGCGGCGACCTCCCAGTAGCCGTGTCCGTCGGGGGTGGAGTCGAATCCGACGATCGGGCTGTTCAGGTGGAGACCGGCGACCGAACCGTAGAAGCCGGCGTCGCCGAAGGCGAACACGCCACCGTCGGCTCCGACTTCCCAGTAGCCACCACCGTCGGGCGTGGCGGCGGCCGACACGATGGGGGCATTGAGCACGAGGCCGGCACCGGTGGGCAGGCTGCTGGCCGCTGCGACCTGTGGCGCAGCGAGCAACGAGGCCAGGACGGTGGCCGACACCGCCACGGTGGCCAGGCCGGTGGCCGTCCTGGCCTTCGCCGCGGCCCGTCTGGATCGTCGACGAACGGAACGGGTGGTGTGGGAGTGAACCGACGAATGCCGGGTAGAGCGGGAGTGACGCGGGGGTACGGCAGTGACAGGGGTAGCGGAAGACATGGCGGGTGACCTTTCCTCGGTCGGCCAGCGAACCGTCGATCGACGGGAGCGCGCTGACTCTCTTCTGGTTGGGTGGACCCCACATCTGTGCATTCAACGCCCCAACCGGGCACCGGGAAGGGTGTGCCGGCCTGGCTACAAGAGCCGGGTGTGCTAGCGGGTGACTTGTCCGTTAGTTGTCAGATGTCGTTACGTGCCACGCTCCTCAGCGGTGTGGATCGCGAGCCCGCAGGCGGCGGCGGGGGTGCCGGGCACGACCACGGTGGGTCGACGGCCACGGGAGCACCCCTCTGCTCGGAAGCACTGAGTGTAGCGAACCTGCCTGCCGGGCGGTAGTCGTGGACCCCGCCCGGGCGGTTGCGCAGTGGGAAACCTGTGGATAACTAAGGGCGGCAACGGGGCCGGGCAGGGCCCGGTCAGCGCAACGAGAGCCGGTGACCGGCGGTGTCCAGGGTGCGCATGGCCAGGTCGACGTCCGAGCTCTTCACCAGCACCAGGTCGGTGTCGTAGGTGGAGAGAATGAACACGCCGACATCGGCGGTGGCCAGGGGCACCGTGACCGATGCCACCACGCCCACCAGATCGAGGGCCAGCGGCCCCACGATCCCGAAGGCGCGCCAACCGGCCTCGACCAGTGAGCCCTCGGGTTCGTCGCCTGCACAGCAGACCACCGACAGCTCGTGGGGCGTGCGGGTGACCGAGAACACCGGCGAGTCACCGGGCTCCGATGGCCAGGGCGCGTCAGCGGCGAGCCGGCACACCGAGAGCCACCACGGCTCGAGCACCAGGTCGAGGGTGGTCATCTCCGGGCTCAGCCGACGGGTAGGTCCCACAGGGGGAACCACCGGTCGAGGTCGGACTCGACGTGCAGGTCGTCGGCCACCAGGCTCCGCAGTCGGAACTCCTCCTCGGTCGAGCGCTGCTCGTGGCCGGTCGGCACGAACGGGTAGAAGGTGCCGCGCTTGAACAGGTAGACGAGGTAGGCGGTGGAGGGGACGACGGCCCCGGCCCCGACGGTGGCCCCCTCGACGGCATCGTCCGAGCCGGTGGCCGCAGTG
>Ga0302279_10004221_pt1 | contig 17189 bp, 17 predicted proteins | sample III_Bog_N3_3_FD_194541 | JGI IMG/M metagenome (GOLD analysis project Ga0302279, IMG submission 194541) | Peat permafrost microbial communities from Stordalen Mire near Abisko, Sweden - III_Bog_N3_3 | ecosystem: Environmental > Terrestrial > Soil > Wetlands > Peat | place: Sweden: Abisko...
CAGGTAGGTCTCGCCGTGGGTCAGCGAGGCGCCCTGATGGCTGGTCCAGGCCATCAGTCCGACCGTGCCGACCAAGGCCACCGCGTAGGCGGCCCCGGCGCGGGGGGTTCCCCGCAGCCCGCAGCAGAGTAGGGTGGCGACGCAAAGAATGGTGCCGCCCCAGAGGTGGCGGTTAACCAGGGTCCCATGGTAGCCGCCGCTCCGGGCCAGGAGCCAGCCGTCCGCCGCTGCGACGAGGGCGCTGAGGGTGGCCAGGCCGAGGATCACGCCAGCCGTCTGACGGAGGTGGGGAAAGCGCCCCGTCAGGCCGGCGACTTCCAGGAGCGGCACGAGCAGGAGGAGTGCGATCGGCAGGTGGACCAGGACGGGATGGAAGCGGCCGAAAAATTGCGGCAGCGCGCCGCGCTCGTGGCCGTCGGGCGGAAAATAATGGCTTACCGCCATCGCGGCGGCCATGAGGAGGACGAAGCCAATCCAGCGGAGGCGGTTGCTCATGGCCGTGGGCTGAGGACGATGGCGTCCCATTCGGCGCGGCGGTGATAGGCGGCCTCCGTCAGCGGGGCGGTGGCGGAGTGGACCGCCTCCCCCGTCGTGCAATCGTAGCGGCAGACGGCACCCTCCAGGCGGGTGGCGGGGCCGAGGGCGGCGGCACCCAGGCCGAGCATGGTCACGGGCAGAAAGGCGCTGACCGACCAGTCGCGCTCCCGCACCAGGCTGGCGCTCTCCAGCCAATGCGGATCGGCGACCGTGAACTTCGGGAAAAGGGACAGATCGCGCCGGAAGGCGGCGAAGCCGGCGGCCGTCCAGCGCAGCTGCAGGCGCTGGTTCTCCGGCGTGACATGAACTTCGAGGTATTCTTCGCTGCCGGCTTGCTGCAAAAAGATTTCCGCGATGTCGCCCAGCTCCCAGGTGCGTTCATTCAGGCTGCGGGCGGCATTGCGCGGCCGGGCGCCGGCCAGGACGATGTCGAAGAGCAGTCCGCGCTCGTTCCAGCGCAGCCGGGCCCACCCGGGCTGGAAGCGCGGCTCCGGGCCCTCCCGCCGCCAGGCCTGGCGGAGCGGCTTCCACTCGAGGTCGGCCGGACCCGGGGCGCGGTCGACGGGAACGGCGCGCAGATCGGATTGATACTTCGCCTTCCAGGGCGGAAGGCCCGGCGCAGCGGTCACGGCCGAAGGACTCCCTTGACGATGCGGCCGGAGTGCATCTCTTCGAAGGCCGATTGCCAGTCGGCCAAGGGCGAGACGCGGTTGAGGATGTGGTCGAGATTGATCTGGCCGGTGCCGAGGAGGGCGATGACTTTTTCCCAGATGGGCCAGTTGTGGGAGAAGCTTCCCTGCAGGGTGACCGCTTTCGCCACCAGGGGATCGAGGGAAAAATTGAGCGGCTGGGGGCCCCAGCCGACCTTGGTGATCTGGCCGGCGGGCCGGACGATGTCCATGGCCAGCTTGAGGGCGGCCGAGACCCCGGCCGCGTCGATCACCAGGTCGAAGCCGAAGCCGTCGCCGGACTGCTTCACCCATTCCTGAATGTTCTCGCCCTTGGCCCCGAGGACGGCTGTGGCCCCGATCAGGCGGGCCGTCTCCAGGCGCTGGGCGTCGGCGGGAATGCCGATCACGACCACCTGCCCGGCGCCGGCCAGTTTCGCCATCAGAGCGCAGAGCAGCCCGATCGGCCCCGGCCCGATCACGGCCATGGTATCGCCCGGCCGGAGGCGGGAGTTGACGCAGGTGGCGTTGTAGGCGACGCAGCAAGGCTCCGTCATCGACGCTTTTTCGAAGGAGAGGGCAGCGGGGAGCCGGTGCAGGCAGCGCTCCGGCACCTTGACGAACTTCGTCATAGCGCCGTTGACGCCGTAGCCGAAGCCGAGGCGGGTCGGGTCGAGATTGTACAAGCCCTGGCGGGTAAAGGGGGAGGCGGTGTCGATCACGGCGGCGGTCTCGCTCACCACCCGGTCGCCCTCGGCGAAGGCCCGGACGTTTTTGCCCTTCTTCGCCACGATGCCGGCGAATTCGTGGCCGAGTACCACCGGGTAGTTCACCTTCCAGCTGTGCTTGCCGGCGTATTGGTGCAGATCGCTCCCGCAGATGCCGACTGCCTGGACGGCGAGGAGGACATCGCTATCGCCGATCTCCGGCACGGGAATTTCGCGCAATTCCGCGCTGTTGGGTTGGGCGGCGTAGTTGACCAACGCCTGCATCGTTTCGCTCATGTTCGCAGTTTTCGTTTATTGCCGATCGGAATGTCGCCGTAAGCATGGACCTTTTCGCACACCCGACGGAGTTTGCTCTCCAGGTCCCCGCCGGCGGTTTTGAAGGCGTCGGCGTCGATGGTCAAGGGGGCGCCCAGGACGACCAGGGGGGCGCCGTACTCGGGAGTGCGCACCGCCTGCTCGACGGAAAGGCCGCCCACCGCCTGGACCGGGATGTTCACCGCCGCCACGATCTCCGCCAGCTGGTCGAGCGGGCTGGGGCAGTGGCCGCCGGCGGCCACAATGCCCCGGCGCTCATCGTAGCCGATATGGTGGATGACGAAATCGCAGCCCAGATCCTCCAGGCGCCGGGCGGAGGCGGCCATATCCGGGGCGCCCAGATTGTCCCCCATGACCTTGATGCCGAAATCCTTCCCGGCCTTGACCACGACTTTGATCGTTTCCGGGTGGGCCCGCTCCATCACGACGACGTGGGTGGCGCCGGCCCGGGCCATCATCTCCGCTTCGAGCCAGCCGCCGTCCATGGTCTTGAGATCGGCCACGATGGGGACACCGGGAAATTCCCGCCGCAGCGCCCGGACCCCGTTCATGCCCTCGGCAATGATGAGCGGCGTCCCGGCCTCGAGCCAGTCCACCCCGGCGCGCCGGGCCAAGCGGGCGGTCTCCAGCGCTTCGGGGATGTTGGTCAGGTCGAGGGAGATTTGAACGATGGTCTGCACAGGGGGGAGAGGCGCGGCGGAAGACGGACGCCCGCAGCTTGCAGGTCCCGACCGCGACCCTGCAATCGCTTTTTCACCGGCCGGAGTGGTTCGGCCTTCGGACCTCCCCTTCGGCTTGCCTTGGCGCCGGCCTCCGCCAATGACAGAGGTGATGACGATTTACGTTTTATTGCAGGCGCAGAAGCTCGAGGAGCAGCACCGCCAGCGCCTGAAGAAGGAACTGCCCACCGCCACGCTGATTTTCGGGGACACCCTGCCCGATGACGAGGCCCGCCGCCGGGCCGTGGCCAATGCCGATGTGGTCTTCGGCAATCCGCCGGTCGCCTGGCTGGAAGCCGCACCCCGCCTGCGCTGGGTCCAGCTGGATTCGGCCGGGGCCGACGCCTACTTCAAGTTTGTCGCGACCGGCAAGGTGGTGCTGACCAACCTGCGGGACTTCTACAATCACGCCGTGAGCGAATGCGCCCTGGCCGGAATCCTGGCGCACTTTCGGCAGGTCCCGGCGCTCTGCCTCGCCCAGCGCGACCGCCAATGGGTGCAGATGGAGGTGGCTCCCCAGATCGGGCAATTGCTCGGGTCCCGCGTGCTGATTCTGGGGGCGGGCGGGATCGGCCAGCGCTTGGCGACCCTGCTCAAGCCCTTTGAGGTCGAGATCCTGTTTTTTGCCCGCACCTCTCCTGACGCGACCCTGCGGACCCCGGCCGACCTCGACGCCGCGCTTGGCACAGCCGATATCGTCATCAACACCCTGCCCCAAACTCCCCAGACGATCGGCCTGTTTGACCGGACGCGATTGGCGCGGTTCAAGCCGGGTTCGCTCTTGGTCAACGTCGGTCGGGGCTCGGCGGTGGACGAGGCCGCGGTGCTCGACGCCGTCGCGGCCGGCCCCCTGGCCTATGCCATCCTGGATGTCACCGCCGTGGAACCGCTGCCGGCCTCCAGCCCGCTGTGGGGCAGCCCCCGGATCCTGCTGCTGCAGCACACCGGCGGCCGCCATCCCGGCGAGACCCACCGCAAGCTGGATGTCTTCCTGGACAATTTCCGGCGGCTGGAGCGGGGCGATCCGCTCCACAACGTGATCAATCCCGCCCGCGGCTATTGACCCCGCCCGGCCGCCCTTCGATCCCATGAATGCCTCTGCCGCCATCCCGCCCTTTGCCCTCCCGGCCATCGACGTCCACGGCCACTACGGCCGGGCGCGACAGCGCAGCGCCCACTTGGAGGAGATGCTGACGGCCGACGCGGCTCTGGTCGCCCGCCGGGCGAAGCTGGCCCATATCGAATGGACGGTGGTGTCGCCGCTCCTCGGGCTTTTTCCCCGCGGCGGGGCCAGCGCCGAGGTCGGCAATATCGAAGCCTTCGACGTCGTGCCCAAGACCCCGGGCCTGCGCCAGTGGGTCATTGTCAACCCGCTCGAGCCCAAAACCTACGCGCAGGCCGAGACGATGCTCCAGGCGCCATGGTGCCTCGGCATCAAGATTCATCCGGAGGAGCATGTCTACCCGATCAAGGAACACGGCCGGGCCCTCTTTGAATTCGCGGCGCGCCACCGGGCCGTCGTGCTGGCCCACAGCGGCGGGGCCAACAGCGAACCGCTGGCGTTCGTGCCTTTCGCCAACGATTTTCCGGAGATGAAGCTGATCCTGGCCCACTTGGGGCACATGGACGTGGGCGACTATCAGCAGCAGGTGCGCGCGATCCAGGCCAGCCGCCAGGGCAATGTCTTCACCGACACCTCGAGTTCGAAGAGCATCCTTTCCGGCCTGATCGAATGGGCAGTGCGGGAAGTAGGGGCCGACCGGATTCTCTTCGGCACCGACACGCCGCTTTATTTTGCCGCTTCGCAGCGGATGCGGGTTGAGCAGGCGGAGATTTCCCCGGAGGACCGCCGCAAGATCCTGGCGGAAAATGCCCGGAAGCTGCTACGGTTTGGGTAGGTAGACGCCTGGGCCCAGCAGCTCGACCAGCGGATCCCAGTCCGGGTCCGAGAAGCCGACCGGGCTGTGGCGGGTGAATCCCTCGGCCACGGCAAACCGTCGCGACATTTTCCCGACCGCCCGTCCGGACTCCTCCATCGCCACGAGGTAGGAGTCCATGCCCTGGCTGACATCGAGCCATTCCTTCTGCGACTGGTGGGCGGCCAGCATCTGGCGCTTGCGGGCGAAGAATTTCTCGATCCCGACAAAATGGCTGATGGCCGGCTTGACCCCCATGGGGCCCCCGCCGTGGGGCAGGGAGTGATAGACGGCGACCGGGCCGTCCCACGCCGGACGGGCCGGTTTGGTGACGTAATTTTTGATTCCGCGGGAGAAGGCGGCCGTGACCGCCAGGCGGGCCGCATTCTGGTGGTCCTCCATGTAGTCGGCCAAGGGATGGGTCAGAACGATGGTGGGCTTGATCGAGCGCAGGCCGGCCGCCACCCGGGCGAGGGAGGGCGCGTCGTAGAAGATGGAGAGATCGTCGAAGAGCGGAGGGTGGGCGGTGGCCCCGCCGATCTTGGCCGCCGCCTGCGCCTCACGCCAGCGGATGCGGGTGATCTCGGACTTGCTGTAGCGGACGGTGCCGTAGCAGCCGTTGGCCAGGTTCCAGAGATGGATCTCGGCCCCGGCCGCCTGCAGGGCCAGGAGCGTGCCCGCCATGGAGAATTCGACGTCGTCGGGATGGGCGACGATCGCCAGGGCGACGGGGCGGGGCGATTTCATCCTGGGAGGGCGAAAATCGCGTCGAGGGCCCGCGAGGTGTTGTGGATCAGGACCTCCGGGCAGTGCTTGTAGAAGGGGATGGGCGGGATCATTTCCGCCGCGATCCAGCCGTCGTAGCCGGCGGCGCGGAGGGCCGCCATGACCGCCGGCCAGTTGACGTCGCCGGAGAGCAGGTCGACGAAGCCGTCGACCGTTCCGACATTGCGGCGAAAGTCCTTGAAGTGCACCCGGCAGATCTTTTTGCCCAGGACGCCGATCCAGTGCTCGGGGTAGCCGAAGAGGAGGACGTTGCCGACGTCGAAGTAGGCCCCCACCCGGTCGCTCGCGAAGCTGTCGATGAAGCCCTTCATCTCCAGCGGGCTGAGGAGGAACTTGTTCCAGACATTCTCGACCCCGATCGTCACGCCGCGCTGCTTGGCCAGTGGCAGCGCCCCGGAGATCAGCTCGCGCGCCCGGGTGTAGGCGAGATCGTAGGGCACGACTTCGGCGCCGGGAATGAAGTCGACGCCGACGGCCGCGGGCACGAGGAGAATGGCGTCGAGGCCCAGGCCGGCGGCGGCGTTGATCTGGGCCGCCAGGATGTCGGCCGCCTTGCGGCGGATCGCCGCATCCGCGCTGGCGCCATTGGCCCCCCAGTACAGGCCGGTGGCCAAGCCGCTCAATTGCAGCCCGGCCGCTTCCACCTGGGCCCGGACTTTCGCGAGCTCGGATGCGGTGCTGCGCAGATTGACCGGGCCGTCCTCGGTCAGGTCGATTTCGAAGCCGGCGAAACCGGCTTCCTTGGCCAGCTTGAGCTTGCGCTCGAGCGGCCAGTCGAAGGGAAAGGACCAAACGCTGATGGATTTTTTCATGGCGGCGGGGAGGCTTAGAGTTTGACCGTGCGGCCGGTCTGCAGGGAGCGGATCTCGGCGTTGACCGTGCGCACCGACTCGGCCGCCTGCTGCGGGGTCGCGAGTTTCGGCATCCGGCCTTGCTCGAGGTCGGCGATAAAGGAGGCGAGTTCGTTGAAGTAGCCGCCCAGGGAGGAGACGTTGCCGGAGCCGAGGGAGGACTCGCCGGCCGAGGGTTGGGTGAAGGGCAGGGGTTGGCGCGCCTCGTCCTGCCGGGTCACGGTCAGGCTGGGGGTGGCGGAGGAGTCGTATTCGACCGTGCCCTTCTCGAAGACGGCCTGGAAGGCCATCTGGAAGCCCCATTTCGGGGGATAGTTCCAGCCACCTTCGGCTGTCACCGCCAGGCCCTTGAAGTGGTAGGTGGTGAAGATGTGGCTCCAGCCGCTCGCGTCCTTGGTGCCGACCGCGGTCACGGCCTTGGGCTTGCCCAGGAGGTGATGGACGAAATCAGTGTCGTGGATGTGCAGGTCCAAGGCGGCGCCGCCGGAGAGCCCGCCCTGGTTCAGCCAGTTGCCGACGCTGTAGCCCGGACGGGAGGAGCGCCGCTGCATCGACAGGCTCAGCAGCTTGCCCGCGCTCTTCTGGCGGACGAACTCGACGAAGGCCTGGTACTCGGGCCAGAAGCGCAGGCACTGTCCGACCTGGGCCTTGACCTTGGCCTTCTTGATCGCGGCCGCCATCGCCGCCGCTTCCTTGGTCGTGGCCGCGAAGGGCTTCTCGCAGAAGATGGCCTTGCCCAGCTTGAGGGCTTGGCGGACGTAGGCGCCGTGGGCGGGCGTCGGCAGGCAGATGTCGACGACGTCGAAGTGGTGCTTGGCCAGCGCCTCTTCGAGCGTGGCGTAGATCGGCGTCGGCAGGCCGAGCTTCTTCAGGTTGGCCTCGGCGGCCGGTCGGTTGCCGTCGACGATGGCGACCAGCTTCGCATTGGGCAACTGGGCGTAGACCTGGGCGTGCATCCCGCCCATGAAGCCGAATCCGGCGATGACAATATTTTGCATGAGGTGTGGTTTCTTAAAGGGTGGAAAAGGGGGAAAATTCCACTCTGGCTCTTTCCGATTTGCGAGGTTGATTTGATTCCCATGGCTTCAAATTCCTCTTTGCCCCGCGCCGACGCCGACCGCCTGCACGCCGACTGGCGCTATTTGTGCCGCACGATCGGCGCCCGGGTCGCCGGAGGGCCGGGCGAACGGCGGGCAGCCGACTATCTCGAGCGGCGTTTCACCGCCATCGGCCTGCAGGTCGACCGGGAAGCGTTTCCCTGCCGCTACCTGGTCGAATCCCATTCGGCGGTGGCCGGCCGCGTCGGAAAGCGCTGGCAGAGCGTGGATTCGCTCCGGATGATGAACAGCGGCTCGACCCCGGCCGGCCGGCCGGTCGAGGGCGAGCTGGTCTGGATGGATTTTCCCGAAAGCCAGCATCGCCTGAGCCCCGGCTCGCTCCGGGGCAAGATCCTGGTGCTGTTCGGCCAGCTGCCCGGCGACACCCGATCCTTCCGGAAATTGCTGGCCGCCCGCCCGGCGGCGGTGCTCCCGATCGACGACCGCGAGCCGTTTGCGTGGCCGATCCAGAACGCCCTCCTGCCCGACTGGGTGAAGCGCTTCGGCACGGTGCCGGCGGCGGCCATCGCCTATCAAACCGCCTGGCAATGGCGGGCGCAGGGGGTGAGCCGCGCCCGGGTGGCAATCCAGACCCGCTATGAGACCCGGGCGTCGGGCAATGTCGTCGCCACCCTGCCGGGGAGCGCCCCGGAGGAGCCGGCCATTCTCTTCGGCGCCCACCACGACACGCCGATCGGACTGGTCGGGGCGGACGACAACGCTTCCGGCGTCGTCAGCTTGCTGGAACTGGCCCGGATCCTGGCGGCCGCGCCCCAGCGCCGCCGCACCTACATTTTTGCCTCCTTCGGCACGGAGGAGCAGCTGTCGGTCGGGGCGGCCGCCTATGCGCTCCGGCACCGCCGCGAGCTCTCCCGGATCGGGCTGATGGTGAATTTCGACTCCATCTCTTCCCACCTGGGCCACAACCAGTTGTTTCATTCCGGCCAGAAGGGCTTGGGGGAGTTTTTCAAAACCCAGCTCGGCCGCCGGGGTTACGACCTGGAATTGAACGCGGCCTTGAACCCCTTTTCCGACCATTTTCCCTTCACCGCCTACGGTGTTCCCGGGGTCTGGTTTTACCGCTCCAACGTGCGGGGATCCATCCGCTGGCAGCATCATTCCGGCCGCAACCATGATTCGCTCGCCAATGCCTCGGCCGCGGTGATCGGGGGGATGCTCGACGCCCTGGCTCCCGCGATCCTGGCCCTGGGCCAGGCCCGGACCCGGGCGTGGCCCTTTCCCCGGAAACTGCCGGCGCCCTTGGCGGCGCAGACGGCGCAATTCGCCCGCAAGTGGTACGGCTTTAAGGTGTGATGCCAGCCGGCAAAGAGTTGCATCGGGCTTTTTTTCTGCAAAAGCTGGGCGTCTTCCCCCCATGCTCCCTGTTCGCGCCCCGACGCTCAACCATACCGCCAAATCTCGCCTCGTCCGAGTTCCGGACTGGCCCAAACTCCCCGCCGGGATGAAGCTGCACAAGGTCAGCATGGTGGAGCGGGATTCGCTGGGAAATATCTACGTGGCTCACCGCGGGGACCATCCGCTTTTCTCGCTCCATCCCGATGGCACTCTGCGCAGCTTTATCGGCGAGGATGTGATCAAGCAGTCGACCGCCTACGATTTGCGCGGGCCGGTGCCGATCCCGATCGAGACGATTTTTTGCCTGCACGGCTTGTCGATCGACCCCTGGGACAATGTCTGGATCACAGACTCGGGGACGCACGAGGTCATGCGCTTCGACCCGCAGGGCAAGCTGACCATGCGGCTGGGCGTCGACGGCGTCGCCGGTTGCGACGACACGCATTTCAATCAGCCGACCCACGCGATCGCCGTTCCGACGGGGGAGATTTTCGTCACCGACGGGTATGGCAATTTCCGGGTGGTGAAATTTTCGGCCGAGGGGAAGTTTATCAAGGACTGGGGCACCTCCGGCATTGGCCCCGGCCAATTCCACACCCCGCACACGATCCGGCTCATGCCCGACGGCAACCTCTATGTGTCGGATCGGGAAAACGACCGGGTGCAGATCTTCGATCAGAACGGAAAGCATCTTGGCATTTGGCACGACCTGCACTCAATGGATGGCATTTGCGTCGCGCCGGACGGCCGCATCTACGGCTCGAGCGGCATCGATCATGCGATCATCCAGTTCGGGCCGGGCGGCCGCAAGGAACAGATCTGGGCCGACGGGGCCAAGGGCGACTATCCCGACCGGGACTTTCGCCCATTTCCCAACGGGGACTACCCGCACGGCATCAGCGTCGACCAGGACGGATTCATCTACATCGCCGAGACGACCGTCTCGCCGCTGGGGAGCCGGCTCCTGAAGTTTCGCAGCGAGCCGAAACTCTAGCCCCCGCCCCATGCCCAAAATTCTGTCCGCCCTGGCCGGGCTGGTTCTCTCGGCCGCCGGGGTCCTGGCCGCTTCCAACCTGGTCTATATCGGGACCTACACCAATGCCGGCGGCCGCGGCATCTACGCGACCCGTTTTGATTCGGCCGACGGGACCCTGTCGCCGCCCTTCCTCGCCGTCGCCGCCCCGAACCCAGCGTTTCTGGCTTTTGGGCGGGACCATAAATTCATCTACGCGATCGATGAATACGGCGGCTATGTCTCGGCCTTCTCGGTCGATGCGGTCACGGGGAGATTGACCTTCCTTAACCACCAACCCTCGGGCGGGGCCTCGACCGCCCACCTCGCGGTCGACCCCACCTTCCACATTCTGATCATCGCCAACTACGGGGGCGGCTCGGTCGGAACCTTCCCCCTCGGGGCGGACGGTCAAATCGGGGCGCGCAGCAGCCTGTTCGTCCAGCACGGCCGGTTCGGCCCCAATCCCATTCGCCAAACCCAGTCGCGGCCCCATTCCATCACCCTCTCGCCCGATGGGCGCTTTGCCTTCATCTGCGACCTCGGGCAGGACGAGGTCTTCGTTTACAAGTTGGACTTAGCCACGGCCCTCCTCCTGCCGACGGCCCAGGTGGGCGCGCGGACCCCGCCCGGATCCGGCCCCCGGCACAGCGTCTTTTCCGCCGACGCCCGGTTTTTCTACGTGATCAACGAAATGGGCGGCTCGGTCTCCACCTTCGCCTATGACGCCAAGCGCGGCGAACTGACCCCGCATGGCACCTTGTCCAGTTTGCCGGCGGATTTCTCCGGCGTGCGCGGCTCGGCCGAGATCGCGATTTCTCCCAACGGGAAATGGCTCTACGTCTCCAACCGCGGCTCGGGCCAGGGCAGCGACAGCCTGGCGACATTCTCCCGCGACTCCCAGACCGGCCAACTAGCGCTGGCCGGAGTCGTTCCCTCCGGCGGCGGGATGCCGCGCAATTTTGCCCTCTCGCCCGATGGAAACTGGATTTTGTGCGCCAATCAAAACGGGAACAATATCATCCCGTTCCGGCTCGATTCCGCCAGCGGCCAGCCGGTCCGCGCGGGCGCCGGGATCAAGGTCAGCCGTCCGGTCTGCCTCCTTTTCCAGCCCTAAAAATTTCCATGGCCCGACCCATTAGCAAACTCGCCGAGGGATGGTGGGACTATACCACCTTGAATCCCGAACTGCTGGCGGAAGCGGCCGCGCTTACCGCCCGCGATCTGCAGCGCCTTTCCCGCCCGGGCTTCACGGTCCGGTTCTTCGACACGGTCGAGGAATTCTACTGCGCCGAGGCCCTGGAGTACATCGAGGCCTGGCGCCAGTCCACCCCGGACAATCCGGTCGGGGTGTGCGGCCCGATCGGGCCGACCGAACAGCTGCCCCTGGTCGCCCGGATGGTCAACGCGCTGGGCTTGAGCCTGCGCCACGCCCATTTCTGGGGGATGGACGAGTGGGTGATCGGCGGCAAGCCGGTCGGCGAGGACCATCCGCTTTCCTTCGCCCGCTGCGACCGCGAGCTGCTCTTCAACCGGATCGATGCGAAATTGCGCATGCCGGAAAAGAACATCCGCTTTCCCAATCGGGACCTGGCGGCCTACAGCGCCTCCTACGACACCGTCCGCTGCGCCGTGATGCAGGGCGGGCAGGGCGAGGTGAAGCATTGGGCCTTCAACGATCCCTGGCGCCGCTCCGGGGCCTACCGGAGCAAGCCGCCGAGCGTGGCGGAATTCCGCCGGCTGAAGACCCGCCAGGTCGAGCTCCATCCCGTGACGCTGATGCAGAACGCCCGCACCTCCAGCGGCGGCAACATCGGTCTCGTCCCGACCCATGCCGTGACGGTCGGGCCGCACGAGACCTGGAAGGCGGACAAGGTTTCGATCTGGCACCCCGGCCATCACGACAACGCTTTCGGCATCCGCCTGACTGCCCTCATGATTGCCAAGCGCCTGCCGGATGCCGCCGTGCCGATGTCGCTCCTGGCTGATCACCCTAATGTTTGCTTCAGCTACCTGCGCTCCGGCTTGGGCGAGGTGGCGGTCAAGATGCGCTAGGCAGCACCCTGGAAGCCCCAGCGGTCCGCCAGCGCCAGGCAGGCGCTGGCCGGGCTGACGCCCGCCGAGGCGCTGGGATGGCTCAGGCAGGAAGCGGCGGCGGAAACGCCGAGGCGGAGGCAGCGTTCGACGCTCCAGTCCTCGTGCAGCCCGTAGAGGATGCCGGCCGCAAGGGCGTCGCCCGCCCCGACGGCCCCGCGGATGGCCGCGGCCGGCACGCGCAAACTGGCTTGCCAGACGCCGGCGCCCGCGGCCGAGCGGGCATACACCGCCTCGGGAGCGTGGAGAAAAACCCAGCTGCGGACCCCGCTGCCGATCAGGCGGGCCGCGGCGGCTTCGACCGCGGCCCGGTCGAGGCGGTCCCCCGGCCGGAGGCTCAGGCCGGTCAGGCGCTCCGCCTCGAATTCGTTGGCGAAAAAATAATCCACTTCGGGCAGCACCGGGGCCGCGATTCGGCCAAAGCGGTCGCTGTTTTCGCTCACGCAGTCGAGCGAGGTGCGCAGACCGGCGGCGCGGGCCCGGCTCAGGACCGTGGCGGCGCCGGGCCGTCCGTCCGGCCCGGGGGCATCCAGCCGGTCGAGGAGGAGGAGGTAGCCGAGATGGAAGAGCTTGGCGCTGGTGGCGGTGAAATCGAAATGCTCCGGGCCTAAGAGGGCGTTGGCGCCGCGGAGATGAAAAAAGGTCCGCCGTCCGGTCGCCTGTATCGTCATGACGTCGGTGTAGCTGGTCGGCGCCTCCCGGGTGAATTGCAGCCGCGCCGGGTCGATCCGGTGCGCCCGGCAGTCGGCCAGGATGGACCGGCCGTTGGCGTCCTCCCCGACCAGGCCGACCGCGGCCAGGGGAAAGGGAGCCTCCAGCTTGGCCAGATCCTTCAGGACATTATAAGGGGCCCCGCCGTTGGCGGCGGACTCGCTCAGGATCGTGGCCAGGGAATCCTGGGGCGGCCAGCCGTCGATCAATTTGACGTGATCGACGATCCAATTGCCGCCCGCGAGGATGCCGGAACGCATGGCTTACCGGTCCGACACCAGGCGGATGACCGGCCGTTCGTCCTCGTCGATGTGGGGGAAGCGGCCGACCGCGGGATCGAGAAAGAAGTTGTCGTGGAGGTCGTCGTTGGCGGTCGAGACCTCGCCGATCATGCATTCGACGCTGGCGGCATAAAAGGCGTGCCAGACGCCCGGCAGGAGGGTGACCCGCGAGCCGGCGGCAAGCGTGAACGGGCGACCGGCAATCACGGCACGGGGCTGGCCATCGACCGGAACGGTGAAGGGGCGTGGGCGCTTGGCCTTGCCGCCGGGCTTGCCCTTCCACAGCTGAAGGGTGAGCCGGCCGGCCCGGCAGATGATGTCCTCCTTCTTTTTGGCGTGGGTGTGGCAGGGAGTGACCTGGCCGCGGCGCACGTACATGATCTTTTCGGCGTACTCCGGCTCGTTGGCGAGGGTGACGAGGGTCAGCCCGAACTTCTTGAAGTCGCCGAGGCCAAAATCGGTGATGTCCCAGGCCGGCTGCGGCGGGAGCGTCCAATGATGCTTCTTGAAGAAGGCGACAGCCCGACGGTAGCCGCGGTTGATGTCGGAGCGTTTCATTTCGGGCTGGAAGCGCCGACGGGTGCGACTGATTTCTGGCCATGGGAGGCGAGGGCGGCTGCCCAGATCTCATGGCTCGCCACCGCCTCCTCCGGGGTGGCGCAGCCGAAGGCCGCACCCAGCTTGCCAGCGCGCTCGGCCAGGAAAGAGGCCCACATCTGCTGCAGAATGTCGGAAAAGCCGACCTCGAAGATATGGCCGGTGATGGTCTTGAACGGCGTGTCGAAACCCAGGTCGGTCTTTTCCCAGACCTGCTCCTTGTCCCGGCGGTAAGTCCACAGGGTCTTGGGCTCCTTGGTGGAAAAACGGGCGCCGCGGTCGGTCCCGAGGATCTCCAGGTACCAGGTGTTGGTTTCGGTCGGGGCCATCCGCTTGGTTTCGAGGGTCATGGGCACGGGGGCGCCGCCGATGACGGCGGTGCCGTGGAGGATGGCATTGTCCCAGGTGTCGCAGGGGGCCATGCCGCCCTTGCCGTCCGGCCGGGTGGTGACGATTTTCTGCAGCTGGGCGTAGATCGTGGCGGGCTTCCAGCCCAGGCGAAGGAGGAGGTGGGCGACGTGCATGCCCAAGTCGCCCATTACGCCGATCTCGCCGCAGGTCTTGGCCTGGCGCTTCCAGTTGATCGGCTTGGTCGGGTCGAGGTCGCTCGAGTGGAGCAGGCCGGCGCGCACCTCCAGGAGCCGGCCGAAGGCGCCCGCCTTGGCCTGCTGGTAGATTCGCTGGGCGCCGGGGAGGAAGGGGAATTCCGAGGAGACCCGGACGAACCGCCCGAGGCTGACCCCCAGGTCGCGGATCCGGATGGCCGCGGCCAGATCGATGCCGTAGGGCTTCTCGGCCAGCAGGTCTTTGCCTGCGCGGAGGACATCGCAGTAGATGGCCTCGTGCAGGTTGTGGGGGACGGCGACATAGACCACGTCGACCTCGGGCAGGGCCAGGAGCTGGCGATGGTCGGTCAGGAAGTGCTTGACCGTCGGCACCTGACGAAACCAGTCCAAGAGCGCGGGCTGGAGGTCGCAGACGGCCACGAGCTCGGCCCGGACGGGGAAGTCGACCAGGGTGAACCAGCGGCCGAAGGCCGAGGCGGCTTCGCGGCCCATCAGGCCGCCGCCGATGATGCCGATCCGGACCGGGGAGGAGGAGGACGGGGCCATGGGGGAATCAGCGCAGGAACTTCAGGGCCGCCTCGGCCGAAATTTTCTCGTGCACGACCGCCATGAGCGCCCGGGTCATCGCCGCCGGGTTGGCGTGCTGGATGATATTGCGGCCGTAAACGATGCCGGAGGCGCCCTGGGCCAGGAGAGCGGCCGTGCGCTCGAGGATTTCCTTTTCCCCCGCCTTGCCGCCGCCCCGAACCAGGACAGGGATGCCGCCGGCGATCTCCACGACCTTGTGGTAGATCGAGACGTCGTCGGTCGGGTCGGCCTTGATGATGTCGGCGCCGAGCTCGACCGCCTGGCGGACGAGCGGGATGATCTTGGCCGGGTCGCCGTCCACCATGTAGCCGCCGGCGGCGGCATTGGGACGGAAGACCAGCGGCTCGACCATCAGGGGCATTCCGTAGCGGGTACAGAGCGGCTTCAGGTGCAGGATGTTCTGGATGCACTGGTCGGAAAGCTCGGGCTGGTCGGGAATGCGGAAGAGATTCACCACGACGCAGGCGGCGTCCAGCTGTACGGCCTGCAGGACCGGCTCCTCGATCAGGCGGGAGAAGAGGGTGCGGGGCAGCTGGCTGCCGTAGACATTGGCCACGTCGGTTCGCAGCACCAGGGCGGGTTTGCCGCGGACGGGGAGCTTCTGCAGATGGGAGGCTTGGCCCGGGCTCAGCTGAATGGCATCGGGGGCGGCCTCGACCAGCGTCTGGATCACCTTCGGCATGTTCTCAATGCCGGTGAGGAAGGCCCCCTCGTTGAAAAAGCCGTGATCGATCGCGACGTCGAAGCAGCGGCCGGTCGAGGGATTGAAGAGACGATGGAGGCGGGCGATTTTCATGGGACGGGGAGGGGCAGAATACGGCCTGGGATTCGCAGCACCAGCACGATTTGTCGGCGATCACCTGTCGCTTGAAAGGGCACCGGGGCCGCTATGGTGGGTTTTCCATGGAGAACGTGCCCGGTTCCTGCTGCTCGCCTGCCCGCGCTCCCGGTCGGGCCGAGGCCGGAGCGGCGCAATTCCGGCGGATCGCCACCGGGTCGACCGCGGGCATGAAGCTCCTGCCGGGTGGGGAATTCCGGATGGGGACCGACGCCGGCTACGGCTACCCCGCCGATGGAGAGGGTCCGGCCCATCCGGTCACCCTCCAGCCGTTCTGGATCGAAGTGGCCTGCGTGTGCAACGAGGAGTTCAACGCTTTCGTCAACGCGACGGGCTACAAGACCGAGGCGGAGCGCTTCGGCTGGTCCTTTGTCTTTTTCGGCCATCTCACGCCCGGGCAGCAGGCGACGGCGGTGCGCCAGCAGGTTGTGGGCAGCGAATGGTGGTGCCGGGTGGATGGGGCGACCTGGCGGCATCCGGAGGGCCCGGGATCCCATATCAAGAAGCGCTGGCGCCATCCGGCGGTGCATGTCTCCTGGCACGATGCGCTCGCCTACGCGGCTTGGGCGGGGAAACGGCTGCCGACCGAGGCGGAATGGGAATATGCCGCCCGCGGCGGCTTGGCGGACCAGCGCTTTCCCTGGGGCGATGAGCTCGAGCCGGGCGGCCGGCATCGGATGAACGTGTGGCAGGGAATCTTTCCGACGGACAATACCTGCGCCGACGGCCACTACGGCCCGGCGCCGGTCCTGAGCTACAAGCCGAACGGCTTCGGGCTCTTCTGCATGACCGGCAATGTCTGGGAATGGTGCTGGGACGGCTTCGCCGCCGACTACTACCGCCAGTCGCCCGGGGCGGATCCCACCGGGCCGGCCGCGGCCGAGCGGCGGGTCATGCGCGGCGGCAGCTACCTCTGCCATGCCAGCTATTGCAATCGCTACCGGGTGGATGCCCGCAGCAGCAACACGCCGGACAGCTCGACTACCAACCTGGGATTTCGATGCGTACGGGATTCCTAGCTCATTTTTCACGGAAGGCCGGTGGGGAACATGCCGACTCGCCTCGCCCGATGGGTTCGGCGCTTTCTCCGGTCTTGCTTGATCACCGATCCAATCCCGCTTCCTCTGGAGGGGCGGGAAGACCCTGAATGAATCCGACCATCGGCAAACCTCCTACGATTGGCAAAGCGGCCATTGGCACCGCGCTGAAAAACGCCGGCCTTGGGGCCGGCGACGTTGTCCTGATCCACTCGGCGATGCGCACGATGGGCCGGGTCGAAAAGGGACCGGAAACGGTGGTCGAGGCGCTGCTGGAAACGGTTGGGCCCGACGGCACGATTGTCGCACCGACCTTTACGTTCCGAAAGGAGGTCGAAGCGGATCCCGTCATCGACCCCCGGACCGACCCCTCCGAGATGGGCGCCATTTCCGAAGCCGTGCGCCGGCATCCGGCGGCAAGGCGGAGCGTCGCCTTCCGCCACAGCGTCGCCGCCATTGGCCGGCGGGCTCGGGTGATCACCGAAACCGATC
>Ga0302279_10004223_pt1 | contig 17185 bp, 17 predicted proteins | sample III_Bog_N3_3_FD_194541 | JGI IMG/M metagenome (GOLD analysis project Ga0302279, IMG submission 194541) | Peat permafrost microbial communities from Stordalen Mire near Abisko, Sweden - III_Bog_N3_3 | ecosystem: Environmental > Terrestrial > Soil > Wetlands > Peat | place: Sweden: Abisko...
CGCGCGCATCTCGATCCGGGGCGTATGTGGAATCCGCTTCGCGGCGGATCGGCGTTGCTGGTCGAGCACGAACCTGACAGCAAACTCGAGGTCGATCGCTTCCAAGTACGGATAGTCCTCGCGTACCTCGTCGCGTGACGCGCCACGGAGCCCAGTCGCGAATCGTCTTCGTCTGGATGACGACCGTCTTCATCTCTACTCCGCCCAGCCCTGCGCGTTGCTACCCGTCTCGTAGTTCACGCTCGCCGTGTAGTCCCACTCCTGGCCGTGCATCGACTCGAACGCCTGCGAGACTGCGTAGAGGATCGGCTCGAACCAGTCGTCGATCGAGCTCGGCATCTCCGAGGGATCGCGTAGTACGCGCTCGTAGTGCTCCCGCCCGCGCGCGACGACGAAACACCTGGCGTAGAGGAAGCCATCGGCGCCCATGGGCTCCACGGCGTCCGCGGCGCGCGCGAAGCGGCGGCCGTCGAGCGCGTACAGCTTCTGGCCAACGCGTCTTCGAAGCCTTCGAGATCGTGACGGGAGAGCTTCGCGAGCGCCGTGACCAGGGGTCCCAGGGCCTCGTCCTCGTCGCTGTGGATCTGCTCGCGGTCGATCGTCGCTACCAGCGTCCAGAACTCGGCGTCGTTCATGGTGCCTTCCTAGCGGATCGTTCGGGAGCCGCGAAGGCCTCAAACGTCGCCCATCAGAGTCGCCCCCTCCGCGTTTCCGTTCACTAGGCGACCAACGCCGCGCTGAAATGCCGAAGCGGCTCGTACGAGGTGACGGGAAGGGCGAGCGGCCGACGCAAGCCTCAGCGCCGCACCTTTTCGCAGCGAGCGCTGGGAACAAAGGCTCAACGGCGTTGAGCCTTTCAGCGTGATGGCCGATTCGGTCAACGCCGTTGACCGAATTGCCGCGAGCGGTGAACGGAGAGCCTCGCGTCCCGCACCCAGTCCAGATCGATCTCGCGCGCTTCGCCGACCGCCCGGCTGAAGTTCCGCCGCAACTGAGCAAACCGCTAACAGGGGCGGTGGCCCACATGGACGTGTAGGGGTCGTCGGGGTACGGTGACTTGCATGTTCACCGTGGACGCGCACTACAGCCTCGAGCAGCTCTTCTGTGCGATCGCGACCGACCGCGTGAACATCATGGCCTCGATGCAGCGGTACACCGAGCTGGCGCAAGAAAGCATCCGCGCGATCCTCGGCGGCCACGTGGAGCACCTCTCAGTGAGGCCGGGCCACATGGACGACATGCGCTTCAGTATCCGGGTGCACCCGGCGCACCAAGCGTACGGACATCAGGTCGTCGAGGAGAAGATGCCATTGATCCGGCGGTGCCTCCGAGAGATCAAAGACTCACGGCAGTGGATCGTGCCCCTGGCCGCGTAACCAAACACGACGAAGACGCCGGCGACTCATGGGCGCGAGCACTCCCCGCCCGTGGAGCATGCGACGATTGTCGATGAAGAGCGCGTCTCCCGCGCCGAGCCTGACGTCGCGTCTCAGCTTCCCCCCGTCCGCGCTCAAACCCGCTCGAAGCAGATTCCAAGCAGCCGCAGCTCCCGTAGTGAAGCATCGCGGGCGAAGCCAGTCCGCGTAGTAGATCGACGGCCCGGCGTCGGTGCTCGAGACGACGCATCGCTCATCGTGCGACTTCGTGCTGAGCTCCAGGAGCGCCGGGCACGGCAGAAACACTCCCTCGAGTGCAATTCGCGCCTCGCGATCGAGCGACTCCACGAGAGCGCGCCCATCGAGGAGAAGCGACGCCCCGTCCTCCTCATCCTGGCGCTCGCACCACCAGCCGATCACGTCGACGTTCGGGTGATCCGTGTGGAACGGAATCGCATCGGACCTCGACAGGTACGTCGCACCGCGAGTTCGAAGCTCTACGACGGTCGACGTCAGTGATTCGCCGAAAGACCCTGCGACGCGCTCGAACGCTTCGCGCGTCGCGATGTCGCGAACCACGACGAAGCCGTCCGAGCGCAGTCGCGCTTGAAGATCATCATTCACGCGCGGACACCGCGGCGAGAGTCACGGAGACGTCGTCCTTGCTGCTGCACGCGTGCCAGCACCGGCTCTGGCAATCGTGCCAGCAGCTCTCCATCGAGGCGCCCGCTCCATCCGCATACGAAGTCCCGTACGCCTCACGCCACAGGCGCGCCGTCCGCTCGAACGCGGCGCCCAACGCCGGGCGCTCTTCAGGAACCGAGCCAAACCCGCCGTCATGATCGAGGATGCGCCCGAAGAGTCGGATGCAGTCGCGGTGATACGCGACCGGATGGAGCATGTGCAGGTGCCACATCTGATCGACCGCCCGCGTCGGCGCGAGCGGCCCCGAGTGCTTCTGCGCGAGGCGCAAGAATCGACCGTAGTCTTCGACGGCGCGTTGAAGGCTTTGGTCGGACTCGTGATGGAGATCCTCGGATCGGCGGGCGGCAGCGACGAGATCGACCGAGATGACCGATTGATGCATGGCGGGCTCCTTCTTTGTCGTTGAGGGCTGGCGCGTTGGCGCGCGTGCATTCCCTCGACGATCGGCGGAGCGTTTCGTGTAAGCGGCAGGTCGATTTTCTCAGCGATTGCACAAGTCGCTGTAGCGCTTACGAATTCGCGCGATGGCGTTCCAGACGAGCGTGCGCGCTTCATCGGCACTCATCCCGATCGACGCGCCGACACTGGCATTGCTCTCGCCGAGACCCCATCGCCGGAGCGCATCTTGCGTGGTCGCGCTCTCGGCACAGTACGCCATCTCGATGACCTTCCACTCGGACTCCAGGCGAGCGCCATCGTCCGGCATCGCTCCGCAGCTTGGGATCTCGTCGTTGAGCGGGCATCCCGCGAAGCGCCCGCGACGCAGGATGTCCTTCGCCCGATTTGCGGCAGCCGTTTGGAACGCAGCGCTCACGTTCGAGTAGGAGCGCTCGGTGTGCTCGAGACAGACGGAGATCAACGCTTCGCGGACGGCGTCGGTGACGTCCTCGGTGGTCAGCCGGTATCTGCTCTGAATCGTACGGCGCACGCCTGATTCGTCGTGCGCAACGAGACGCCGAACGCAGTCGGCGAACGAGTCGTTGGAGCGCGCGATCGCGAAGGATGTCGCTGAGTGATTGCCAGGGGCTGCCGCCGCCGATTCGCTACGCGGGTCACTGGTGAGTGCTTGGGCGACGTGCGCGATGGCTGTGATGCACTCGAACGCCGTGAGTCCGAGCCAGAGAAGCCCCGCTGCAGCCGCGAGAAGGAAGAATCGCAGCGGAGTTCGACGCTTCGGTACGCGAACCGCGGGGCGCCACGTTGACGTGGCTCGCGACGGAATGGCTCGAGCGAGGGCCTGCGATGTCGCGGGTCGGGTCGCCGTGGAGTGCCGGGCATCGACGCGCGCTCTCATTGTCCCCAGACGTCCGACGAGCTTGCTATCGGCCTTATTCAATCGGACGAGGAACGCACGGAAGGCGCCGCATGCCCGCGCGATTTCGCATGCTCCACGTGAAGCCAGCCGTTACCTTCGGAGAGTGAACTCCGAACCCGAGACCGAGCCTCACGACCGATTCGAGGAATGGAAGGCCCAGCTCGTGACGGACAACGCGATCCTCGGAGGAGAGCCCGTGTTTCCGAAGAGCCGGCTCGCGGTCCGTCACATCGGCGAGATGCTCCTCGGCGGTGCCTCGCGCGACGAGGTCCGCGAGGACTACCCGTACCTGAGCGATCGGGATCTCGACTTCGCGGTTGCGTACACGCAGGGACGCCCGAGCGCAACGTAGCCGGCGGGGAGAGGGGGCTCCTGCGTAAACGGGGCGTCCTGAGCGCGTGCTCATGGTCGAACGCGTCTACCGCAAGCTTCGCGCGGTCGACCTCACGTCGCGGCTCACCGCGAGCCTGGCAACTGGGTCGCATTTGGACGACGACGGGGGCGAATCTGGCCCATCCAGGCGCTCCTGGCAGAGGCCCGATCCTGCGTTTTCCGCGGGAATTCTCGTGCCCAGAGACGGAATCGAACCGCCGACACGGGGATTTTCAAGCGGCGGCGACGTGCAGGATCGTCCGAGGAATGAAGGGATTCCGAGAGACGGCGGGTCGCATTTGGGCGCAGTGAATCCCGACGAGGCGGTACGGGTCGCGTTGAGGGCTGCGACGACGAGACTGGTCCGTATGGCGGCGCCCTATCGCGGGATTCCCGCGCGAAGGACTTCCCGCACCTTTCGCGTCAGCGAAGCCGGCGTAAGCGGCTTCTGGAGAAAGGACGCGCCGGATTCGATGATGCCGTGCTGGAGGATCGCGTCGTCGGTGTAGCCGGACATGTAGAGCACCCTCATGGCCGGTCGGATCGGCGCCAGACGCTCGGCGAGTTGCCGCCCACTCATGCGTGGAAGCACTACATCGGTCAGCAGCAGGTCGATGTTGGCACCGTGTTGCTCGCAGATGAGCAGGGCCTCGCCCCCGTTCGAAGCGTCCAGGACGACATATCCCTGCCGTCGAAGAATGGTCCGGGCGACGTTCCGCACTTGTTCCTCGTCCTCGACGAGCAAGATCGTGCCCCCGATCCGCTCCGCCTCGGGCGCTGTCTGCACGGGACTCTGCGCCTCGGCGGCGGCGCCCACTCTCGGCAAGTAGATCCTGAACGTCGTTCCCTTTGCCGGCTCGCTGTAGACGAAGATGTGCCCGCCGCTCTGCTTGACGATCCCGAACACCGTCGCGAGCCCGAGACCGGTTCCCTTGCCCTTGTCCTTCGTCGTGAAGAAAGGCTCGAAAATCCGCGCCATGGTGGCCTTGTCCATCCCGGCCCCGTCGTCGCTGACGGCGAGCTCGACATAGGAGCCAGGGCGAACATCGTGGTGAATGTTGGCATAGTCGTCGTCCAACTCGACGTTCGCGGTCTCGACGGTCAGGCGGCCGCCCAGGCGCATGGCATCACGTGCGTTGACCGCGAGGTTCATGACGATCTGCTCGAGCTGGCTCCCGTCGACCCTGACATTGCCGAGCGCGAGCGCGGGAAGGATCGTCAGCTCGATGTCGGCGCCCAGCAGACGACGGAGCATCTTCTCCATCCCGCCGAGAACGTCGTTGAGGTTCAGGATCTTGGCCTCGAGCACTTGCTGCCGACTGAAGGCGAGGAGTTGCTTGGTGAGATCCGTCGCACGCAGACCCGCCTTCCGGATCTCTTCGATGTCGACGCGCATCGGCTCGTCCGGCTTGAGGTCGCCACCGATCATCTCCGCGTAGCTCAGGATCACCGACAAGAGGTTGTTGAAGTCGTGCGCGATGCCGCCCGCCAGCCGGCCGACCGCTTCCATTTTCTGCGCCTGAAGGAACTGCGCCTCCAGCTGCCGCCGCGCGGTGACGTCCGTCTGGACTCCCACGAAGTGCGTCACCTGACCATCGGCGTCCCTCACCGGTGAAATCGCGAGGCTGTTCCAGAACGAGGTGCCGTTCTTTCGGTAGTTCAGCAGTTCCACGACGCAGGATCGTCGTTCTCGAATCGCGTCCCGCAGCACGGCGATCGACGCCGGGTCCGTGCCTGGCCCCTGCAACAAGCGGCAGTTCCGGCCGACGATCTCCTCCCCCTCGTAGCCCGTCAGTCGCGTGAATCCGGGGCTGGCATAGATGACGAGATCGTCCGGCGAGAGCGCGTCGGAGATGAGGATCCCCTGCGACACGGCCTGGATGGCACGGTCGCGCATCCTCAGATCGTCCTCGACCCGCTTGCGCACCGTGACGTCCCGGATGTTGCACTGAATCACTTTCGTGCCGTTGACGAGGTACACATTGCTGACGAACTCGACGTCGACCTTGCGCCCGTCGCTCGTCTTCAGCGGAAGATCGTCGTAGCGGACGTAGTCTTTCGCCTGCAGCTCGGCGAATGAGTCCTTCGACGCCGCGGTGTCCTTGAATGGACCGATCTCCCAGAGGTGCTTGCTCAGGAAGTCCGCTCGGGCGTAGCCCGTCAGCTCGGTCATGAACGGATTGACGTCCACGATGCATCCGGTGTCCGCCGCGAGGATCAGAATGCCGTCCTTGGCTGCCTCGAAGAGGCGGCGGTACCGGGCCTCACTCGCCTCCAGAGCGCGCGCGCTCCGCGTTCGCTCCGTAACGTCGCGGAAGAAGCCCGCGAGCATGGCGCGACCGTCGATGGTGATCGTGGTCGCCGTGATGTCCGCGAAGAATGTGCTGCCGTCCTTCCTCAGACCAGGCCGGTCCACCGACAGCGCGCTCGTCCCGCGAGCCAGGCTCTCGAACTCCCTCAGATTGCTCTCCTGGTCGCCCTTGGCGGAGAGGTCCGCGAGGTGCATCGTGCAGAGCGCGCTCGCCGCGTGCCCGGACATCCGGGCGGCGGCTGGATTGGCGTACCTCACGGCCTGCGTCTCGATGTCGACGAGCAAGATCCCTTCGGAGCTCCTCTCGAAGATGGCCCGGTAGCGTTGCTCGCTCGCGCGCAGGTCGCTCGTGTGCCGGGTCCGCTCGATCGCATAGCGAATGCTCCGCTCGAGCAGGGCGACGTTCAGGTCCCCCTTGACCAGGTAGTCGTCGGCGCCGCGACTCATGGCCAGGGTGTCGGTGCCGTCGCCTCCCTTGCCAGTCAGGACGATGATCGGGCACGCGCAGCCTTCCAGCCGTGCTTCGGTGAGCAGGTCGAGCCCGTCCCTCGCCCCGAGCCGATAGTCGAGCAGGCAGACGTCGCTCCCGTTCTGCCTCAGCGCCTCCAGCCCCGCCTCGAAGCTGCTCGCCCACTGGAGCTTGGCCGTCCGGGGGACCCGGATCTGGGAGACGAGGTCGTCCGTGAGCGCGCGGTCGTCCTCGTCGTCGTCGACGAGCAGAACCCGAAGAGGCGCTTGCGTCGATGGGACCATCTCTCAGCGCCCCGGTGGTGCCGGCGGCAGCTCCACGATGTCGAACCAGTACCGTCCGAGTCCGCGCATGACCTCGACGAGCCCCTCGAACGTGACCGGCTTGGAAATGAACGAGTTGGCGCCCAGGTCGTAGCTCTGGGCAATGTCCTCCTCCGCCTTCGAGGTGGTCAGGACGACGATCGGGATCTCCCGGAGCGCCGGATCGGCCTTGATCTCGCGGAGGGCCTCGCGCCCGTCTTTCCGTGGCATGTTCAGGTCCAGCAGGATGACGCCAGGACGCGGCGCGCTGCCCGGTTGGCTGTACGCGCCACGCTGGTGCAGGTAGTCGAGGAGCGCCGCGCCGTCCTCGACGAAGTGCAGCGCGTTGACGAGCCGGCTCTCCTTGAGCGCGTCCCGCGTGAGCTCGCGATCATCGGCGTCGTCGTCGGCCATGAGAATCACAACGCTCGCTCGTGGGGTCATGGAAGTGCGATCTCCTCGGGCTGCCGGTAGGGCAACGTGACGGTGAACAGGGCGCCCTCTCCCGGTACGCCGCTGGCTACGATGGTCCCGTTGTGCCTCTCCACGATCTTCCTGCAGATGGCCAAGCCGATGCCGGTGCCCTCGAACTCGGAGCGTCCGTGGAGTCGTTGGAACATTCCGAAGATGCGTTCGGAGTACTGCGGCTCGAAACCGAGCCCGTTGTCTTGCACCAGGATCTCGAACCGATCGCCGCCGGGTAGAGGGCGGCTGCTCACGCGCACGACCGGCGGCACCTCGGGGCGATGAAACTTCAGGGCATTGCCGAGCAGGTTCTGGATTAGCTGGTGCATCTGCGTCGCGTCGGCGTGGACCGACGGCAGCGCGCCGATCTCGACGCTCCCTCCGGTCTGCGCGACTCGACTCTCGAGGTCCGACAGGGCATCACGAGCGACGGACGCCAGGTCGACGGAAGCGAAGGGCTGCGCCTTCGTCGTCACGCGCGAGAAGCTGAGGAGGTTTTCGATCAGGACCTGCATGCGCGCCGCCGCGCCGCACATGCGCTCCAGATAATCGCGCGCGCCGGGCTCGAGCTGCGCGCTGTACTTGCTCGCGAGCCGATCGCCGAATGCGCGGATCTTCCGCAGCGGCTCCTGGAGGTCGTGCGAGGCGACCGACGCGAAGGTCTCGAGCTCCCGGTTGCTTCGCTCGAGCCTCGTTGCGTATGCGCGGAGCTTGTTCGCAGCCTCGCTCGCGGCGTCGTCGCTCGTCTTGCGCGCCGAGAAGTCGCGCGTGACCTTGGCGAAACCCCGGAGTCTCCCTTCGTCGTCGCGCAGCGCGGTGACGATGACGTTCGCCCAGAAGCGCGAGCCGTCCTTCCGAACCCGCCACGCCTCCGCCTCCGTGCGCCCTTCGGCAGCGGCGCGCGCCAGCTCGGCTGCCGGCTTTCCTTCGACCACGTCCTTCGCGCTGAAGAAGACCGACACGTCCTGCCCGAGGATCTCCTCCGCCGTGTAGCCCTTCAGCCGTTCCGCACCCTGGTTCCAACTCACCACTTTGCCCGCGGGATCGAGCATGTAGATCGCGTAGTCGGCCACGCCGTCGACGAGCAGGCGAAAGCGCTCTTCGCTTTCGCGGAGCGCTGCGACGGCGTCGCGCTCCGATTCGGATTGCACGCGGTCGAGGTCGACCAGTGCGCGTTCCGTGCTCGAGCTGTCCCCCATGATGCTCCGAGGAAGGGAGCGCAAGGTCCGTGCCTTCTCTTCGCTCTTCGCGAAAGCACGATCTCCCCGCAAGGAACACTCAGCGAGAGAGCGAGAGAGCTCGAGGATGACCGCCTGGCGTCGCGAACACGCGCGCATTGCTGCCTCAGTTTCGACAGGGCCGTCTCGCCTAGCCAGTAGCGTCCGCCAAACGCCCCGCCGCTGCGCCACCAATCGCAACCATCGGGCTGGTACCGCGTCGAGTGTGCGACGGAACGAGCACGGCCTACATCGGCCTGGCTCTCGCGCATTCCGTCGCCGCACGCGAGCGGCCAGACCCGAACGATCGCGCCTATTCGGGCGACTCAGCTCGCGCGCGTACCCCCGCCCACCTCCTTTGCCTCGTGATGGCGCGATCCCTCGCGCGTCCGCACCGCGCTGCAATACTGAGAAGGTGACGCGAGACTCGTCTTCCGGGCCGGCGCAGCCCCACCTCGTGCCGGGTTACCGGCTCGACCGCTACGAGCTGCTTTGCCCGATTGCCGAAGGGGGAATGGCCTCGGTCTGGGTCGCGCGGCTCCGCGCCAAGCACGGGTTCGAAAAGCTCGTCGCGGTGAAGACCATTCTCCCGAAGCACGCCGAGGACCCGCGCTTCCAGGAGATGTTTCTCGACGAGGCGCGGATCGCCTCGAAGATCGACCACGTCAACGTCGCCCACGTCCTCGATCTCGGAGACGATCACGGCGTTCTGTACCTCGTCATGGAGTGGGTCGAGGGGGACTCGCTGTCCAAGCTCGAGCGCGCGCTCCGCGCGGCCGGTGACGCGATACCGCTCACGATCGCGCTCCGGATCGTCGCCGACGTCTGCGCGGGGCTTCACGTCGCGCACGAGCTCCGGGGGGCCGATGGCGCCCTGCTCGGCGTCGTGCACCGCGACGTCTCCCCGCAGAACATCCTGGTCGGCTCGTCGGGGAACGTGAAGGTCATCGACTTCGGGATCGCCAAGGCGCGAGACCGGCTGTCGGGGGAGACGAGCACCGGATCGCTCAAGGGGAAGATCCAGTTCATGAGCCCCGAACAGGCGATCGGACAGGCCATCGATCGCCGCGCCGACGTGTGGTCGACCGGCTCGGTCCTGTACCAGCTGCTCGCAGGCGTCCCCCCGTACGAGGGGACGAACCAGTACGCGACGCTGCACAAGATCGCCTCGGGCGACCGCCCCATGCCCCTGCCTCCGGGGACGCCGCCGGGAGTCATCGCGATCGTGGACAAGGCGCTCGCGTTCGACCCGGCGAACCGCTTTGCGACCATGGCCGACATGCGGTCGGCGATCGAGGCCGCGATCGACGAGCTGAGCGGCTCGGTCACCTCGAAGGACGTGGCCGACTTCGCGTCGCGGTACCTCTCCGCGCGCGCCGAGCAGAGGCGAAAGTCGATCGAGCTGGCCATGCGCGCCGCGGCCGAGCGCGATCGGGTGACGAAGCTTCTGGTCGCCCCCGACTCGGATCCGCAGCTCGCAGAGGGCGTGCTCGAACGATCGCGCATGCCGACGGTCCCGGACGTCGTGACGGAGCTCGATCGCGCGGAGGGGTCGTACCGCTCGCTGGGGGCGGCGTCGATGCCGACGCTCCCTCCGCTCCACGTACCGCTGTGGCGACGCGGAGGCGTAATCGCGGGGGCGGCGCTGGCCGGCGCGCTCATGGTCTTCGCGGTCGGGCGCGCGACGGGAACGAAGGCCGTCTCGTCTTCGGCCACTTCGCCGCCACCGGCCGTCTCGCGGCCGTTCCCCGCCGCGCCGCAGGCACCCATCGACACCATTGCATCCGCGCCGCCACCGACTCCCTCCGCATCTGCCGCGCAGCCGGCGCATGCGCTCGCTTCCGCCACGCGCGCGCGTCCAGGCGCGCACGCCGCTCCACCGCAGCATCCGAACGCAGCCGGCTCCGCTTCCACCAGCACCCAAAGGCTCCCCATCGACGATGGCTTCTAGTCGCGCTCTCACCTCGGGCTTCGCAATCGGCGCGGCGCTGGGCCTCGTGTCCATCGTCGCGAGCGCGCAACCTTCCCCTTCTGCTTCCGAGCGCGAGACGGCTCGCAGCCTCATGGCCGACGGGCGGGATAGGCGAGCGCGAAACGATCTCATCGGCGCCCTCGGCTCCTTCAAGGCGGCCGACGCGATCATGCACGTCCCGACGACCGCGCTCGAAGTCATCCGCACCGAGGTCGCCCTCGGCCAGCTCGTCGAAGCACGCGGCGCGATCCGCGAGGTGCTACGGGCGCCCGTGCAGGCCAACGAGCCGAAGCCTTTCGCCGCGGCGCGCGCCGCAGCCCTCGCCATGGACGGGGATCTCGCCGCGCGCATTCCCTCCCTTCGCCTGATCGTCGAGAACGCCCCCCCCGAGCCGCACGTCAGGGTCGACGGCGTGGAGATCCCGGCCGATGCGCTCACCGTGCCCATGAAGGTCGACCCGGGGCACCACGTCGTCGAAGGGGGGAGCGGTGCTGCACGAGCGGAGGTGACCCTCGCCGAGGGGGAGAATCGATCCGTCACGCTCACGCTCCCTCCGCTGCCCGTCGCCTCGGCAAGCGTCGCGTCCTTCGCCACGGAGCCCGAAGCGCAGAAGCCTGGATCGCACGGGTCGAGCGTCCTCGCGATCGCCGGCTTCACGACGGCAGGCGCGGGGCTCGCCGTCGGTTCGCTCAGCGGCCTGTTCTCCATGCAGAAGACGAGCGCTCTCAAAGGGGTGTGCGACGGCGACCAGTGCCCGGCATCGAGCGCGAGTGATCTCCACGCGGCCCACACCCTGGCCACGGTCTCGACGGCCGCGTTCGTCGTCGGCGGAGTCGGCCTCGGCGTCGGCGTCGTCGCCCTGGTTTTTGGGAGCAAGAGCCCCGAGGCGACGGCCCGCGCGCAGGTCACGCCGTGGGTCGGCCTCGGGAGCGCCGGGGTTCGCGGGAGCTTCTGATCAGTCGTCGCAGCAGCGAAAGCCGGTGTCGTCGTAGGTGTCGGACCGCTCGACCGTATAGTCGTTGAAGTACGTGTTGCACCCTCCGTAGCCGGTGCCGGAGAAGTCGAAGGCGCCGCCGCGGATCACGCACGAGTCCGATGCGCCGACGGCGACGGCGCAGGCGTCTTCCCATTCGTACGCGTTGCCGTTCATGTCGTAGATGCCCGGGTAGCCCCCGACGCAACCCGGGAAGGTTCCGACGCCACGGAGGCTGCCAGTCTTCGCCTCCGAGTCGTTGCACTTGCCTGCCACGTACGTACTGCCCCCGTACGGATACACGTCGGCGCCGTCCATCGAGCAGGCCACGTACCACTCATCCACGAGCGGATTCGCGGCGTTCGCCTCCGAGCTCGAGCCCCCTTGGATGGCGCCACACAGGTGCTTCCCGGCCCAGTTGCAGAACGCGTACGCATCGCACCAGTCGACCCAGACGACGGGCTCCGAGCCTTTGCCGGAAGGGATCGCGGAAGAGGGCGCGAACGAGGTCTTGTACGAGCACGCGGGCGAAGGGGCGAGCGTGAGCGCAGGGCTCGCCGAGAGGAACGACTGGTACTGGTCGTTGGTGACCTCGGTCGAGTCGATGCAGAAGTTGGCCAGCTTGACGAGCGACGGACCTCCCGTCGCGACGCACGCCGGGGGTGAAGACGGTGCCCCGCTGTCTCCGGTGCCCGGCACTCCCGCAGCATCGCTGCCGGCCGCGTCATCGGCGGGTGGCGACGAGGACGATCCATCGGAGGTAGTAGGCGCCGTCGCGTCTTCTCCTCCAGGAGGCGCCGCGCCTGCATCTGCATCGCCAGCCGTTCCCGTCGCGGTCGCGAGCTCGAGATCGCTGAGGCCCGTGAGCTGACTGCACGCGCACAGAACCGTGACGACAGCGCCGAGAGCGAGGGTCGCCGACTGAGAACGCACTACGATGAAGTGTGTCCGAACGCGGCGCGTTCGCAATCGTACGAGCGCGCCTCACATGGCCGCGCGAGTCGTTGCGGGTGCGACTCGGGAAGGCCGTGATCGTCCCGCGATCCTTCACGTGTGAGCGGAACTTGCTTCGCGCCCTGCGTGAATACGTCGCGCATTACAACGCCGGCCGCCCACACGTGTCTCTCGGTGCAGACGCGCCGATCCCCTCTACTGCATCAAGCACCGCCGCGCTCGGTTGGTAGCCCCGCGTTCTCCCAGTCCTCGATGCCCCCCGCGTAGCGCCGCACGTTCGTGTACCCCTCCTGCAAGAGACGGTGGTACGCGGCCACGCTCGCGAGGCAGCACGTGCACGAACGAGAACTTCGAGACGTGGCTCACGTGGTCGGTCTGGGAGAATGAATACGTCCGCGGCTCGGTCACGGACGACTGCCCCGCCGCCTTCAATCTCCCCGTCGTCGAAGGGCCGTCCACGGGGACCGTGATCTCCGTCGGGCGGCTAGGAACGGGAATCGAGAGCAATGCCGACCAGGCAGACGCCGCACGCCTCGCGCTCATTGGCGCCGCCAAGACGACCCTCCGGATCGTGCAGCAGGACATCGGTCCGGTCACGGTCCTCGGCCTACCTCTCTCGTCGTGGCCCACAGCCGAGCTCGAGGCGCTCGCGAACGCGCTCGTGCGGAACGTGGACGTCTACATCGTCCTCAGCGATCTCGACGCGACCGCGGGTGGCCTTTCGAGCACCGAAGCGAGCTACTCGAACGGCTGGACGCCCGCCGACGTCGGCAACCACATCAAGGGCTACATGCAGTCGAACCCGGGCTATCGGTCCGGCGCGGCGCTCGACGCGCTCCTTTGCACGAAGCTGCACCTTGCTCCGTTCCGGTACAACGACACCCAGTCCACCTGGCCGGACGGCACCCCCTTCGCGAGCCACTCGAAGGTGGTCGAGGTGGACTCTCAGGCCGTCTTCATCGGCTCGCACAACATGTACCCGGCCGACCTTCAGGAGTTCGGGTACATCGTCGACGACTCGAACATCACGGGCCAGTGGCTCTCCCAGTACTGGGCCAGCGTCTTCACGTTCGAAGCTGCAGTGCCTCGAGGACGGCTTCAGGTCCAATCGGAAGCCGTCGGACGCGTGCGCCGCAAGCACCGAACACGGCGTTGGCGATGGCCGGCGCGATCGGTACGACGGGAGGCTCGCCCAATCCGGAGCTCGGCGTCGTGTCATCTCCCGTGAACGCAACGTCGATCGCGCGCGGCGCATCGAGAAACGTCGCGATCGGGTAGTCGTCCCAGGTCGCCGCGAGCACCTCGCCATCGCGATGGGGAAGCTCCTCGAGCAGCGTCCAGCTCGCAGCCATCTGCACGGCTCCCTCCACCTGGTTGCGTGCGCCGTTCGGATGAACGATGTGACCGGCGTCGATTGCGCACCACACGCGCTCGAGGCGAATCGGGCCTCCCGGCGGGACGGAGACCTCGACCACCTGGGCGACACGTGTGACGCCGTAGATGACGCATGCGACGCCGAACCCCCGCCCCTCTCCGCTCCGCCTACCGTGCCAGCCGCTCCGGTCGCGCACCGCCTCTAGGGCACGACGCAGTCGCGGATCCGTCGCGTGGCGGAGGCGAAAGTCGATCGGGTCCGCCCCCGCCGCATGCGCGAGCTCGTCCATGAACGACTCGATCGCAAAGACGTTTGGCGCCGCCCCGAGGGATCGGAGCGCTCCGGTGCGCACTCCGGCCGGCACGATATGCAATCGCACGTCGGCCACGCCGAGGTCGTACGGCGGGAGAGCATTCCGGCCCGCCATCATGGCCGCGAGCTGCGTCGGGTCCCAGTTGCCGCGCAGGGGTGCGGGTCGCCGTTGCATCGTCCCGCTGCGCGCGGGAGCGCCGTACCCGTACGGATTCGTCCGCGCGTCGAAGCGCCATCCGACGATCCTCCCCGTGGCATCGAGGGCGCCCTCGAGAGCGGCGTCCAGCTGGGGGCGGTTCGGGGCGCCGTGAAGCTCGTCCTCCCGGCTCCACTGAACGAGCACGGGGCGTCCGACGGCCTTCGAGAGGCGCGCCGCCTCGATCGCGGCATCGCTCGCGCCGTGGCGTCCGTAGCCTCCGCTCATCGCCCGGGGGCGAAAGTGCACCCGATCGGGCGGGAGGCTGGCAATCTGGGCCACGGCATCGCGCAGCCCGAAGGGGGACTGCGCCGTCCCGTAGACGAACGCCTCGTCGGCCCGCACGTCCGCCACCCCGACGCTGGGCCCGAGCGGTGCGTTTGCGATGTGCGGAACGAAATAGACAGCCTTCAGGTGTCTTGCAGCACCCGCGAGCGCCGCGTCGATGCCGGCGTCGCTGCGCATGGTCACGTCCTCGGTCTTCCCCTCGGAGACCGGTGGCGGCTCCCATCGTGGGCTCAGAGCGCGCAGCGCGGCGAGCGCATGGTCGTGTCGATCGGCGACGACGCCCGCAAAGTCCCCTTCCACGACGACGGCGACGACGCCCGGCGCCGCTCTAGCCGCATCCCGATCGACCGCACGAAGCTTCGCTCCGTGCACCGACGGATGGAGCACGCAGCCACGGAGCATCCCCGGCAGACGCACGTCGGCGACGAACTGCGCGCGTCCAGTGACGAAGTCGATCGCGTCGGCCCCGAGCGGCGCGTCGGGGCACGAGGGCGTCGGCGTGGCGAGCTGCACGTCCTCCGGCACTTCGCCCGTGATCGGGGCTCCGGCGACGAGCTCTTCGAAGCTCAGCCCTGGTCCCGCGGCACCGCGCCGCACGACCCCCTCCGCGATGACGAGCTCGGCGGTCGGCGCGCCCAGCTGCTCGCTCGCCCGCGCGACAAGCACGGCGCGCGCGAACGCCGCGGCGCAACGAAGCTCGTGACCATCGACCTCGATCGACATGCTCCCGAAGGTCCCCATGTCCCAGGGCACGACGTCCGTGTCCCCGAGAACCACGTGCACGCGCGACGGAGATACGCCGAGCTCCTCCGCGACGATCCGGGGATAGGCGGCACGGAGGCCCTGGCCATAGTCCATCTTGCCGGAGAGCGCCGTGATGGTGCCGTCGGGTCCGATGCGGAGGCGCTCTTCGACGCGGCTCATCGGGAGGCCCTTTGCACGGCGCGGATCGCGCGCACGTAGACCCCGCAACGACAGAGGTGGGGTGCGAGAGCTTCCCGGATCTGACATTCGGACGGGGACGGGGTCCGCTCGAGAAGCGCGCTCGCCGCGAGAATCATCCCGCTCGTGCAGTATCCACACTGGAGCGCCCCCTCCTCGAGGAACGCGCGCTGAACCGGATGAAGCTCGCCGCCGCGGGCGAGTCCCTCGATGGTCACGATCGACCGAGCTCCCACGTCCTCGAGCTTGGTGGTGCACGCCGGAACAGGCGCCCCGTCAGCGAGCACGACGCACGCCCCACACTTTCCATGCCCACAGCCGAACCGCGCGCCAGTGAGGCCGAGCGACTCGCGCAGCACGGAGAGAAGCGGCGTCGCGCCGCCGGCCTCCACATCGTACGGCTGTCCGTTGACCTCGATCGCATAGCGCACGCGCGTCACCCATCCTCATCGGAACGTGGGCCCGATTTCGCTCGGTCCCGCACGTCGACGTATTCGAAGGGGACCAGCTGTGCGTGGACGTCTGTGCGCATGAACGCCTCCGAGGAGGCAACGGGCAGCACGTCACGTGCCTACGACACCGGGCAATCGGCGTGGGCTCCTCGCACAGCCTTTCGCCCGGCGAGACGCTCTCTCGTGCGTCGATGCGCAAGGCCTGCGCCTGTTCGGCGTCACCGTAGAAAATAGAGACCCACGTAACGGCGAAGCTCCCCCCTGGGGCCTGCATCCTGCACGTCGCGAACGGGCCCGCGGACCAAGGAGACTCGCCATGGACTACGGACGACTGGGCAACACCGGCCTCACCGTCTCGCATTTGCCCGGGATGCATGAGCTGGGGATCCGGCCGTTCGACACGGCGAGCGCCTACTCGTTCGGCGCCAGCGAGGAGATCACTGGCCGCGCGCTGCGGGAGCTCAGCCGCCGTGAAGACGTGGTCATCGCCACGAAGGTCTTCAACCCCATGCGTCCCGGCCCGAACGGACGAGGCTGTCGCGCAAGGCGATCCTCCACGAGATCGACGCGAGCCTGAAGCGCCTCGCCACCGACGAGCTGGTCTTCCCCTACCGGTTCTTCGAGTCTGCAACCTTCCGAACGCGGATGCTCAGCCAGTGGCGTGCGGCCCGGAACAACTGCAGATCCATACGGTCGATCGTCCAACGCCGGGTCCCGGCCAGGTGCTGGTGACGACGGGCCGCTCCTGCCGGAGCCCTCGCGGGGCATCATCCCATCCGCGGGTGTTGCGAGGATGACCATTGAACGGCGAAGACGGACGAATGCTCTCGAACCGCGTGGCGGTAGAAGCTTTATCATATTACTGCAAACCGGATTGCCACCGCGGTCGTGCGCGAGGTGTCCGAGATCGACGAGGCGCACTGCTTCCTGGTGGGCGAGATCGGTCGGGCCGTCGACGATGCCGCGATGACCGAGGTGCGGGTGCGCACAAAGGCCGGAGCGCTCACCAGTGCGATCGCGGGGCGCGTCGAGGCGATCGCGCGCGAGGAGACGAGTCGGATCCACGAGCTATGGCGCGCAGTCCTAGTCAGGATGAAACGACCGGCTCAAGTCGCGTGATCGTAGGTTACGCGGCTTGAGGGCAGCGCAGAGCTACAGGCGAAAGGAGCCGGTCGATGAAGAAGCCTAC
>Ga0302279_10004224_pt1 | contig 17181 bp, 18 predicted proteins | sample III_Bog_N3_3_FD_194541 | JGI IMG/M metagenome (GOLD analysis project Ga0302279, IMG submission 194541) | Peat permafrost microbial communities from Stordalen Mire near Abisko, Sweden - III_Bog_N3_3 | ecosystem: Environmental > Terrestrial > Soil > Wetlands > Peat | place: Sweden: Abisko...
CCGCAACCGACAATGCGACATCATGTCGCGTTCGGCCTGCGACACCATGTCGCATTGAAGCCGGGTCCCGGCACACCATAGTCCCGCCCATGAACCCCCTTCGGCTGACCCTTGCCCTGGTCGGCGCGCTCATCACCTCCAGCGGCTGCTCCAGCGCCCCGGCGGGAGAGTCCCCGGGTGTCTTTCCCGAGGCGCCGCTGATGTCCATCGCGAGCGCGTCGGGAGCGCTGCACATCGACGTCAGGACCTCGCCCACCCAGCCTCCCGAGATCGGGAACGGCTCGTGGCAGTTCACCATCACGGACGAGGCGAGCGGGAAGCCGGCCACCGGGCTCTCGCTCGACATCGTGCCTTGGATGCCGGCGATGGGCCACGGCACCTCGACGGTCCCCTCGGTGAGCGACACCGGCGGCGGTGTGTACCTCATCGACGAGGTCGTCCTCTTCATGCCCGGCCAATGGGACCTGCGCACGGCCGTCTCCGGCGCCGAGGACGACAAGCTGGTGGTCAGTGTCGATCTCCCGTGAGCTCTCGCTGGCGGCGGCGGTGCTCACCGCCGGCCTGCTCCGAGCCCCCGACACCTGGGCCCAGGCCTGCTGCGCGGGCGGCTCCGCGGTGACTCCGGCCCGGCTCGGCCTCCACGAGGACTACCTGGTGGGCGTGCAGGTAAAGGTCGCCGACGTGCCCGGTGCGTTCGACGACGTGAAGGGGCGCTACGTTCCGGGGGGCGCGGGCACCTCGGAGGTCGACCTGGAGCAAGATCTGGTGGCCGCCGTGCGATTCCTGCACCGGGGGCAGGTCGCGCTCGACGTGCCACTGATCGAGACCCGCCGGGCGGTCCCTGGATATGCGGAGGTCGGGGGCGGGGTGGGCGACGTCAACCTCGGAGGGCGCTGGGACTTCAGCCTCGCCGGGGGGTCGCGGGTGGTGCCTGGGGTGGCGGCGCTCCTCGGGGTCACCTTCCCGACCGGCCGGGCCGCCGACGCCGCCCACAACGCGCTGGCCACCGACGCCACCGGCATCGGCGCCTTCCAGGGCACGCTCGGCGTCGCGCTGGAGCAGACCTTCGGGCCCTTCTACCTGGGTGTGAACGGCCTGCTGTCGTTGCGCTCGCCGCACAGCGCAACTACCGCAAGCGCGGGCATGAGCACCACCACCACCGAGACCCTCGCTCCCCAGGGGTCGCTGGTCGTGGCCGGCGCCTACGTCTTCCGCACCGAGGCGGCCCTCGGCCTCTCGGTGGCGTGCAACGCCGAGGGCAACGCCATCATCGACGGCGCGGTGGTCCCCAACAGCAGCCGCCGGCAGACCACGCTGAGCCTCCTCGGGGCCGTGCCGCTCACCGACGTCTGGCGCTTGCAAGGCACCCTGTACGTGACCCCGCCGTGGACCGGGCTGAGCTTCGATCAGGCGGCCACCCTCGGTCTCTCCCTCGTGCTCCTCCGGTCGTGGTCATGACGTCTCCCCTCCGCTCGGCTCCGCGTACCGTCGCCACCGCGGTCTGCCTCCTCCTCGTCGCGGCATGCGGGGGCGTGAAGCCGCCGCTCGACGGCGCGGTCCCGGTGATCACCGCGCAAGGCCCCTCGCTCGACGAGCTCACCCGCGGCGCGCCTCTCACCGTGGTGGTCTTCTTCTCGAGCCACTGCCCCTGCCAGCGCGCTCACGACGACCGGCTGCGCGCGCTCGCCGCAACCTACGCGCCCGCCGGCGTGCGGTTCGTCCTCGTCGACGCCGAGGCGGACGCCACGCCCCAGCGGGACGAGGTCGAGACGAAGGCCCGGCGCTATCCGTTCCCTGTCCTCGCCAACCCCAGCGGATCGCTCGCCGACTCGCTGGGCGCCGAGTACGCCACCTACACCGTCGTCCTCGACGCTCAGCACCGCGTCCGGTACCAGGGTGGCATCGACTCGGACAAGCAGCACCTGACGGAGGACGCGCGCTTCTACCTCCGCAACGCCCTCGACGACCTGCTCGCGGGACGGGCCCCCGCGGTTCCCCAGGGCAAGACGCTGGGCTGCGTGTTGCGGCGGTAGCCGCCGGGAGGGAGCCCCGTGGGCAATCGTGTGCGCCCGGCGAGCGTGGACGACGAACGCGTGGGCTGTCATCATGACCGCGAAACCGGGGCGCCCCCGGCGCGTAGCCTTCTGGAGAATACACTATGGTCACCCACCGACTCCTCGGGGCTCTCGCGCTCGTCCTCACGGCCATCCCCATCAGCGCCTGCGGCTCTGCGGGCGGGGGCGGCACCGGCGGATCCAGCACCACCGCATCGCTGTGCGACGCTGATCCACGCGCGATGACCTATGCGGCCGGCCTCAGCCAGACGGGCACCGGCGGCAGCCTCAAGGTGAGCCTGGTCGACGCCATGCCCGCACCCCCGGCCCTGAACGCCAACGTGTGGACCATCAAGGTGACCGATGAGAACGGCAATCCCGTCACCGGCGCCACCATCAAGCTCAAGCCCTTCATGCCCGACATGGGGCACGGCAGCTCGGAGACCCCCCAGATCACCCCGATGACGACGGACGGGATGTACCAGGTCGGCGGGATCGACCTGTTCATGCCGGGCATCTGGACCAACACCTTCACCATCACGCCGACCTCGGGGCCAGTGACGACGGCGGTGTTCACTTTCTGCATCGACGGCGGATTTGGTGGGGGCTCTGCCCCCCGGGCGGAGGGCTCTCCCGATGGGGGCTCTCGGTCGGGCTGGACCTCAGTTGTCCGGTGCGCCGCAGCGCAGCCAGGCCGTCAGCGCGATCCGCTGGGCGTCGGTCATGACCGGGCCGTTCAAGGGCGGCATCTGGCAGACCGTCACCTGGCTCAGGATGGCCCCGAACTCGCCGTGGACCTCGGCGTACGTGGTCATGTAGAAGCCGGCCGGGCCGGTGGGGCTATGGCAGGGGACGCAGTCCTGCTGGAGGATGGGAGCGATCTCCGTCTGGTAGCTCGGCACGCCCGCGTCGGGACACGCGGGAGCGGACACGCACGCGGACTCGCCTCCGCCGGTACCGCCGCCGGGCGAGCTGCCGCACGCGACCACGCTGCCCGCCGCGAGCGCCGCGAGCGCCGCGGCGAGCCAGAGAGGCGCCTTCCAGGCAGCCTGATCCATCACGGCACGGTGACGTGGAAGGCCGCGTGGCCGTGCGGCGAAGTGGGCACGACGTCGCAGCAGAACTCGTTGAAGTGGAAGCGCACGGTCCAGTCGCCGGGCGCGTCGAACTGGACGGGCCCGACCGTGTAGGTGCCGGGGGGGCCCTCGACCACTTGCTGGCTGCCGCTCGGCGGGCGCGCGTCGATGGCGGGCGCCGGGTGAGTGTCGTTCAGGCACAGCTCGGCGAACGTGCTCGCGCCGGTCAGCGGTCCCAGGGATCCGGCGAGGTGAGTGGCGGTGACGATGAAGTAGGTCCCGTCGTTCTCGCAGATCGGAGAGGCCGTGTAGCTCACGTGGTACTTGCAGTCGTCGTCGTCCCCCTCCGTGCCGTACATGGTCGAGCCGTACGCGCCGTCGGTGCCGTTCTCGTCACACGGTCCGGGCGTGGGTTGCGCCCCGGCGTCGCCGCTCGGTGCGCTGCCGCCGGTGCCCGACGAGCCGCCGGCGCCCGACGCGCCCGCGTCCAGGTTGTTGCAGGACGGACCATCGGTGGGCTGGGGCGGCACGCCGACGCAGTGGGAGTCGGCGACGCCCGCCGTCGGCTCGCCGGCCGGGGAGCACGAGGTCGTGGTGGGCACCGTGTAGCTCCCGCTCTTGGTGAAGGACCCCGGTTCGAGGGGCACGCAGGCGGGGTAGGGCGTGGTCGTGACGGGTGTGGTGCCAGGAGGGGTGGGGTCGTCGTTGGACGTGCCCGAGCCCGAGGAGCTCGACTTGCTGCAGGCCACGATCAGCACGCATGCGGCCGCGCCGGCGAGAGCGCTGATAAGAAGAGTGTTTCGCTTTGCCATGACGGAAGCCTCCAGAAGGTGTTCTCCGGTCATAGCGTGCCGTCGCTCGCCCGGGCCGCGTCATGTTGTCGCGGCCCGGGCGGACGACCGACCGGTGAGCGCCGGCGGAGGGCGAAGCGGGGCGAGAGAGACCGCTTCCAGGTAGCACGAGATTCACCACCCGTGCTACACGCCCGCCGTGCTCACCTCCACCTCGACCTCGGGGTCGTACGCGGTCACCGTCCTCTCGATCGTGCTCCTCGGCTTCTCGCTGGGGATGCGTCACGCCACCGACCCCGACCACGTCGTCGCCGTCACCACCATCGTCGCCCGGGAGCGCACGCTCCGCGGCGCGGCCTTGCTGGGCTCGCTGTGGGGCGTGGGGCACACGCTGACCATCGTGCTGGTGGGCGGCGCCATCGTCGTCTTCGGCGTCGTCATCCCGACCCGGGTGGGCCTCACCATGGAGCTCTCGGTCGCGATCATGCTGATGCTGCTCGGGGCGATCAACGTCGGCGGCGTCGCGCGGCACGCGCGGGCGACGGCGGGGCACGCCGCAGCGCACGGTCCCCACGATCACCCGGAGGGATCCCTCGGGCGGCTCGATCGCGGGCTCGGTCACCTCGGCGTCTATCAGCTCGCGCGGCCGCTCGTCGTCGGGGTGGTCCACGGCCTCGCGGGATCGGCGGCGGTGGCGCTCCTGGTCCTCGGGACGATCCGCGACCCGCGCTGGGCGATCGGGTACCTGCTCGTCTTCGGGCTGGGCACCATCGCCGGGATGATGCTCATCACCGCCGCCCTGGCGATGCCCTTCGCCTTCACGGCGCGCCGCTTCTCGCGGCTGAACGGCTGGCTCGGCCTCGCCTCGGGCCTGCTCAGCCTCGCCTTCGGCGCGTTCCTCGTCTACCAGATCGGCTTCGTCGACGGCCTCTTCACGGCCCACCCGCGCTGGACTCCGGGGTGAGCGCCTCGCGGTCGCTCGAGGACTTTCGGGTTGCCGGCGCTCGGGTGCGGTGGCACGCGCCGGCTCTGGAGCACGCGATGGCCGTTGCCAGCACCATCCCGGCGTTCGACCTCGACGCGTTGATCCATCCTCTCCGCGCCGAGGACTTCTTCGCCGAGCACTGGGAGCGGAGGCCGCTCCATCACCGGCGGGGCGACGAGAGCTACTACGCGCAGGTCCTCACGACCGCCGACCTCGATCGGCTCATCTCGGCGGCGGACCTCCGCTACCCCGCCATCCAGCTCGCCCGGCACGGCGGATACTTTCCGCCGGAGGTCTACACCACGAGCATCAAGCACGGCACCGAGGTGTGGAGCGGCGTGCCCGACATCGAGAAGATCCTCCGCGAGTATCGATCCGGGGCGACCGTCGTGCTGCCCGCGCTCCACCGCACCTGGGCCCCACTGCGCGAGCTCTGCGCCGGGCTGGAGCGTCACCTCAGCCACGCCGTTCACGCCAACGCGTACCTGACCGCGGGCAACACCACCGGGTTTCTCCCGCACCACGACACGCACGAGGTGTTCGTCCTCCAGATCGGCGGCAAAAAGTGCTGGCGGGTCCACGCTCCGCCGGTGGTGTTGCCGCACCGCACCCAGCCTTTCACCCGGCCGGGCCCCGCGCTGGGGGCTCCGCTGCTCGAGGTCGAGCTCCGCCCGGGGGACCTGCTCTATTTGCCGCGCGGCTACGTGCACAGCGCGGCCACCTCGGACAGCTTCTCCGCGCACGTCACCGTCGGAGTCACGGTGTACACCTGGGTCGAGCTGCTCGCCGAGCTGGCTCAATCGAGCAAGGATCTGCCGTCCTTTCGCGCGGCGCTGCCCGTCGGGTTCGCCCACCGCGAGGACCTGCGGGACGCGCTCAAGGAGGGCCTCGCCACCCGCCTCGCCGAGCTCTTGACGCAGGGGGACGGTGACGCGCTGGTCGACGGGTTCAAGTTCCGCGTCCGCTCGGCGCAGCCCAGGGCGGAGGTGGCGTTCCGCGCGGACACGCGGGTGATCGGCCCCCGGACCGAGCTCGCGCGGCCCGAGGAGCATCGCTATCTCGTCGCCACCGAGGAGGGGAACACCACCCTCTTCTTCGACGGCCGAAAGCTGGTGCTCCCGGCGGGAGTCCGGTCGACTCTCGACGCCATCTGCGCGCGCCCGTCGTTCCGCTTCGGCGAGCTCCCCCCGCACCTCGAAGACCACGCGACGCTGGCGTTCGTGCAGTTCCTCGAGGGTGAGGGGTTCTTGCGGCAAGTCGACGCACCGGAGCCGTGAGCGCTCGGTCGCGGGAAGCTCTCGGGCGTCCCGCAGGATGACCCGCGCGACGCCCGCGCTACTGCGACCCGAGGGCGCAGCAGAAGCCGCCCGACCCGCCCGAGGTGCACGCGAGCGCAGGCAGCAGCTCCGTGGGCGTGGTCCCGCCCGCGCACGAGTAGCCGATGGTCGCGCCGGCGCAGCCGGTGACGGTCGGGTCGGCGGCGCACGTCGGCGGCAACACCACGGAGTTGCAGCAGTAGAGCGTGTCGCTGCCGCTCGCGGTGCCGGCGCTGCAGGCGAGGGACGCATCCGCGTCCGCCGGCGACTCCGGCCCGGAGCAGGTGAACCCGAACGAATCTCCCGCGCACCCGGCGACGCTGGTGTCGACCGTGCATTCGCTCCAGTACTGGCCGTAGGGAGCGCAGCAGTAGATCGTCATGCCGGCGGCCCCCGGCGTGCCGTCGTTGCACACGAGGTTGGTGTCGCCGTCGTCGGGCCGATCGCCGGCGCAGGTGTATCCGACCGAGCCGCCGCTGCAACCAGCGACCGCCGCGTTGGCCGTGCAGGTCGAGGGCGGCCCGGCCGGCGGGTTCTGGAAGTTGTCCGGCGTCGTCGACGTACACGCCGACAGACAGAGCGAGAGGAGGAGGAGCGAGACGGTGACAGGGGGCGGGCGTCGAAGGTTCATGGGTCACCAGTAGGCGATCGCGTGGGCGAGGAGAGTGCGCGGCTGGCCAGGGGTGAAGCTGACCCCCACTGGAGGGTTGGGTCCCTCGCCGGGAAGGCGCGAGTTGACCGCGAATTGACCCTCGCGATAGACCAGGTTCCCGATGTTGATGAGGTCCGCCCCCAACTCGAGGAACTTGAACCGGAGCCCGGCCTCGGCGTTGAACACCGTGAAGCCGGTCGCGGTGAGGGTCCCGTCGGTCGTCGCCGACCGATCGGACATGGATCGCACCGTCGCCGACGCGATGATGGTGACCGGCCCGACCGGCTCCCGGATGCCGGCGCCCGCGCTGAAGGTCCGGACCGGCGCGAGCGAGACGAGGGACTGTCCCGCGGCGACGTCGGTGGCGTCGTTGTAGCGAGCGTGGGTGACCGTCAGCGACGCGTCGGCGTAGATCGCCTTGTTGAACTGGTAGCGCCCCGTGAACTCGCCGCCGTAGCGTCGGGTCGGACAGTAGAGGATCTGCGTGGTGGCGCTGGCCGTCGGGCACGACGGGCTGGTGGACCCCGTGTCCCCGTCGATGGTGAGCTCCGAGGTGAGGTCGAGCAGGAAGGCGACGGCCGAGAAGGAGAGGCCCTTCACCGGGCGGAGGGTCGCCCCGACCTCGTACCCGGTCGCCGTCGCGATCAACGTCGGCGCCTGCCCGCTGATCTGGAAGCTCTGACCCACGACGCTCCCCGGGAGGAGCGAGCGGGCGTCGTTCGTGTGAAAGCCCCGCCCGTAGTCGGCGAAGAGGTCGAGCCAGGACACGGGGTAGACGACCATGGTGGCCTTGGGAGAGAGCTGGCTCGCGCCCTTGTAGCCGGAGACCTTGTCGAGCGCGGCCGGGCTCTCGTTGTTCACGTCGACGTCGATGCGATCGGCCCGCCCCCCCAGCACGAACCGCAGCCACTTGGCGGCGCGCCAATCCGCCTCGAAGTAGGCGCCGAGCTCGGTCTCGTTGATGAGCGAGTCGATGATTGGCCCGGGGATCCCAGGCAGGCCGTCGAGGCGCTGGCGCTGCTCGTCGCGGTGAAGCTGGCTGGCGATCCCGTCGTAGCGAAACTGGAGCCCGACGGTGGACCGCACGTCCATCCCGGCGACCTTGAGGTTCTTGGTCACCCGCAGGTTGGCGCCGATCTCGGAGCGGGAGTCGTCCTGCTCGACCTGGGAGCCGTACTGCATCCCCGCCGCCTGGAAGGAGGCAGCGATCCCGTCGTTGGGGAAGAGCTGGAGGTTGGAGTGGAGGCCGAACACCGTCGCCTCGAGATCCCCGTCGTCGAGCCGGCGCCGGTAGGAGGTGAGCGCCATGAACCGCTGGCTCGCGCCTCCCTGGCTCGGGTCGACCGAGTCCCAGCGGCTCAGGCAGTTCGAGCCCGAGTACTGCGGCGAGGTCGGGAGGATCGTGCTCTTGCCGTTGATGACGCCGACGTCGTGCTCTCCGCAGACCGCGCGCGCCGGGAGCACCCCCGACATGTTCCACGAGCCGCCGTAGCCCATCAGCATCGCCGAGACCTCGCTGCGCTCGTCGATCACGCGCGTGAGCTTGGCGTAGGCGTTGAACCGATCGTAGTTCTCCGGGTGGATGAAGGGCCCGTCCTCGTTGAAGAGCTCCGCGCCCACCACCATCCGCCACTTGTCGCCCAGGTCGGGCGACTCCACGACCACGGCGCGCTTGTGCCCGTACTGGCCAACCTCGACCTTGGCGATGCTCTCGTCCAGGTGATCGGCCATGTGGAAGGACACCGAGCCTGCGGTGGCGAAGTCGCCCACGCGGGCGCTGTACGGGCCTTTCGTCGACTCGAGGGTATCGATCGTCTCCGGGATCATGAAGTGCAGATCGACGAAGCCCTGCCCATGGCCGTGGCTCACGGCGTTCACCGGCAAGCCATCGACGAAGACAGCGAAATCGGTGCCGTGGTCCAGGTCGAAGCCGCGGAGGAAGTACTGCTGCGCCTTGCCACCGCCGGCGTGCTGCACCGTGAACAGGCCGGGGACCGTCTCCAGCACGCCCTCGGCACGCATCCGCGGACGGAGCGCGATCTCGGCCTGGCCCACGCTCGAGTCCGACGCGGCGAGGCGCTCCGGTTCCAGGAGCGAGGCGTTGGGGGAGACCCTTTCTGCGAGGACCAGGGTCGATTGATCGGGGCCGAGCTGGGTCACGATCGGCGCGAGGGGGGCGGGCCCGGCCGGCGCTGCCACCATCGGTGGAACGGGAGCAGGCGCGGGCGGGGGGAGGTGGAACTCGTAGCCGAGCTGCACCGTCGAGCGGATGGCAACGGCGTTGCGACGCGCCGGCGCGAAGGTGAACTGGCGAGCGGCAGCGAGCGCCGCTTCGTCGAAGCCGTGGCCCGCGGGGGCGGTCACGTGCGCGTCCGCGACGTGCCCGTCCTCGGCGATGACCAGCTCGAGCCCGACGACCGCTTCGAGCCGGTCGCGCTGCGCGTCGGGAGGGTAGGTCGCCTCGACGCGGGAGCGCAGGACTGGAGGCGTGATCGTGGCACCTCCCGCGCTGGGAGGTACTTCGGAGCGGGCCTGTCCGGGAGGAGGAGGTTGAGCGGCAGCGACGCCGGCCCACGGCAGCAACGCCGCGAGCACGAGGGGCACCGTGGTGGCGAGGGGACGCCTCGGTCTCTCTGACTGCATGCGTGCGCTGCGTAACACGAGCTACAGAAATTGTGATACCCCTTTTTACCGCCCGATGCCCCTGTTCAAGCCACCGCATGAAAAGGGATCCGCGATGAAACCGGGAGCGTCGCTGCCGCGTAGGGGCCGCAGGATGCCGGCTCTGTTCTCTTCTCTCGCCGCGTCCGGGGGCGCATGGGCGATCGCCGGCTCGTTCGGCGTACACGGCGCGCTGATGCTCGTCGGTCTCCTCGCGCACGGCGTCGCCGCGGCCCCGTCGCCGGCGGCCATGGAGCGCCTCATCGACGTGGACCTCGTCGCACCGCCTCCCACGGCGGCTCCGATCCCGCCGCCGGTGACCCCCGAGCCCCAGCCTGCTGTGGCTCCGGTCCACCCACCGCCCACGCCGGCCGTACACGAAGTTGCGCCTCGTGCCACGGCGACCACCGACGCGCCGCCGGCGCCGGTGGCCCAGGAGGCTGCACCGGCGTTGACGGCCGAGGAGGGGATGCCGCACTTCACCATCGCCATCGGTGGAGGATCCGCACCGACCTACGGCGCCGTGTCCGCGACGGGCACCGCGCACGTCGAGGTGGTGGACGCGCCCCTGCCCGAGCAAGGCGTCTCTGCGCGTGCGCACCTGGCGCACGGGCGCACGCCTCCGTACCCCTCCGGCGCCCGCGCGGAGGGCGTCGAAGGGGACGTGGTGCTGGAGCTGGTGCTCTCCACGTCGGGCACGGTCGACAGTGCCCGCGTGCTCAAGGGCGCCGGCCACGGCCTCGACGAGGCCGCCGTTGCCGGTGTGCGCAACTACCGCTTCTCCCCCGCAACGAAGGACGGGCGCCCCGTCCGCGTGCGGATGCAATACACGATGCAGTTTCGCTTGCAGTGATCTGGCCACCAAGCGTACCAGGGGCGAGTGGTGAGCGTGCGCTCACGGATGCCACCAGGGGGCGGCGGAGACTCGCATGAACGTCAACACCGCCTGCACGGCTCGGCGAAGGGCGCTCCTCGCCGAGCGGCATGCTGGAAGGGGCTCACCTTGACCCTATCCGCTCCCCGACACGGCATCGCTCCCTCGAGTCTCCTCGGCTCCCTGCCCTTCCTGGCCGCGCTCTCCCTCGTGCTCGGTGGCTGCTCCGGCTCCGACGGCCCCGCTCCGCTCACCCAGGTCGCGCTCCCCGCCTGGGACGGGGGGGCAGACGCCGGTTGCACCCTCGCGCCCACGGCTGTCGCGATGGAGTGCGGCTCGGCGTACCGCATCGGCGGCGACCCCTATGTGTGCCCCGGCTTCGACGACGCGGGCACCGGCGCCACCATCCGCTGCGAGGCGGTGTGCCAGTCGAAGGACTGCCACCTCAGCGGGCTGTCGGACGACACGTCGGCAGTCGTGTGCGGCGCCGGTTGCTCAGCGCTCGGCGAGCACTGAGCCACGCGGCGCGGTCGCCTCGGATCAGCTCAGGTCGACGAGGCGCGCGATTCGACCGCTCCGAAGTCGCTCCGTAAGGCGTGCATCGCGCGAGCGCCACGTGACTTGACCGTGTTGAGCGGAACCCTCTCGCGTGCCGCGATGTCCACGTAGGAGGCGTCCTCCCAGAAAGCCGCCTCCACCGTTCGCCGGTGCTCCGGGGGCAACGAGGAGAGACGTCGCCGCAGGGTGAGGAGCGCGAGCTCGTCGAGCGGCTCCTCGGTCATCGTCGGCCCGCCGGCCCGCATCCGGTGGCGAACGCGGCTGAGGACGCGGCCCCTGCGGTTGTGGTCCAGGCAGGCGTGGCGAGTGATCGCGTTGAGCCACCGCCACACCGAGCCACGGTCCGGATCGAACTGATCCGCCCGGTCGCAGAGCCGCAGGAAGACGTCGTGGACGAGGTCGGGCGCGTCCGACGGCTCGTCGAGCACCTCGTGCGCAGACCTGGTGAGGCCGGGCGCAAACAGGGCGTAGAGGCGCCCGAGCGCCGCGAGCTCGCCACGCTCCACGGCGCGCACGCAGGCGACCTGCTCCGTGGCCGAGAGGTGCGAGCAGGCGTGGGAGCGGCGGTGGCCGCCGGTCGCGGGTTCGTGGGGGGACGTCATCATCGCGGTGCTCCCTCGTTAGCCGTCCGCTCAATCCGGGAGCGAGCGGTACTCTTCGGTCAGGGCGAACGCGTTGCCCATGTTGGTGGCGCCGGCCACCGCGTAGTAGTCGCGGACAGTGACCGACGATGCTCACCTCGAAGGTCGGATCGAGGAGCACGTGTCCCACCGGGCCGCTCCACGGACCGGCGCAGGCCGGCCGCCATCGCAGCGCCGAGATAGCTTCCGAGCATTCGTAGCACGGATCATGGACTTCGTGTCAAGACGCCGCAGGCGTCAGCTCGCGTCGCGGGCGCGCCCTCCAGGTCCTCGGCGGCGCGCTCGGCCCACCCGTCAGAGGATGTCGGCGTTGAGGATGACCGCGGTATCGACGTCGGAGCCCTCAGTCGGGGCGCCTCCTCGGAAGGAGACGTCGCGGATGCGCACGTAGCGCGCGTGGGTCATGCCGACGTCGGCGAGGTCGAACGTGTCGCCCCCGACGCCGACGGGTCCATCGGCGAGCGATCGCGAAGCGCGACCCTGCCGCCCCCTCCACGACACGGACCGGGCCTTGACAAGCGTCAATGCTGTCGCGTTTCCTCGCCCCCGATGGGCAGCTTCGGCGTGACGTTCCTCGGCCACCAGGGGTGGCTTCTCCAGTCGCGCACGACCGCGTGGCTCATCGACCCTCTCCTCCGCGAGGGCTTCGGCGACGCGCACGCGCTCGACTACCGCGTCTATCCGCCACGCATCCTCGACCTCGACCGTTTCCCCGAGGTCTCCGCCGTCTTCCTGACGCACGAGCACGACGACCACTTCGACATCCCCTCGCTCGCGACACTCGATCGCGCGACGCCGATCTTCCTCTCGGCGCGCTCGTCGTGCGCGGCCCGGCAGATCCTGGAGACCATGGGGTTTGTCGTGGTCCCGCTGGAGCCGGGCGTCGTCGTCGAGCAGGGAGACCTCGAGCTCGTCCCCTTCGTCGGCAATCACCTCGCGTCGAGCCTGGGCGACGAGTGGGACGCCTTGCCGATCTCGGTCCGTCAGAAGGACGGCGAGGGCGCCTTCTTCTCGATGGTCGACGTCACGCTCACCCCGCGGCACGTCGCGTGGGCGCGGGCGCACGTGAAGGCGCCCGGGCTCGTCACCTGGTCGAACAATACCCTCGACCTCAGCCACATGGCTCCGTACCTCCCCGAGGATCGCGACGCCACCCCGCGCTCCGTGCTCGCGCTCCGGAGCGCGCACGACATGATCGTCGCGGGGTGGGGGTGCCCGGCCGCGACCCTGGTCTGCGCGGGAGGCTTCGCGTTCACGGGGGAGCGCGCGTGGCTCAACGAGCGAGTCTTCTCGGTCGACGCCGACGCGATGTGCGGGGAGATGGCACGCGCCTGCGCTCCCGGGCGCTTCGTCGCCGCGACGCCGGGCCAGACCTTCTCGATGGAGGGCGGGAGTCTCGTACGCGTGGACGAGGCGAGCGCGTTCCTGCGGCCGGCGCCGCGTGAAGAGTGGCCTCCTCGCAGGCGGGCCGCGGGACGGGTGATCCCCGACTACGCGCCGGCGACCGGGCAGCGAAGCTGTTCGCTGCAGGAGAGACAGGAGCTCGAGGCAGCGCTCGACGCCTTCGCCGCGACGCTGGTCGGCGGCGTGACCTTCAAGAGCCTCCACTCCCTCTTGTCCGCGGAGCTGCCTGGCCGCCGACTCACCTTGGCCTTTGCCGTCCGCCACGATGGCTCCGCGGATCGCCTCGTCTTCGCGTACGAGCCGTCGTCGTGCTCCTTCTCCGCGGTCGCCTCGAAGGAGCCGGAGCGGAGCTATCTCGCCGGGCTCTCGTGCTGGGCGAGCGATCTCCTGGCCGTGCTCCGCGGCGAGCTCGGACCCATCGCGATCCAGTTCGGCCGCGCCACGCTCTGGAACGCGCTTCCGCGCCGTTTTCGCTTCGACATCTTCGACGACCTCTACCGGACGAGCCACCCGCTCCGGCGGCCGGAGGCTTTCCTCCGAACCTACGAAGCGCTGTGGAAGGCAGCGTCCGCGACGCCCGTCGTCCTGAGAACGGCCCGAGCATCAGGCGACGCTGGAGCATGAGGTAGCCCAAGCGTCCGCAGGCTCCTCGGCCCCGGCCGCTGCGAGCCCGGCGCCCGCAACCGCGGCGGCTGCCACGGCCACGACGCCCGCCCGATCGTCGCGCACCGTAGAGTCGACGCCGGATGCCAGCACCGCCACCATGATTCACCGAGAGGCTCCGTCGCGCCTGACCTCGAGGCGGACGCGGCGCGGTTCGCGAAGGCCGGCGATCGGGCTACCCGTCTGGCTGCCAACGACCTCGATGTCACGGCAGGTCCCGCGCACGACGGCGTAGCGCAAGCCGAGGCGCCCCGCGGGCGGCCCCCCTCGCTCCTGTAAGCCTGGTGCGCCAAGAGCCCCGCGCCGCGCCCGGGCAAACGGTGGTACAAGCGGCCCCCGTGCCCAGCAAGAAGACGCCCCCGGAGACGCCGCCGCCCGCCTCCACCAGCGAGCTGGTCCGCTTCGGCGTCGCCGTGGAGCGGCCGCTGCTCGACGCCTTCGACGAGCACCTCGCCCGCCGCGGCTACCAGAACCGCTCCGAGGCCCTGCGCGACCTCGTCCGCGCCGAGCTCACCCGTGACGCCTGGGACCGGGGCGAGCAGGCCATCGCCACCATCTCCATCATCTACGACCACCACGTGCGCGAGCTGACCGAGCGGCTCATCGAGATCCAGCACGACCACGGCGACCGGGTCATCAGCGCCACCCACGTCCACCTCGACCACGACCACTGCCTCGAGGTGGTCCTCGCCAAGGGCCCGGCCAACCAGCTCAAGCGCCTCGCCGACCGCCTCATCGGCGCCAAGGGGGTCATCTCCGGGGAGGTGTCGGGCATGGCCATCGTCGGCCGCCCCCGCGCGGCTCCGGTTCATGCCCACGAGCACGGGCACTCCCACGACCACGCGCCGGCAGCACCGCGCCGAGCCCCCGCTCGCGCCGCCAAGCGGAGCTGAGCTGCGCGGGCGCGCTTGCTCGCCCGGCGGCTCCCGGCAACCTGCTATAAGCAGGACCCCGATGGCGTCGATCCGAGAAGCTGGCCTGGGCCGCACCCGAGCCGTGGTGGCGCTGTGCCGCGGCCGGCTCCTCGGCTCCCGGGCCGCTCGCGTCGGGCAAACGCTGGCGATGCTCTGCGCGGCGGGCTTCGCTGCGGCGGCCCTCACCCTCCGCTTCAGCGACGGCGCCGACGCCGCGCTCGACGGCCTCACGGTCACCGCCGCCCACTGGATCGCGTGGATCGCCGGGGCCCCTCTGGCGTTCGCCGCCGCCGAAGATCATGGCGCCCGGGACCGCCGGGACGGCGTGGAGGCCCTCGCCGCGGCGCGCGGGATCTCGCCGACCGCGCTCGACTCGGCGCGCGTGCTCGGCGCCATGTCCGCCGTCGGCTGGACCCTCGGCGCGCCGCTCGCCGCGCTGGCGATCTTCACCGCGGCGCTCTCCGGCCGCGGATCGGTGGCGCTCCACCGCCTCGGCATCGGCCTCGCCACCCTGGCGTTCGCCGGCGTGGCAGCGGTCACGCTCGGGGGCATCGGATCCGTGTGTGGGCGCGTCGGCAGGGCGCGCGGGCGCTGGCTGCTCGCGGCCGTGGTGCTCGGCCCGTGGGTGCTCGCCGATCTCGCCGGGCGCGGGGCGTGGTCCATCCCGGGGGCGCTCGGCGCCGTCCTCGACTTCCTCCTCGGCGGACGGGGGGGCTCGGGATGAGGCCCATCCTCGAGCTCGATCGCGTCCACGCCCGCGACGCCGCCGGCGCCGAGGGGCGCACGCGCGGCAGCCTCACCGGGGCCTCGATCGCGCTCGGCCCCGGCGTCCATGCCTTCCTCGGCACCCCGGAGGACGGCACGCTCGCCCTCGTCGAGCTGGTCACCGGCGCCCGCTCTCCCCTGCGCGGCCGGACGCTGGTCGCCGGTCACGACCCCGCCCGCAGCGCCGGCGTGCGCGCCCGCATCGGTGCTCTCCTCGCCGAGCCTCGCCTGCCCGACGCGTCCACGGTGCGCGCCGCGGTGCGCCTCGCCATGCGGGCCCGCGGCGAGACCGGCGACCGCTTCGACGCCGTCCTCGACCCGCTCGGCCTGTCCAGCTTGCAGGCGCGCGATCCCCGCTCGCTCTCCTTCGCCGAGAGCCGCGCGGTCGAGCTCGCGATCGCGCTGTCGACGCCCGCGCCCGTCCTCCTCGTCCTCCACGAGCCGCTCGCCGACCTCGCCCTCCCTCGCCTCGAGCTCCTCCCCATGCGCCTCCGCGAGGCGGCTCACTCCGGCGCCTGCGTCCTCGTGACCACGTCGTCCCCCACCGACGCCCGCTCGCTCGCCGACCACGTCGTCGTCCTCCACAAGGGCCTCATCGCGCGCGAAGCCCGCGGCGGCGCCGGCCTCGTGCTCACCGAGGGCATCACGCTCCACGCCTTCGTGCGTGGCGTACGCGACGGTCAGGAGGGCCCCGGCGCGCGCGACCTCGCCGCCGCGCTCGCGAAGCGCCCCGAGATCCGCGCGGTCTCCTGGAGCGAGCAACCCGTCACGACGGGGGCCCCGAGCGAGCCTTCCCGGGTCGACATCCGCGGCGACCATGCCGAGGCGTGCGCTCTGGCCGTCATCGAGTCCGCGCTGAGCACCGGCGTCGAGATCGAGGCTCTGACCGAGGACCCGCCCTCCCTGGGCGAAATCCACGCCGCCACCGAGACCCTGTGGAAGATGCGAGCGCGCCCCGTCCCCGCCGCGGTCGTTCCGCCTTCCCCTTCCCCTTCCCCTTCCCCTTCCCCTTCCCCTTCCCCTCCCGCTCCCCGCCCCGACCTTCCCCGCGACGCCACGCTCCCACCCGAGCCTGCCTCGACGGTCGATCCGGCGCCTGCACCTCTGCCCGACCCTGGGCCCCCGCAAGGACCCGACCCGTGACCGACGTCCGCGTCTCACGCCCCTCGCTCCCCGATCCGGCCGAGCGGGGGACCACGCCTGGCCGCACCGGCGGCGCGCTCCCGGCGATCTCGCTGGACGCCCCGCCCGCGGCGGGTGCTGGCGTGGCGCTGGCCCTGGGCTTCGCGATGGGCGGGCGGCGCGTCCTGGGGCGGTCGACGGCGCTTTCCGCGCTGCTGGGCGCGGCGCTGGTGGTCGTCGCGGCGCTGATCGAGCGGCGCGTCGGATCCGCGGGCGCCGTGGATCGAGCGCTCGCGGGGACGTTCAACGTGGTGGTGCCGCTGGTGTCGTTCGGCGTGGCCGCCGCGATCAGCGCGCGCCGCAACCTGCGGGAGGGCGTCTGGGCCGCCGCCAGGTACGGCGTGGCCCGCCGCGACGTGGCGCTCGGCGCGATCGCCGCCGGCCTCGCCGCGTCGGCCACGCTCGGCGCCGCGTTCGCCGTGCTGGCGGTGGCGGTGGCGCACGGGCCGGGCAACCCGCCGCTCGCCCGCGACCTGCTCACCAGCGCCTGGATCGGCGCGCTCACCGCGGCCGCGTACGCGAGCTGGTTCGCCGCGGGCGCCACGTTCGGGCGCCGCGGCGGCGGGCGCTGGGTGCCGCTCCTGGCCGACTTCGTCCTCGGGGGCAGCGCGGGGCTCGCCGGCGCGATCCTCCCCCGGGCCAACG
>Ga0302279_10004225_pt1 | contig 17176 bp, 13 predicted proteins | sample III_Bog_N3_3_FD_194541 | JGI IMG/M metagenome (GOLD analysis project Ga0302279, IMG submission 194541) | Peat permafrost microbial communities from Stordalen Mire near Abisko, Sweden - III_Bog_N3_3 | ecosystem: Environmental > Terrestrial > Soil > Wetlands > Peat | place: Sweden: Abisko...
GCGGATCCGCCCACAGCGCATTGAAGTTGCAGCTGCCGAGGCCGAGCAGCCGGCGTTGCTGGAATAGCGCTGCCAGCGCCAGGTTCTCATGGACCGGGTCGCCTTTGTTCCACGGTCCCTCGACCCCGTAGAGCTTGGGCGATCCCGTCCGCGCTTTCAGATACAGCATTGGGTTCCTCCTGATTGATCTGCCGGGTTGCGGAAGCGGTGTCGTTCTTTTGCTGGCGGCTTCATCGAACGGTCCCGATCATAACAAGACCAGCACCCAAGTCAAACATGGGCACCAGGCTGCCGGGTCTGTCCGCCAGTGCCGGGCGCTGAAAATGACAACGCCATTGCGGGGTGAGGTCAGTCCGGATTGCCACCGGTGCGGATGGAACGGAGCGAAACGCTCGTCCAGAGCATTGGCGCCCCGGTGTACCGACGCCAGGCGGCGTGCGTGCCCGGAGTTGCGCGAAACGGCGAGCGGACCCAAGACCGACCGCGCCCAGCCCCGGCGCATGCTCGAACGGCAGGAGATTGTCATTGAATGGAGGACTTGCTCCGCTGGCTGCAGCGCTGTTGCTGTCGGCCTGCACAGTGCATGTCACGCCGGAAGGTGTGTTGTTCCAGGACGACCACCATCCGGCCCTGGCGATGGGAAAGCTCGAACCGACGGTCACGGACGGTCGGCTGGAGCCTCTGACCCTGCGCCATGCCGATGGCGTGGTCAGCCGGGGTGTGCATTGGGTCAAGCCTGGTTCGAAAACGGTGATCGTCTACCTCAGCGGTAACAAGATGCGTCTGGCAGAGCGTGGGCCCTCGCTGCTGCCGCGCTTCGCCCTGTTGGACGCCGACCTGTTCTGGCTGGATTATCGTGGCCTGGGAGCCAGCGACGGCCAGCCCAGCCTGGAGACGTTGCAAAGCGACGCTGTTGACCTGTTGGAACTGGCCGGCCGCGCGCGAAAACCCATTATCCTCCACGGCCTGTCGATGGGCAGCTTGCTGGCCGGACGCGTCGGTCAGGATCCGCGTGTCGCTGCCCTGGTTCTCGAAGGCGGCATCACCTCCGTCCGCCAGGTGGCCGAGGTCACCACCCCGGGGTGGCTGCGTGCCGTGGTCGGCTTCGAGATTGATCCCCGGTTGGCCGCCTTCGACAACCTGTCGCTGCTGGCCCGTTATGAGCGGCCCCTGTTGGTGCTGGTGGGAAGCCGGGATGAGGATACCCCGCCGGTTTTGTCGCAGCGGCTCTACGATGCAGCCAGGAGCCCCGGCAAGAGGCTGGTCATAGCCCTCGACAAGACGCATCGCGACGCAATGACCTCCGACGTGGCGATCGCGGCCTATCGTGCGCTGCTCGCGTCACTTCCATAAGCAGCGGAGCGTCCGACCCCTCCCCCCAGCTCCCTCCCACAAGGGGAGGGGGAGAAGTTGCCTGCCCCCGCCGCCGCGTTTTCCCCCGCCGTACCGCGATCCTGGCGCACAGGGGCCTTACCCGGCGCTGTTCGGTCCTCCCTTCCCCGCCGCAAACCGCACCGCCTCCTCCGCCGCCCGCACCAGAGCGCGCGCCTTCTGCCGGCATTCCTCGTATTCCGCGTCCGCGACCGAATCGGCGACGATCCCCGCCCCGGCCTGGACATACATCACCCCGTCCTTCACCAGCGCGGTGCGCAGCCCGATGCAGGTGTCCATCGTGCCGTTCGCGGCAAAGTAGCCGATGCAGCCGGCGTAGATGTTGCGCCGGTCGGGTTCCAGCTCCTCGATGATCTCCATCGCCCGCACCTTCGGCGCCCCCGACAAAGTGCCCGCCGGAAACCCGCCGATCAGCGCATCCAGCGCGTCCAGCCCGTCCCGCAGCCTGCCCTCGACGTTCGAGGAAATATGCATCACGTGGCTGAACCGCTCGACGATGAAGCTCTCGGTCACCTTCACCGACCCCAGCGCCGCCACCCGCCCGACGTCGTTGCGGCCGAGGTCGAGCAGCATCAGATGTTCGGCACGCTCCTTCGGGTCGGCCAGCAGTTCCGTCTCCAGCGCCTGGTCTTCCTCATAGGTCGCCCCGCGCCGCCGCGTGCCCGCCAGCGGCCGGATCGTCACCACGCCATCGCGCAGCCGCACCAGCACCTCCGGCGAGGACCCCACGACCGAAAACGACCCGAAATCCAGATAGAACAGGAAGGGCGCCGGATTGATCCGGCGCAGCGCCCGATACAGGGAGAACGGCGGCAGCGCGAAGGGCACCGAGAAGCGCTGGCTGATGACGATCTGGAAGGCATCGCCCGCGGTGATGTACTCCTTGCACCGCCCCACCGCCTCGACGAACCCGGCCTTGGTAAAGTTCGAGCCTGGCGCCGGCGGGTCCGGCAGCATCACCGGCGGCGGCTGTCGCGGCAGCGGCCGGTCCAATGCCGCCTCCGCTTCATCCAGCCGGGACTGCGACTGCGCCCAGGCGGTCTCGGCCGGGACCTCGGGTGAGGGATAGACCGGCGCCACCAGGGTCAGCTCGTCGTTGACGTTGTCGAAGATCGCGAACAGGGTCGGGCGCACCATCAGCCCTTCCGGCACGCCGATATCGTCGCGGTTCTTCGCCGGCAACGTCTCCATCAACCGGACCATGTCGTAGCCGAGGTACCCGACCAGCCCGCCCGACATCGGCGGCAGGTTCGCCGGCACCTCGATCCGGGTTTCCGCGATCAGCGCCCGCAAGCTGTCCAGTGCCGGCCGCGTCTCCGCCACGAAGGCGTGCGGCGCGGACAGCGCGTGGCGGTTCACCTCCGCCTTTCCGTCCCGGCAGCGCCAGATCAGGTCCGGCGCCATGCCGATAATGGAATAGCGGCCCCGAGCCGCGCCACCCTCGACGCTTTCGAGGAGAAAAGAGTTTGGCCGGCCATGCGCCAGCTTGAGGAAGGCTGCAACCGGGGTTTCCAGGTCCGCCACGCCGCGTCGCCACACCAGGCTGCCCCGCCCTGCCTCGTAAGCGGCTCTGAAGGCGGCGTAGCCAGGGAAGACGGACACGTTCATCGGGGTCTCGGCTTTTTGGGGTTTCGAGGCGTGACCAATACCGCAATTTCGACCCCGCCGCCACGCCCCCTCAGGGTTGCAGGACCTGATCGACGTTTTCCTGGTTGATCCGCGGATTGGCCCGCTCGCGCACCGCCTCGGTGAAAATGCTGGTGACATCGTTGGCCACCGACCGGTTGACCGCCTGCCGCGCCTGATCGAAGCCGGCCGTGTCGGTCTTGGCATCCGGCGCGATGATCTCGGCTGGCACCGCGACGATGAAGCCCTCGGCGACTTCGACCATGGTCGGCTCGCCGGGTTTCAGGCCGAACAGCACACGCTGCAGTTCGGGCGGCATGCCGTCGCCGGACTGGCCGCGGGTCACCGCCGGCGTGATATGCGGCACCACCCCCGCGACCGTGGCCGCATCCGAGAACGACCGCCCGCCTTTGACCGCACTCAGCATCGCCGCTGCCGCCACTTCCTGGGTGTGACGCTGCTGGTCCAGCGACCAGTCCTCCGCGACCCGCTGCGCCACCTGGTCATAGGGTTTTTCACCCGGCGGCGTGATGTCCTCGACGGTCAGCGCATAATAGGCGGACCCGCCGCCCGAGGGAGTCCGCACCTCGGTCAGCCGTGGCGGGTCGCCCTTCTGGGCCTGAAAGGCGGCCTCGATCACCGCCGCTTTCAGTTCATCCGGCCCCTGGATCGGGGCCTTGCCACCCTCCGGCGTGTTGCCCTCGCTGTCCATGGTGCCGGTCAGCGCCAGCAGCCCCAGATCGCCCGGCAGCTCGTCGAAGCTGGTGCCGTTCGCCAGCAGGGCGTCGATCTTGTTCGCCCTGTCATACATCAGGTCGGCGGCCTTGTCGGCGACGACACGGTCGTGCAGCCCGTCCTTGGCCTGCTCGAAACTCGTCTCGCTGGTCGCCGAGCCCTTGGTGACCCTGAACACGAACCAGGCGAGCGCCCCCTTCACCGGGTCGGCCACCGGCCCGACCGTTGCGGCAAACACCGCCTTCCCCAGGTCGGGATCGGGGAACTGCGATTCGGTCGCGTCATCCAGGGTCACCGCGGACGCACCGGCATCCTTGGCCGCCTTCTGCATCGCGTCCCAGTCGGCGCCGCCGCGCCACTGCGCCGCCAGCGCCTGCGCTTTGGCCTCGTCCTGGACGGAGATGACCTCGGTGGACCGCTTCCCCAGCACGATATAGTCCGACCGGTGCTGCGCGAAGGCGTCACGCAGGTCCTGGTCGGTGACCGGGATCTCCTTCGCCAGCGACTGCGGGGTCAGTTCGATGACCTTCACCTTGCGGTATTCCGGCGTCGCATACAGGTCCGGGTGGTTGTCGTAGAAGCGCCGCAAGACCGCCTGGTCCGGGGTGGGTGGGGCGGGGGCCGCGCTGATCAGGAATTCCGCCATATCGGCAGACCGGCGCTCGAACTCGGCTTCGTACAGCGGATCGACCTCCGCCTGCGGTGCGACGACCCCGGCGGTCACCGCGCCCAGCACCTGCCGCTGGGCCAGGTCGCCGCGCAACAGGTCCATGAAGCGGGGTTCGGTCAGGCCATTGCTTTGCAGCACGCTGTCAAACTGCGGCTTGCTGAACTTGCCGTCCGTCCCCCTGAAGGCCGGCATCGCCCTGGCGGTCTCGGCGACGGCCGCGTCCGGCGTGACGATCCGCAGGCTGCGCAGCTCGTTGGCCAGGGCGGCCTGGCCGATCATCCGTTGCAGGGTGTCGTTGCCGACGCGCCGGCGCAAGTCCGGCCCCGGCTCCTGGCCCGCCGGCAGATTGCGGGTCGCCGCGGCGACGGCGCGCTGGACCTCGGCTTGCAGGGCCTGGCTTTCGATCGTGCGGTCGCCGACTTTGGCGACCCAGGTGGAGGTGCCGACCATCCGCACCACATCGCCGACGCCCCAGAACACGAAGGCGCCGATCATGATGATGAAGAAGCCGCGTACGACCCAGGAGTCCAGATAGCGGCGGAAGGCGGTGATCATGCCGTTCGTCCCAAGCTTGATGCGCGAGGCCTATACGTCGGGACGCCAGGCTTTGCCAGAAGGCGGGTTTGCGCTAGAGCGGGCCGACATCCCGAGGAGACCCCATGCGCCAACTGATCGCCGGAAACTGGAAGATGCACGGGCTGGGCGCCGAGGCGGTCGCGCTGGCGCGCGGCGTTGCGGCCGGGGCAGGGGGGTTGGCCTGCGATCTGCTGGTCTGCCCGCCCGCGGTGCATCTGGCCGCGGTGGCGCAGGCGCTGGCGGGATCGCCCGTCGCGGTCGGCGGACAGGACTGCCACCAGGACAAGCAGGGCGCGCATACCGGTGACGTCTCGGCCCCGATGGTGCGCGATGCGGGCGCCACCTGGGTGATCCTGGGTCACAGCGAACGGCGGCAGAACCACGGCGAGACCGACGACCTGGTGCATGCCAAGGTCCTGGCCGCGGTCGCCGCCGGTCTGACCCCGATTGTCTGCGTGGGCGAAACCGAGGACCAGCGTGCGGCCGGACAGCAAAGCGCGGTGGTCGGCGGGCAACTCGCCGCCAGCCTGCCGCGGCCTTTTTCCGGTGTTGTGGCTTACGAGCCGATTTGGGCGATCGGATCGGGCAAGACGGCAACGGAGGGCGATGTCGCGGCCATGCACGGCTTCATCCGCGGCGAACTGGTGCGGCTGCTGGGCGAGGCTGGGCGGGGTGTGCTGATCCTGTATGGCGGGTCGGTGCGTCCGGCGAATGCAGTGTCGCTGCTCGCGGTGCCGGAAGTCGGCGGCGCGCTGGTGGGTGGTGCGAGCCTGAAAGCCGAGGACTTCCTGGGCATCGCGCGCGCCGTGAGGTAGCGCCAGCCGAAACGATCCGAACGTGATCGCCGGCCCCGTGTGGACGCGGTCACAATTGCTCGACCGACCCGAGTTCGAAGTCGGTGCCCGGCGGGTTCTCGCCGATCCGCAGCGTCTTGTCGTTCACGAAGCGGTAGGGGGGCACCGGCAGATTGTAGGGTGCGGGAACCCCGGTATAGACCCGGCCGGCCAGGTCGTATTTGGACCCATGGCAGTGGCAGAAATACCCGCCCGGCCAGTTCGGCGCCGGGTCAACCGGGTTGGGTTCCGGCAGGAACGACGGCAGACAGCCGAGATGGGTGCAGATGCCGACCATCACCGCGTATTCCGGTTTGACCGAACGGTGCCAGTTGCGCGCGTAATCGGGTTGCTGATGGACGGTGGAGTCGGGATCCGACAGACGAGCGATCACGTCCGGTGCCTGCAACGTCGCCATCGCGGCCGGCGTGCGGTTGACGATCAGGATCGGGTCGCCGCGCCAGCGCAGGACGATCTGCTGGCCCGGTGCGATCGGTGCCAGGTCAATATCCATCGGCGCGCCCGCTGCCAGGCTGTCGGCTGACGGGTTCAGGGAATCGGCCAGAGGCCACAGCATGGCCGCACCGCCGATCGCGGCGCCGGCGCCGGCGAGCAATGTGAGGAAATCGCGGCGCTTCGGTGCAGCGCCGGCAGCCAGTGCGTGCGAGGACATGGGCGGCACGATACAGGATCACGCTGTCCCCGGCCGTGGTCAAGCGATGACAATGCCGTCATGCCGGGGGGTGCCGGGTATCGGTTGACTTCGGCCATTGGTCCGCGTCATGACGGCGCCAACCGGAGGATCGCGCGGTGTTGAATGCGGAAGACAACGTCCTGCTGACCCGCACCGGCCCGCAGACGCCGATGGGTGCGCTGTTCCGCCGGTTCTGGCAGCCCGTGCTGCTCAGCGCCGAATTGTCCGAACCGGATGGCGCGCCGCTGCGGGTCGCCCTGCTGGGGGAGGATTTGCGGGCGTTCCGCGCCACCGACGGAACGGTCGGCCTGGTCTCGCCGCGCTGCCCGCATCGCGGCGCCGACCTGTTTTTTGGCCGCAATGAGGACGGCGGCATCCGCTGCGCCTATCACGGCTGGAAATTCGCCGTCGACGGACGCTGTCTCGAAGTGCCGACCATCGAGCCGGGCCCCGCGCGTGCTCGGACCGAACAAGATGTGCGCCTGCTCGCCTACCCCACGCAGGAGTCGGGCGGGATGATCTGGGCTTATCTGGGTCCACGCGAGCACCAGCCCGCGCTGCCCCGGCTGGAATTCCGGATGCTGCCAGCCTCGCATGTCTTCGTGTCGAAGAAGTTGCAGCAATGCAACTGGGCACAGGCCTGCGAGGGCGGGCTGGACACCGCGCATTTCTCGTTCCTGCACATGCCGGTGTCGGATTCGGCCGACGTCACGCAGCGGCTGATGGCGAAAGTGTCCTCGGACAGCGACACGGTGCGCTGGATGCGCGCCGACGGGGCGCCGCGCTTCACCATCGCCGACCATCAGGCGGGCCTGGTCCTCGGCGCGGCTCGCCGGGGCGATGCGGGGCAGGCGTACTGGCGGATCAGCCAGTTCCTGATGCCCAATCACGGCCTCGCGCCGAACGCCTTTCCGGGTGAGAATTATCATGGCCAGTGCTGGGTGCCGATCGATGACGTCGCGTGCTGGATCTTCAACTACACCTGGAACCCGGACCGGCCGCTGACCGCGGCGGAGCGCGCGCGCTACCAGGCTGGGTCGGGGGTGCATGCGGCGGTGGACGCGCACTACGTGCCGCTGCGCCGGCGGGAGAACGACTATCTGATCGACAGAGCCAGGCAGAAGACGGAGACCTTCACCGGCATCGAGGGGGTGTCGGAGCAGGACGCCGCAATCCAGGACAGTCAGGGGCTGATCGCCGATCGCACCAACGAGCATCTGGGACCGACCGATATGGGGGTGATCCGGTTCCGCCGCCTGATCCTGGACCAGATGCGCGCGCTGGCGCGGGGCGAGGAACCGGTGGCGGCGGCGCATCCTGGCGCCTATCGCGTGCGCGGCGGCGGTGCGATCGCAGCCGATGACGCGCCGCTGGCGGCGGTGATGCGGGCGCGGTTCGGTCACGAACACGGCCTGAGCCGGGTTGAACGGGTCAATCAAGATTGACGGCCGGATCGCGCTGCGGTGACCCTGGCGCGCGAAGGAGGCTCGTCTGATGATCACACCGCTTTATATCCGAACCATGGCTTTGTACAACAGCGAGATGAACCGGCGGATCTATGCCGGCGCGGCGCGACTGAGCGATGACCAGCGCCGCCAGGACATCGGTCTGTTCTGGAAGTCGTTGCACGGCACCTTGAACCATTTGCTGTGGGCCGACCGGCAATGGATGTCGCGGCTGGACGGTTGGCCGCCCAATACGATCCCGAACCCGCAAAGTCCGACATTGATCCATGACTTTGAAGACCTGACAGAGGCGCGCTTCGAGGCCGACCGCAAGATCGAGGATTTTTCCGCCAGGATCGATGAAGACTGGCTGTCGCAGGACCTGACCTGGTGGAGTGGCGCGGCCAAGCGGGAGATGAGCAGGGAAAAGCGCGGGCTGATGGTGCATTTCTTCAACCACCAGACCCATCACCGCGGCCAGGCGCATGCCGCTTTGACGATTTTCGGGATCGATCCCGGCGATACCGATCTGTTTTTGGTGGTGCCGGGCTCATGAGCGCCGGGGGATGCCATTGACACCGCGAAAGCCACGCGACGGGAGAAAAAACTTCTCCCCCTCCCCTTGCGGGAGGGGGTTGGGGGGAGGGGGCGGTTGGAGGTAGCCACGAGCCTCCGGACCCGCTCGACGCGGCGCCTCTCCCACAATGGGAGGGGAGAAGAACCTGCTATGGCCTCGCACTTTGCGTGCTACACAATGTCCTACCCTCCGTATTGCCGCCGCGGCTTCGGCACGGTTCCGATAATGTCGGCCGCCGCCAGGCGTTCCAGTTCCGCCGCGTCCAGCCCCAGTCGTCCGCCCAGGATCGCGTCATTGTGCTGACCCAGGGTCGGCGCCACCTGGCGCACTGGATAAGCCACCTCACCTTCCCGGAACGCGGGCGAGGACTGCCAATGCGGGCCGATGAAAGGCCGGTCAACGCGATGCCAGAACCCGCGCGCCACCAGATGCGGATCCGAATCCAGATCGAAGGGGCGACGCGCCACCCCGGCCGCGACCTCGGCGGCCTGCAACCGAACCATGGCCTCCTCCGCGGTATGTCCGGCGGTCCAGGCGCCGATGGCGGTTTCCAACCGGTCCTGCTGCGCCCGGCGCGCCGCCGCATCGAGCCCGGTCAGGTCCGCGCGCCCGATGACAGCGCACAGCGCGCGCCAGCTCGCATCATCGGTCACCGACACCGCGAGCCACGCATCCTCACCCGCACAGCGGAAGCAGCCTTGCGGCACGTGGACGGGATGGCGGTTGCCGAGGCGCGGCGACGTGCGGCCGGTCGCGGACTGCTCGATCAGGTACGGCGCGGTCAGCGAGACCATGCATTCGACCTGCGACATATCGATCGCCTGGCCCTCACCTGTTCGTTGCTGGTGCAGCAAGGCGACCATCAGCGCCGCCGCGGCATTGAACCCGCCCACCGGATCGCCATAGGCCGTCTGGTTCATCGTCGGCGGGTTTCGCGGATCGCCGGTCACCGTCGGCAAGCCCGACGCCTGTTCCAGAGTCGAACCGTAGGCGCGACAGGCGCTCCAGGGATTGTTGGAGCCGAAGGCCGGCATCGACAGCATCACCAGACCGGGCCTGACATCTTTCAGCACGCTGTAATCCAAATGCAGGTTGCGCAGCACCTCCGAGGAATAATTCTCGATCACCGCATGCGCGCCGGCGACCAGGCGTTTCAGCAACGCCGCACCCTCTGGCCGGGTCAGGTCCAGGGTGACCCCCAGCTTGTTACGGTTCATCAACTGGAACCAGGGGATCTTCTCATAGCGCTGTTCGGCGATGAACTCGGGCCGCAGATCGGTGCCGCGCCACCAGTCGGGATACTGGCAGGCCTCGACCTTGATGACCTCCGCGCCGAGGTCGGCAAGATGGCGGGCCGCGGTCGGGCCGGCCCAGCCCATCGTTAGGTCGATGATGCGCAGCCGCTCCAGCGGAAGGGCGCTGTCCCGAGGCCGGTCCGGGTCCGGCTGGTGATGCCATTGCAGACCAGGAACGGGCCGGACCGGTGCCGGTCCGCCACGGCGGGGCGGCGTGCGCAGCAGATGCTGCGGCAGGTTGGGGGCCTCGAACGTCGTATCGCCGATCGTGACGGGCACGAACGCGTCACGCGCGCGCAGGACATCCTGGCGCAGCAGTTCGCCCATGGTTGGCACCACCGCGATCGGCAGCTTTTGCTGCAAAGCCAGTTCGAACCAGGCTGCCGCGGTGCGGGTGGCCCAGACCGGCAGGAACAGCGCGTCGATTTCGGCGGCATGCCGCAGCCGGTCGGTGTTGATGGCGAACCGCGGATCGCGCGCGACCGCCGGCATGCCCAGCATCGCGCAGAGGCCCTGCCATTGCTGCGGCGTGACGATGGTGACGCCGATCATCCCCTGCTGTGTGGGATAGATCCCCACCGGATAGTTGCGTCCGAACCGGTTCACCCCGGGGCGGGCTCGGGATCGGCCGGAATCCCAGGCGACAGCGGCCTCGTATTCGGCGATGTTGACCATCGCCTCGTGCAGGCTGACCGAGAAACGACGCGGCGAGCCGCCGTACAACCCGGCCAGAGTCGGAATGAAGGCCGCGAGGCCGGCGATGATGCCGGACTGATGATCGGTCGCGAGCAAAGGCGGGCCCTCGGCCGGACCGGTCAGCGCGACCAGGCCGGCCAGCGCGCGAACCGTGGCTTCACACGCGGCAAAGTCGCGATAGGGGCCGGTCTCGCCGAACCAGGACACCGCGGTGATGGCAAGCCTCGGCCAGGCGGCGCGCCAGGTCGCGTGATCGGCGGCGGCCTGTTGGGGTGGGCGGCCATCCAGCAGCACATCGGCGCCGTCCAGCAACGTCTCGGCTGGGGCCGTCGTGCTGCGCTTGTTGGTGTTCAGCCAGGCGAACAGGCCGCTGTGGCCGTTGGCCAGGATGGGCGGCTGATGGCGCAACGGATCGCCGTCCGGCGGCTCCTGCTTGATCACGTCGGCGCCGAAATCCGCGAACAGCTTGCCGCAATAGCTCAGCGCCACACTGGATCCGAGCTCCAGCACGCGATATCCGGACAGCGGCATGGCGGATTCCTAGGGGCGCATGGTGAAGAACGACTGGCCGGGCGTGCGCAAGGGTGCGGCGATGTTGGCGAAATCGCACAGCAGCGGCCGGGTTTCGCGCGGATCGATGATTTCTTCGATCAGGAACGCCTCCGCCGACCGGAAGGGGGAGCGCAAACGGCGCAGCCGTTCGTCGATTTCCGCCAGTTTTGCCGCCGGATCGTCAGCCGCCGCGATTTCCGCCCGATAGGCGGCTTCGACCCCGCCTTCCAGCGGCAGCGATCCCCAGTTGCCCGATGGCCAGGCGTAACGGATCGGCGTCAAGGTGTGGGGCACATGCGCACCGCCGCCGACCCCGAACGAATTTCGGATGATCACCGCGCACCAGGGGATCGTCGATTGGTGGATGGCGCTGACGGCGGTGACGGCATGGCGCATGGTGCCGGACGATTCCGCCTCCAACCCGACCGCAAATCCGAAACAATCGACCAGGTGCACCATCGGCAGGTGGAATGTCTGCGCCAGATCGACGAAGCGGGTGATCTTGCGCGACGCCGCCGCCCCCCAGGCACCGCCGCCGTACAGCGGATCGCCCGCCATGATCGCCACCGGCCAGCCATCCAGACGCGCGAAACCGGTGATGATCGCGCGCCCGAACCCCTTGCTGAGTTCGAAGAAGCTGCCTTTGTCCACCACGGACTCGATGATCTTGCGCATGCTGTAGGCCTTGCGCATGTCCTTTGGCACGATGGAGATCAGATGATCGTCGCACCGGTCCACCGGGTCGGTGTTTCGGGCCCGCGGCGGCAGGGCCCAGACGGAACTTGGAAGATACGACAGGAAGCGGCGGGTGCGGGCGAAGGCCTCGTCTTCGGTATCGACCGCGTCGTCGATCGTGCCGGCGCGCACCTGGATTTCATGTCCGCCGAGTTCGGCCTTCGACCGTTTTTCCCCCAACCGTTCCACCACCGGCGGCCCGGCCACGAACACGGCCGAGGTGTCCTTCACCATCAGCGAATAATGGCTCGCCGCCAGTCGCGCCGCACCCAGCCCGGCGACCGATCCGAGACCCAGTGCCACAACCGGCACCTTGCCCATGTTCTGCGCGCAGAGCCAAAGTCCAGAGCTCTGGCCGATGCCGCCGGGCAGGTTGGCGTAACCCTTGGTCTCGATGGTCTTGACGGAGCCGCCGCCGCCAGACCCCTCGATCATGCGGATCAACGGGATGCGGTATTCGCCCGCCATGTGTTCGGGCATCTGGTATTTGCCCTTGATCGAGGCGTCCGCCGATCCGCCGCGAATGGTGAAGTCGTCGCCGAACACGACCACCGGGCGGCCATCGATCGTGCCGCGGCCGAACACGCCGTTGGCCGGCATGAAATCGGTCATCACCTGCTGGCTGGAATCGTAGGCCGCCTTGCCGGCAATCGAGCCGATTTCCAGGAACGATCCGGGATCGAGCAGATGATCGATCCGTTCCCGTACCGTGAGCCGCCCGCCCGCATGCTGGCGCGCGATGCGTTCGGCGCCGCCCATCTGGCGCGCGATGCGCTGGCGTTCGGCAAGCTCGTCGAGTTCCGGCTGCCAGGCGCTGGCGCTTCGGGTCGGGATCGGGTGGTCCATTGTTGGTTCTGCCGTGGACGTTCGTGGCGCCGATGATCCCAGAGCCGGGAAGCAGGGTCAAATCGGGGATTGCCGCAACAACGCGTCCGCCGCGGCAAGCACCTGCTCGACCGAGATGGTCGTCATATCCGCCCCGGGTCCGATCACCGCCCTTGCGCGTCGTCCGGCGGGGGCGTATTCCGCGGCATTGGTTGGGCCGAACAGGCCCAGGGTCGGGGCGCCGGCGGCCGCGGCCAAATGCATCAGTCCCGAGTCATTTCCGACAAATAATGACGACCGGGACAGGCAGGCGGCGATCTGCGGCAGGGTCAGGCGGCCGGACAGGTCGATGGCATCGGGCAAGGCGGCGCGCAAAGGCGCGACCATGGCGCGTTCCGTTTCGCCGGGGCCGGCGAATATGACCGGCACCGCACCAATCAGCGGCAAAGCGTGGAAAAGCTCTGCGAACCGAGCGGCGGGCCAGATTTTGGGCGCCCAGTTGGCGGTCGGCGCCAGTGCCACGATCGGGCGTCCGGCCGGCAGCAGGGCGGCCGCCTTCGCCTGGTCCGAGGGCGCAGTCCAGACCACCGGCAAGGGCGGGGGGTCCAGCCCAAGGATCGCTGCCAGTTGCGCGGTCTTGTGGCCGGGGCGGCGGCGCATGACCGCGCGCCTGGCCGTGGGGACCAGCCAGGACAAGGCGGAGCCTCGGATGTCCACCACCAGGTCCCAGCGTGTCGTGACGGTGGCGGCCCAGAGCGGCAGCCAGTGACGTCCGCGAGACTGTTTTTCCAGAATAATAGTTTGCTCGCGTCCGGGCATGCGCTCGAAGATGCCGGCGGCAACGGCGCCGCATACGATGGTAATCCTCGCATCGGGATGGGTGCGCAGCAGATGGTCGAGCAGTCCGGTGGACAGGACCGCGTCGCCCAGCCGGTTGGAGGTGACGAACAGAATGCGCATGCGCCGGCTTAGCAGCGCGGTCGCGGTTTGACGACCCGGCGCCGCTGCGGCAGCGTGCCCCGGATTAGAACCAGGAGGGCAGGTGTCGTGTCGGATGAAACCCTTGTTGCGATCGGTGAGGACTATCCGGAACTCCGCCTGTCCGTGCGCAGGATCTGCGCCCGCTATCCCGGCAGCTACTGGTCAGAGCTGGAGGACCAGCAGGCCTACCCGACCGCGTTCGTCAACGAACTGACGGAATCGGGCTTCCTCGGTGCCCTGATCCCCGAGGAATACGGTGGGTCGGGCCTGCCGGTGCGGGCGGCGGCGGTGATCCTGGAGGAGATCAATGCCTCCGGCTGCGTGGCCAGCCAGGGGCACGCGCAGATGTATATCATGGGCACCCTGTTGCGGCACGGGTCGGAGGCGCAGAAGCAACAGTACCTGCCCGAGATCGCGGCGGGGCGGCTGCGCTTGCAGGCGTTCGGCGTCACCGAACCGACCACGGGATCGGACACCACGCAGTTGAAGACGCGGGCGGTGCGCGATGGCGATTCCTATGTCGTGAACGGGCAGAAAGTGTGGACCTCGCGCGCGCTGCATTCCGACATGATGCTGCTGCTGGCGCGGACGACCGCGGCGGATCAGGTGAAGAAACGATCGGACGGATTGTCGGTGTTCCTGATCGACCTGCGGGCGAAAAACACCGGCAAGGGGCTGGAGATCCGGCCGATCAAGGCGATGATCAATCATAATACCACGGAAGTGTTCTTCGATAATTTCCGCATCCCCGTATCCAGCCTGATCGGCGAGGAAGGCCGCGGCTTCCGCTATATCCTGGATGGCATGAATGCCGAACGAATCCTGGTCGCCAGCGAGGCGGTGGGCGACGGCCGCTGGTTCGTTCGCAAAGCCACCCAATATGCCAAGGACCGCGTGGTCTTCGGCGCGCCGATCGGCAAGAACCAGGCGGTGCAGTTCCCGATCGCGCGCGCCTGGGCGGAGCTGGAAGCGGCCGACATGATCTGCCGTCGCGCGGCGGCGTTGTTCGACGACGGCAAGGACTGCGGGGCGGATGCGAATATCGCCAAGCTGCTGGCGAGTGAGGCGGCGTGGAAGGCAGCCGAGACGTGCATGCAGACGTTCGGCGGCTTCGCCTATGCGCGTGAATACGAGATCGAACGGAAGTGGCGGGAAACGCGGATTTATCAGATCGCGCCGATCTCGACGAATTTGATCCTGGGGTATGTGGGGCAGCACGTGCTGGGGATGCCGCGGTCGTATTGAGGCCAGCTCGGTCAGTCAGTTTCCGTAATACTATCTGGCGACAAGGGTGACAGGAGCAGACGGCGAAACTGCCCGATTGCGCCTCACCTCCTCCAAATCAAACGCCGTCTGCAGATTCATCCAAAACTCGGCGCTTGTCCGAAACCGCTCCGACAGCAACACCGCAGTCTCCGCGGTAACTGTCCGGTCACCGTTCAGGATCGCCGTGATACGGTTGGCCGGCACACCAAGTTCACGCGCCAGGCGTCGCGCCGACAACCCCATCGGCCGCATGAACTCCTCTCGCAGCACCTCACCCGGCGTCACATTCGCAAGTGTCTCATCGGTTGCGACATCCGAAAAGTCGATACGCGCAAGGTCGTCGCGGTCAATTCGTTCGGTCATGATTGGGTCGTCAATGATAATCAACGATCTCGACGTCATGGGCATGGCCGTCGTGCCAAACGAAACAAATCCGCCATTGAACGTTGATGCGAATGCTGTGTTGTCCCACACGGTCGCTGGCCAGCGCTTCCAACCGGTTGGCGGGCGGGATACAAAGGTCATCCAGCCGTAACGCTCCATCCAGCATACGCAGTTTCCGGCGCGCAGCGGCGGCGAGCGACCGGCAAACACCGCCGCAGCCCGCTTGTCCCGGAAGCTTTCAATTACACCGTTACGTCGCACATAACACAAGCCGCGTCAAAACCAAATCGCCCATATCACTCGCGACGACAGACCCTGTAGAATACCCCCAGGAGGATCCGACCCATGATAGGCATCGATTGGGGCACCACCAGCTTCCGCGCCTTCCGCATCGCCCGCGACGGCCGCATCCGCGACCGCCGCGCCAGCCCGCGCGGCATCCTGAACGTGCCCGACGGCCGCTTCGCCGAGACCCTGCGCGAAGAAATCGGCCCCTGGCTCGCCGCCGGCGAAGACCACGTCCTGCTGTCCGGCATGATCGGCAGCCGCCAAGGCTGGAAGGAAGCCCCCTACCTTCCAACCCCCGCCGCCCCCGCCGATATCGCCGCCGCCCTGGTCGATATCGATTTCGACTGGGCGAAAGTGAAGCTGGTGCCCGGCCTGACCGGCACCGACGACTCCGGCGTCGCGGAAGTCATGCGCGGCGAGGAAACCCAGGTGATCGGCGTCCCCGCCTTGCTGTCCAACGGCGGCATCGCCTGCCTGCCCGGCACGCACTCGAAATGGGTGCGCGTCGAGGCCGGCCGCATCGTCAGCTTCACCACCCACATGACCGGCGAGGCCTACGGCGCACTGCGCGGCTACACAATTCTGGGGCGGACGATGCGCGAGGGACCGTCAAACGGCGCCCCCTTCGATGCGGGTGTGCACCGGTCGGGCGAGCCCGGCGGCCTGCTGCACCATATTTTCGGCGCGCGCGCTTTGGTGCTGGCGAGCCGCCTCGCCGAAACCGAGGCCGGCGCGTATTTGTCCGGCATCCTCATCGGCCACGAAATCCGCTCCGCCCTGGCGCAGGCAAAAGGCGCGGTGGTGCAGGTGATCGGGGCGCCGGATCTTACGCGCCTTTATGCCAACGCGATCGCCACCTGCGGCGGCTTTGCCGAACGTCACGACGGCGAGGCGGCCGCTCGGGGGTTCGCGGTGATCGGGGCCTGTGCGTCCTGGGGCTAAATCACCCCACTCGCCCGCAACCGCGCGAGCGCCGCGTCATCCAACCCCAACAAACCGCGATAGATTTCATCGTTGTGCGCGCCGAGCGCCGGCCCGAGCCACTTGACGGCACCGGGTGTGTCGCTGAGCCGGGGAACAAGGTTCGGCACCGCCAGTTCCCCCGCACGCGGGTCCACCATCCGAAGGATATTGCCGCGCGCGGCATAGTGCGGGTCCTCGAAGATTTCATCGATCGCATAGACCGGCCCGCACGGCACCTGCGACGATTCACAAATCCGCATCAGATCGGCCCGATCGAAACTGGCGGTCCATTCCGCAACCGTGGCATCGACTTCGGCGCGATCCGCCTCGCGCGCGGACAGCCGCCCCCAGCGCTGGTCATCCGCGAGATCCGGCCGCTGCATTGCCTCGGCAAGGCGGGCAAAAATCTTGTCGTTGGTGCAGGCGATCGCGATCCAACGGCCACATTTCGTCGGATAATGGCTGTGTGGCACCACATTCACCGTTCCGGGCCCCATACGTTGGCGCACGAACCCGCTGTGCTGAAACGCCGGTGCCAGCTCATCCAGAATCCGGAAGATCGGTTCATACAAACCGATATCGACCACCTGGCCGCGTCCAGTTTTCACCCGAGCCTGCAATGCCAGCAACGTCCCCAGCGCGC